>Ga0247844_1002057_pt1 | contig 34096 bp, 28 predicted proteins | sample LaCtaG_FD_192421 | JGI IMG/M metagenome (GOLD analysis project Ga0247844, IMG submission 192421) | Freshwater microbial communities from meromictic Lake La Cruz, Castile-La Mancha, Spain - LaCruzMarch201714.5m_1 | ecosystem: Environmental > Aquatic > Freshwater > Lake | place: Spain: Castile-La...
GACGATAGCGGGTCTCCTGGTCGGCCAGACCATGCCACTTCTCGGGCAACGGCCGCAGCGCCTTGGTCAGCAGGCGCAGCGATTGACAGCGCACCGACAGTTCGCCGGTCTTGGTCTTGAACAGAGTTCCCTCGACGCCGACGATGTCGCCGATATCCAGCTCGCGCTTGTAGACGGCATAGACGTCCTCACCGAGGACCTCGCGCTGGACGAAGATCTGGATGCGGCCCGACATATCCTGCACGTGGGAAAAGCTCGCCTTACCCATGATCCGGCGGCTCATCAGGCGGCCGGCGATGATGACCCTGACCGGGGCCGCCTCCAGCGCCTCGGCCGCCCAGTCGCCATAGTCGGCGAGCAGGTCACCGGCGAGCGCGTCACGCCGGAAGTCGTTGGGAAAGGCGTTGCCCTGGATGCGTAACTGCGCCAGCTTCTCGCGCCGCTGGGCGATCAGCTTGTTATCGTCCCGACGCTCCTCTGACACGGGCGCGCCGCTCGACTCGCCCTGGATCGATTCAGACATCTCCACAGACTTCTCCATGGTTCTCCGGAAAGTTACAGGCCGCTCTTCAAGCTCGCCTCGATGAAGGGGTCGAGATTACCGTCGAGTACCGACTGGGTGTTGGCAATCTCGACATTGGTGCGCAGATCTTTGATACGCGATTGATCCAGCACATAGGAACGAATCTGGCTGCCCCAGCCGATATCGGACTTGCTGTCCTCCACCACCTGCTGGGCGGCCCGGCGCTTCTGCATCTCGAACTCGTAGAGTTTGGCCTTGAGCTGCTTCATGGCCTGGTCCTTGTTCTTGTGCTGCGAGCGCTCGTTTTGGCATTGGACCACGATCCCGGTGGGATTATGGGTGATGCGCACGGCGGATTCGGTGCGGTTCACATGCTGGCCGCCGGCACCGCTCGCCCGGTAGACATCGATGCGCAAATCCGCCGGGTTGATCTCGACCTCGACGGTGTCGTCGATCTCCGGGGAGACGAACACGGACGCAAAGGAGGTGTGACGGCGGTTGCCGGAGTCGAAGGGCGATTTGCGCACCAACCGGTGGACACCGATCTCGGTCCGCAGCCAGCCGAAGACATAATCCCCCTCGAAATGGATGGTCGCGGACTTGATGCCGGCCACCTCACCCTCGGAGACCTCCAGCAGTTCGGTCTTGAAACCGCGCCGCTCACCCCAGCGCAGATACATACGCAGCAGCATCTCGGCCCAATCCTGGGCCTCGGTGCCGCCGGAGCCGGCCTGAATGTCGACGAAGGCGTTCTTGTCGTCCATCGGCCCGGAGAACATGCGGCGGAACTCCAGTCCGCCAACGCGCTGCTCGCACCGCTCCAGGTCGCGGATCAGATCCGCCGCGGTTGCCTCATCCTCTTCCTCGGCGACCAGGGCCAACAGGTCGTCGGCGTCGATGAGCGCGGCCGTCATCTCATCGACAGTCAGCACCACGGTTTCCAGCGCCGCGCGCTCCCGACCCAGGGTCTGGGCCCGCTCCGGATCGTTCCAGACCGCGGGATCTTCGAGCTCGCGCAGGACCTCCGTCAGCCGCTCTTTTCGCTCTTCGTAGTCAAAGATACCCCCTAAGGGACGCGACACGCCCCTTCAGGTCATTGATCGTGTTGGCAATAGGATTGATGTCCAAGATCTTTACTCCGGTTGATCGAACCTGTGAGTATACGGGCAGATGCGGGGTTGGCGCCATGACGGGAAGCGATGATCGATGACGGGTTTGACCGGGCCTGGGGTCGTCTATACTTCCTATCATGCCAATCAACCGTATCCGACCCCACTCATGGCACGCCTACCCCGCTTCGTTTTGCCAGGTGTCCCGCAGCATGTGATCCAGCGCGGCAACAATCGCCAGCAAATTCTTTTCAAGGAAGAAGATTACTGGTTTTTATGGGAAAAAATCGGTTCGGCCGCCGAGAAATTTGACTGCAAGATTCACGCCTACGTTCTGATGCCGAATCATTTCCATCTGGTCTTGACACCCTTCAGCCAGGACGGCATCGGTAAGCTGATGCAGTACGTCGGACGCTACTATGTCCAGTACTTCAACAATTGCTACGACCGCACCGGCACCCTGTGGGAAGGCCGCTACCGCGCGACCCTCTTCGACCCCGTCGCCTTTCTGGTGCCGATCAGTCAGTATGTGGAATCCAACCCGGTTCGTACCGGGCTGGTCGCGGCCGCGGCCGATTATGCCTGGTCGAGCTTCGCGGCTAACGCGACCGGTGCGGAGGACCGCCTGATCACCCCCCACGCCGCTTTCGAGCGACAGGGCCGCAGCCCGAAGACCCGCCAGACGGCCTATCTGAAAGGCTTCGGAACGCCGCCGGATGAAGCCCTGTTGAATCGCATCCGCGACGCCACCAACAAGGCTTGGGTATTGGGTGATCCCGAGTTCTGCACCCACATCGAGAAACAGGCTGACCGCCGCGCATCACCTCGTCCACGCGGCGGCGACCGACGTTCCGCCGCTTATCGGGAAGCCACCGGACGCGCATAAGCCAGCCTATGAATCTCGACGACGCACTCCGGCCGGAAGGACAAAGCCCCTGGACACGGTTCCTGGGGACCGGCCTGCCCGCACGCACCCTGGACTTACGCTTCGATTGCCTGCTGCCCCGTGGGTCACGTCATCGTCCAGAAGTGGACCCACAACGTGTCAGAACACTCTACACCACCGAGCGTGAGAATCCCTGGGCGCTCCTGACGACGATTACGGAACATGCCCGGCTGGTCAATCGCAGTCGGGTCGCAATTGATACACGTTTCGAACTGGCGGAGATCGGACTGGCGGCAGTCGCCAGAACCGGCCGCGGCCTGGTCACCGAGCAACTCGCGCGCCGCGGCGGCGTGCCCGAAGAATCGGGGCATCAGGAAGCCCTGACCGCGATTTCCGCGGCACTGCGCGTGCTGCTCACGGCCTACGAACTGGTCTTCCATACCGATTACGGTAAAGGCCGCTTCTGGTACGTGCGGGCGCGGCGCCGCGTCCATCAGTGCGCGCATCGCCTGCTCGAAGTGATCGGGATGATCCAGCACGTGAGCGCCCTGCGCTACCAACGCCTGGACGGTGACTTGTGGCGCACCGCCAATACGGTCTATTTGCGCCAGGCCCGCGCCACCCGCAACCCGCGGAGCCTGCCACGTCGCTTCGCGCCCCTGCATCCGTCGCAGTTCCTGGCCGCGGGCTATCTGCTGATGGGCATCGCCGAGCGTCGTCCACTCGCCTGGACCGCGCCCGGCAGCCGCCCCGCGGAGCGGGACCTGCGCATCCATGCGAGCTTTCCCGATGTCTATGACCACCTCCTGGCGATCTTTGAACCGACCGGGCGGGTCGCCGCCACCCGTGAACTCTCCGACATGTTCGCACAACGCTCTGCCGCTATCGGCGAAGACCACACGGCGACCGAGGCCAGTCTCTGGTATGTGCTCCAGGAGGCGCCTGACTACCTGCGCCTGCACACCCAGGAAACCCGCTTTACGCATCGCCTGACGATCGGCTCCTTCCTCGCCTATGGGTTCGGCGAGACCGGCATCCGCCACCCCCATTTGTGCAAGGTCACACGCATCCAGCGACCGGATACGGGCATGGTTCAGGTGGACGTGACCATCATCGCCGATTACGCCCGTCCGGGCGCAATCCGGCCGTTCGAAGGAACCATGGCACCGAACGTCGTCACCCCCATTCGGGTCCTGTTGACCTACGGGGATGCCGCGGGCTGGGGTCTGCTGCTCCCCGACCAGGCGCAGTTTTGGGAAGACTCCACGGTATTGCTGATCAGCGGCGACAAGGATATCCGCCTTGAACTGGGCGAATTGCGGGATCTGGGGGAGGGTTACTGTCTGTTTCGGCTCAAAGCACGGCTGGACCAGGGCGTTCGCCCCGCCTACCCGACACCGCCGGCCGGCTATGCCGCCGGTACCGATGCGGTTGCCGCACCCGCAGACCAGTCGGCGCCGCCGGCAGGGGCACCGGGATGAAACCCAGGCGCAGACGATCCACCCATCCTCGGCGACTGACCGTCGGCGGCCTGGGTTGTGCGCTGTTGCTGGTCTGGGCGAGCACCGGGGCAACGACGCTGCGCGATTCCGGCTACGGCGACGGCAGTCTGGTCGATCGCGGCGGCAACTACTATTACCCGCAACCCGACGGCAGCTTCATGGATCCTTACGGCGCGAGCTACCACCCACTGGGGGACGGGGTTTATGCGGACGCCATCGGCAACAGAATCGAGGATGGGAAACCACCGCAGGCCCTCCCGGCGGACCAACCCCGCGATCCACACGGCGCGCCTGCGCGCGTTGAGGGCGGCGCGCCGGAGGCCGGCGCCTGGCCGTCGGAGCCAGGCCATGACCCGGCGCCCGCCCGCCCCGACACACTCCCGGTCGATCGCGACGATGACGCCGGCAACGCGTTGTTCGGCTCCATGTATCTGGAGGACGCCGGGGACGGATATCTTGAGATCACCCCCGAATCCTTAGCCGCCGACCCGCGCCTGGCCCCGTCGCCGCAACCATCATCGAACCCTGCCGCACGCCGGACCGCCGGCCCTGACTGATCGAAAAACCATGAACCAGGACGCGATTGCCGCCGTCTTTCACCTCTACGATCCACCCCTGTGGCTAGTGACCGCCGCCCACGGCGGACGCCGCGGCGGCCTGATCGCCACGTCGGCGGTCCGTGCGTCGATCGTCGCCGCGCAGCCGCGGATGCTGATCGCCATCGCCCGCCACCATCACACCTGGGGGCTGATCGCGGGCAGCGGGCGCTTCGCCCTCCACCTGTTGCCGCTCGGCGGTCTGGACGCGGTTTGGCGTTTCGGACTCCAGAGCGGCCATCAGCAGGATAAGTTCGCCGACTTGCCGCCGGAGACGACGCCGGATGGCAACCCGCTCTATGCCGACTGTGTCGCCTGGCTCGACTGCCGGGTGGAGGAGACGCTGGATATCGGCGACCGCAGTGTCTACGTCGCCGCGGTCACCGAGGGCGCGGTGCCGGGAAACGGCCCGGTCTTGAGTGTCGCCACGCTGCTGCGGGATGCACCCGGCGAGCGGCGCGCGGAACTCGATCGACACTATGCCGCCGATCAGACCAGTGACCGCGAGGCGATCCAGACCTGGCGCCGGGGTCGGGGTCTGGCCTGACGGGTGCCTGCCGCTCAGAATTTCCGCGCCTCCGCCAAGGAGCACTGACCTGATTCGACGCTGCCGTTATACTTGTGAAGATACGCAAAGAGATCCGGCGATCGAGTGTCAGTTTTTCTTACACCGGGGTCGTCCGCAGCGGCAAAACAGGAGTCCGCCATACGACAGATCAAGTCGATTGCTCGATGGTAGGCAATTCGCGTGCGCTCACTTGATCACGGCCTTCAGGAGTTACGATGATCCATCAGCCCTTGGAACCCAACACGGATCGCGAGCCGATTCTTCAGGGCCGACGGCGCTTGCTCCAGGCCGCGGCGGCAGCGGCGCCGCTCATCGCGACACTGCCGAACGGGGCCGCGGCGGCGACTGCCAGTACCGCCCAGTGCATCGTGGCATCACGCAATGCCAGCCCGAACGACGTCATCCAAGGCACCACGGGGGATGCCTTCGTGCGTCATCACGGCACCATGACCGACTTCAGGCTCGACTCTGCACCGGCAACGACAGAGACGGCCTACTCCATGGCGGCCGATTCCGGCACCTATTACAAGAGCGATGGCACTGTGTTCGACACCGCCGGATGGACCAAGGTCGAGAACAGCGAAAGCAACGTTCTGCTGTTACGTGTATTCCAGCCCATTAGCGACACCTTCGACCCAGTCGGAAACCCGACCTCGATGGCTGATTGCGGGGGCCACTCGATCCGCCCACAGTGTATCTTCCCGGTGACGAAGCAGGACCCGGGCTCGGGCAACATGGGCATCACCGCCAGTTGCCTGTGCTCGGTCAACCCGAATCTGGTCGCAGGGGCCTGTGGCGCGCCCTAGCCGCGCGCCTGATCCGGTCGGAGGCTGAATGAAGGGAACGACCCCAGGCGGTGACCGGTATCTCAGACCGGCCGACACGCTCGTGGTGGCAACCTGGGGCGCCGAGAGCAGTGTGTACTGCCGCCGCACCGGCGAGACCCACCTGCTGAGCATCCTCCCGGCCGAGTTGCTCGCCATGCTGCCCGCGGAGCCGACGGGCCTCGGGACCATCACCACCCGCATGGCGCGGTTATGTGCGCAACCCGTTACCCCGGAATGGACCACACGCGTGCGTTCCATGCTCGACGAACTGGTCCGCCTTGAACTCGTCGACCGGTTACCTGGGTGACCCTGTCGGAGCTGAGGCAAGCGCAGGGATGGCGCGGATGCGCCGACGACGATCTGTATTACCGCTGCGGGCCCTTCATCGTCCAGTTGCGGACCCGACTCGCCGACACGCTGGACCTGCTGGAGCAATTCTACGGCCCCTGCTGGGCCAGCCGCGACCCCGCCGTCGCCCATTTTCAGGTCGAGATCAACAGCGCGTCAGGAATCCGGCGCTGGTGGCGTGCCCAGGCCGTATTTGCATTGGACGGTCTGCACCCATTCGAGCCCTTCCCCCGCGAACACGCATTTCCGCTGCTGGAATGGGGCCTGAATTGGAGCATTGCCACTCGCGCTCACCGGTATCTGATGCTGCACGCGGGTGCACTGGAGCGCAAGGGTCAGGCATTGCTGCTGCCCGCCATGCCCGGCGCGGGCAAGAGTACGCTCAGCGCCGCCCTCGCCTACCGCGGCTGGCGGCTGCTCGCCGATGAGTTTGGACTGATCCGCCCCGCTGACGGCGCCATCGTGCCGCTGCCGCGCGCCATTCCACTGAAAAACCGGTCGATCCCGGTCATTCGCGAGTTCTTGCCTGACGCCTTTCTCGGACCGGTCTTCCCCAAGACCAGAAAGGGCGACGTGGCTCACCTGCGGCCACCGCTCCCGAGCCTGGAACGTCAGATCGAACCGGCACATCCGCGCTGGATTGCTTTCCCGCGGTTTGTACCCGGCTTGCGACGGCCGCAACTCAAGCGCCTGGAGAAGAGCCTGGGATTCACTCGCCTGGCACAGAACGCCTTCAACTATCGCCTGCTCGGCGAGGACGGGTTCACGACCCTGGTCCGCCTGGTGCGTGAGTGCGCGTGCTTCAGCCTGGACTATGGCGATCTCGACGCGGCCATCACGCTGATCGCGGAGATCACCGCGGATGAACCCCGCTAATCTGCATCCACTCCTGCGCGGCGCGCGCGAGCCGACGGCCGTCGCGGATTTTTCGGCGGACGACTGGAACCGCTGCCTGCGTGCGGCACGCGCCGAGCGGGTGCTGGCGCGACTCGGTTATCGCATCGCGGATGCCGGCGCACTGGACCGCTGCCCGGCGGCGGCCCGGGACCAACTGATCGCGGCGCGCGCCTATCCAGGCTTCCTCCAATGCCGGATCGCGCACGAAGTCTCGCAGGTCCGCCGCGCGCTCCCCGCCGCCGACGGCGACCTGATCCTGCTCAAGGGAGCCGCCTATCACTGCGCCGGATTGCCGCTGACGCGCGGGCGGCAACTGCGCGACCTTGACATCCTGGTGCCGCGCGCGCGGATCGGAGCCTGCGAGCGCGACTTGCTGGCCGGCGGCTGGGAATCGCAACCCCTCAATGATTACGACCAGCGCTATTACCGTGACTGGATGCATGAAATTCCGCCGCTGCGGCATCCGCAGCGCGGCATCGAGGTCGACCTCCATCATCGACTCCTGCCCCTGACCAGCCGCCTGCGGCCGGATCCTGACCTCCTGTGGGAGTCCTCGCTCCCGGTCGCCGGGATGCCCGGGGTGCGGGTCCTGAGCCCCGCGGACATGCTGCTGCACACCGCCACCCATCTGTTCCATGATGGCGCGATCCGGGGTGGACTCAATGACCTGTGGGACATCGATGAACTGGTGCGTCACTTCGGGGGGCGGCCGGAGTTCTGGGGCAAACTGCCGGGGCGCGCCGCGCGCCTGGACCTGGGTCGCCCACTGTATTACGGGCTCCTGTTCTCGCACGCGCTCCTGGACACTCCGATTCCGGCGGCCGTCCTGACCGACGTCGGCCGACGCTTCGCGCCAGCCCGGCCGGTCGACGCCCTGATGCACACGCTGGTGACCCGCGCGCTGCCGCCGCAGCAAGGCCGGTCTGCACTCACCAGCCTCGCCAATTGGCTCTTGTATGTCCGCTCGCACTGGCTGCGGATGCCGCCGCACCTGTTGCTGCCGCATCTGATGCGCAAATCATTGCGTCGGCTCGACAGCCTTGATCAGCATTCCGGTCGGGTCAGGGGATGACGGTGTAGGGTTTCACCCGTTGATTGTTGCCGTCGGAGGCCTCGGCACTGATGCAGGTGGCATCGATGAAAGCGCGCAGTGACTTGGCGGCAGCCACCCCGGCGGAGAGGCCGTCAAGCGTCAGGGTGCGGCTGGCCCCGGCGGCGAGGGAGCCGACGGACACCATGGCATCACCCGCGGCGCCGCAGACGGGGACGCCTGGCTGATCGACCCAGAGCGCGAGCGTGCCGGCGTCGCCGGGCGCGGTGCCGCGGTTCTTTACCGTGACGGCCGCACTGAAGGTGCCGGCGGCGATGGGGCGGTTGGGCGTCAGGTCGATGTCGGTGACCGTGAAGTCCGCGATCGGGGTGCTGACGACCCGGTAGCCCTTGCTGACCTGATTGTTGGTCTCACTAGGTTCCATGGTCAGGCACTGGCTGTCGATGAAGGTCTGCAGGGTCCGGTACCCGGCGGTGCCGGCCGGCAGGCGGATCGACACCGTCTGTTTCGCACCCGCCGGCAGGTCCGCCAGGGCGAGGTCCGCGTCGCCGGCAGCGGCGCAGCCGGGGGCGGTGCCCTGGTTGGCCCAGACGCGCAGCAGCCCTGGGTTCCCGGTCTGGGTGCCGCGGTTCTTCACGGTAATCGAGGCATTGAAGGTCCCGCCGGCGAGCGGGGCACTCGGGTTCAGGGTGACGTTGGTGATGGCGAAGTCGGCGTTGGTGGGCGGTGTCTCGAACCCGATCACCGACACTGGGCTCGGGCGGTTCGCGGTGGTGCCGTCGCCGAGTTGGCCGAACCCGTTCCACCCCCAGGCCCAGAGGCCGCCGTCGTTCTTAAGGGCCAGGGTGTGGCAGCAACCGCCGGCCGCCACGGCCGCGACCCCGGTCAGGACCTGGACCGGCGTCAACCGCTGGGTGCGGCTGCCGTCGCCGAGCTCGCCGTACCCGTTCCACCCCCAGGCCCAGAGGCTGCCGTCGGTCTTGATAGCTAGGGTGTGACTGCCGCCGCCTGCCACGGCCGCAACCCCGGTCAGGACTTGGACCGGCGTCAACCGCTGGGTGGTGGTGCCGTCGCCGAGTTCGCCGTACCAATTCCAGCCCCAGGCCCAGAGGCTACCGTCGGTCTTGATAGCCAGTGTGTGAGCGTTGCCGCCTACCACGGCCGCAACCCCGGTCAGGACTTGGACCGGCGTCAACCGATTGGTGGTGGTGCCGTCGCCGAGCTCGCCCGCCCAGTTGCCACCCCAGGACCAGAGGCTGTCGTCAGTCTTGAGGGCCAGGCTGTGATAGCCGCCGGCCGCCACGGCCGCAACCCCGGTCAGGACTTGGACCGGCGTCAACCGCTGGGTGGTGGTGCCGTCGCCCAGTTCGCCGCCCGAATTCGACCCCCAGGCCCAGAGGCTGCCGTCAGTCTTGAGGGCCAGGCTGTGATAGCCGCCGGCCGCCACGGCCGCAACCCCGGTCAGGACCTGGACCGGCGTCAACCGCTGGGTGGTGGTGCCGTCGCCGAGCTCGCCATCCCCGTTGACGCCCCAAGCCCAGAGGCTGCCGTCAGTCTTGAGGGCCAGGCTATGAAGATCGCCGACGGCCACGGCCGCGACCCCGGTCAGAACCTGCACCGGCGTTAACCGATTGGTGGTGGTGCCGTCGCCGAGCTGGCCATACTGGTTGTCACCCCAGGCCCAGAGGCTACCGTCGGTCTTGATGGCTAAGCTGTGAGCACCCCCGCCAGCCAGTCGCTGCATCGCCGGCGCGTCGGCGGCGGTGACCGCCGCCGCCCACGGTGAGTCCAGCAGCGCCTCAAGCCCGGCAGCATCGACGCGCAGCGTCAGGCCGACGCCGTCGGCGGCCTGCGTGACCCCGTCATAGGACCCGGTCGGCAAGGCGAACAGCAGGTCCTGAACCGTCTGCGCCCGGTCGTCCGCGCCGGCCGCCGCGCCTAGGTTGACCCGCACCGTCGTCCAGTCCGCGGCGGCGGGCGCGATCGGCTCGGCCACGGCCTGGGCCAGGTTCAGGAGCAGAATCAAACACAGACCGATGAGTACCGCACCAAGTCGATGCGGCTGCGCAGCGGATTGAATGAAGGTGAATCGCATGGCAGGTCCCTGTGGGTGCTGGAAAATCATCACGAATGGCGAGGCTACCATAGGTGTTCAGTCGTTGTCGTTGTCGTTGTCGTAATCGAATTTCGCCACCGGCCCGGTCGTCTCGCGCCTCGTGTCGTTCCGCTGTCCGCGCGGGGCTTGATCGTTACGACAGGACAACGATATGTACTTCGCGGGGTTGCCGAGGGGGCTGTTCCGATTACGATTACGATTACGATTACGACAACGACAACGACAACGACAACGACAACGACAACGACAACGATTGCAGCGGTCAGCCAACCAACTCCCCTTGCAGCACCCGCTCGAAGCGCAAGGCCCCATCCGCGCAGTCCACCTCGATCCGGTCGCCCGGACCGAATTTGCCGGACAGAATTTCCTGAGCCAGCGGATTCTCCAACTGGGCGCGGATCGCCCGCTTCAAGGGTCGGGCGCCATAGACCGGATCGAATCCCGCATCGCCCAGATGGTCCAGGGCGGCATCGCTGAGTTCCAGGGTCATGTCCCGATCGGCCAGCCGTTTGCGCAGGAACTGGATCTGGATACGGGCGATGGCGCGGATTTGGACGGCACTCAAAGGATGGAAGACGACGATGTCATCCAGCCGGTTGATGAACTCGGGCCGGAAGGCCAGGCGCACATGCTCCATCACGGCTTCCTTCATGGCGGCATAGTTGGCCTCGCCCGCCCGCTGCTGGATCACATCCGAGCCCAGGTTGCTGGTCATCGCGATGACCGCGTTGCGGAAGTCGACGGTACGTCCCTGGCCATCGGTCAGGCGCCCGTCGTCCAGCACCTGCAGGAGGACGTTGAAGACATCCGGATGGGCCTTCTCCACCTCATCGAGCAGGATGACGCTATAGGGCCGACGGCGGATCAGTTCAGTCAGATGACCGCCCTCCTCGTAACCGACATAGCCGGGAGGCGCGCCGATCAGGCGGGCCACCGAATGCTTCTCCATGAACTCGGACATATCGATACGGACCATCGCGTCCTCGGTATCGAAGAGAAACGCGGCCAACGCCTTGCACAGCTCGGTCTTGCCGACGCCGGTCGGACCCAGAAACAGGAAGGAGCCGATCGGCCGATTGGGGTCCGACAGCCCGGCACGCGAGCGACGAATGGCGTCACTCACCGCCCGCACCGCCTCGTCCTGACCGACCACCCGCTGACCCAGCGCGGTCTCCATGCGCAACAGCTTGTCCCGCTCACCCTCCAGCATCTTGGACACCGGGATGCCGGTCCATTTGGAGACGATATCCGCCACCTCCTCCTCGGTGACCTTGTTGCGCAGCAGTCGGGTCTCGCCCTGCTCCACCTCGCCGGCGACGGCTAACTGCTTCTCCAGTTCCGGGATGCGCCCATAGGCGAGTTCAGACATGCGCGCCAGATCGCCGGCACGCCGGGCGGTCTCCATCTCGATGCGCGCCCGGTCCAGTTCCTCTTTGATGTGCGCGGTGCCCTGGACGGCCGCCTTCTCGGACTTCCAAACCTCGTTCAAGTCGGTGAACTCACGCTCCAGGCGTTCGATCTGGCCTTCCAGATCGGCCAGGCGCTTCTTGGACGCGTCATCCGACTCTTTCTTGAGCGCCTCGCGCTCGATCTTGAGCTGGATCACGCGGCGATCGAGCCGGTCCATCTCCTCCGGCATCGAATCGATCTCCATGCGGATCTGCGAGGCCGCCTCGTCGATCAGGTCGATCGCCTTGTCCGGCAACTGACGGTCCGTGATATAGCGATGCGACAGGGTCGCCGCGGCCACGATGGCCGGGTCGGTGATCTCCACCGCGTGGTGGACCTCGTAGCGCTCTTTGAGTCCGCGCAGGATGGCGATGGTATCCTCCACGTTGGGCTCGTCCACCAGCACCTTCTGGAACCGCCGCTCCAGTGCGGCGTCCTTTTCGATGTATTTACGGTACTCGTCCAGGGTGGTCGCGCCGATACAGTGCAGTTCGCCGCGGGCCAGGGCGGGTTTCAGCATGTTGCCGGCGTCCATGGCGCCCTCGGCCTTGCCGGCGCCGACCATGGTATGCAGTTCGTCGATGAAGAGAATGATGTTGCCCTCCTGGCGCGCCACATCATTGAGCACGGCCTTGAGCCGCTCCTCGAATTCACCGCGGAACTTGGCCCCGGCGATCAGGGCGGCCATATCGAGCGAGAGCAGACGCTTGGACTTGAGTCCTTCCGGCACCTCGCCATTGATGATCCGCTGGGCCAACCCCTCCACGATAGCGGTCTTGCCCACCCCCGGCTCGCCGATCAGCACCGGGTTGTTCTTGGTCCGCCGCCCCAGCACCTGAATGGTGCGGCGAATCTCATCATCGCGGCCGATCACCGGGTCCAGCTTGCCCTGCTCCGCCCGTTCGGTCAGATCAATGGAATATTTCTCCAGCGCCTGTCGGCTCTCCTCCGCATTCGGGTCATCGACGGCCTGACCGCCCCGCACCGACGTGATCGCCCCCTCGATGGCACCTTTGCTGGCACCCGCGTCCCGCAAGGCGGAGCCCAGGACGCCCTTGTCCTCCAGTGCCGCCAGAACGAAAAGTTCGGATGAGATGTACTGATCGCCGCGCTGCTGGGCCAGCTTGTCGGTATGATTCAACAGCCGGTTCAGGTCATTGCTGACATGCACGTCACCCGCCGCCGCACCCTGCACGGAGGGCAGCCGCTCCAGCGCCTCGCCCAGGGCGGAGCGCAGCCGGTTTACGTTCACGTCCGCCTGGGTCAACAGGTGACGGACGGTGCCGCCCTGCTGATCCAGCAGGGCGGTCATCAGATGAATGGGCTCGATGAACTGGTGATCGCGCCCCAAGGCCAGACTCTGAGCGTCGGCCAGGGCCATTTGGAACTTGGCCGTCAGTTTGTCCATGCGCATGGTGCAGATCTCTGATGAAACATGTGGATATCCGCAAATTGCGGACGGGCGGCCCGACTTCAAGGGGTACGGTTCCCAACCGCACAAGGCGATCCTTTTTTCCTTTTTTCGGGACTGATCACCGCATGCTCGAACCGGACACACTGCTCTCCGAGCGCTTCTTCGATGCCCTGCGCTATGCCGGGCAACTGCACAACCGTCAGTTGCGCAAGGGCGCCAAGGCCCCATACATCGCGCATCTGCTGGCCGTCTCCAGTCTGGTACTGGAGCACGGCGGCAGTGAGGACGAGGCGATCGCCGCCCTGCTGCACGACGCCATCGAGGATCAGGCGGAACATCAGGGCGGCGCAGCGGCGCTGCGCGCCGCCATCCACGCCCGCTACGGGGCGACCGTGCTCCGGATCGTCAACGCCTGCACCGATGCCGAGAGCGTTCCCAAACCACCCTGGCGCGAACGCAAGGAGTCCTACGTCCGCCATGTGCGCGACACACCGGACCCGGCGTACCACCGCGTCAGTATCGCCGACAAGCTGCACAATGCCCGCGCCATGCTGCTGGATTACCGCAGTCTCGGCGACGCCCTGTGGGAGCGCTTCAGCCGTAGGGAACCGGCCGAGCACCTCTGGTACTACCGCAGCCTCGCCGAGGCCTTCCGCACGGCCGACCAGGCACCGGCGGCACTGATCGAGGAACTGGAGCGGGTGGTGGCCGAATTGGAATCATTGGTCAATGAAAGGAATGAGCCTCAGTGACGTTGTCAATCACTTAAGGTGATTTCCGCGAAAGAACCAACCCGTAGGAGCCCGCTTGCGGGCGACGGGTGGGGGCACAATGACGCGATTCCGGCAGGTCACGTCGCCCGCAAGCGGGCTCCTACGGAGTTTGATATCGGCGCAGCCGCGTAAAATAACCCCGCGCATCTCAGGTATGCTCCCCCACGCGGCCACGCGGTCGCGCTGCCCCGTGGAGTCCCCCGATGAGATGCTGGTTGCTGTTGTTGCTCTGTTGCATCACCACCTTACCGGGGTTTGCGGCCGACGCGCCACACCCGCGCATCGGTCTGGTCCTGAGCGGCGGCGGCGCCCGCGGGGCGGCCCATGTCGGCGTGCTCAAGGTGCTGGAGGAACTGCGCATCCCGATCAGCGCCATCGCCGGAACCAGCATGGGCGCGCTGGTGGGCGGCGTCTATGCGGGAGGCATGAGCGCGGCGGAGATGGAACGGCGCCTGACCACGGCCGACTGGGACAACCTGCTGCTGGATGACCCGCCGCGTCAGACCTGGCCGATCCGGCGCAAGCAACTGGACTTGCAGCCGTCGGTCGACCTGACCGTCGGCCTGGACAAGGGCCGGATCAAGCTGCCGGGCGGCGCCCTGGCCGGACAAAAGGTGGAGAACTTTTTCAGCGCGCTGATCGCGGGCACCGAGGCGGTGCCGACGTTCGACGACCTGCCGATTCCCTTCCGCGCCGTCGCCACCGATCTGGAAGACGGCGGTATGAAGGTCTTCGATGCCGGCCCCCTGCCGGAGGTGATGCGCGCCAGCATGTCGGTTCCGGGAGTCTTCGCTCCGGTCGAAATCGGCAAACACATCTATGTCGATGGCGGTCTGGTCCGCAACCTGCCGGTGGACGTGGCCCGCCGCATGGGCGTGGATCTGGTCATCGCGGTCAATCTGGGGGACACCTTGCTCCCACGGGACCGGTTACAGTCGGTGGTCGGGGTCATGACACAGATGCTCGCCATTCTCATCCAGGCGAACGTCGAGGATTCACTTGCACAGTTGCGCCCGGACGAGGACATCCTGATCTCACCCGACCTCGGCAGCATCAGCTCGAGCGATTTCAAACGCGCCGCGGAAGCGATCCGCCGCGGCGCGGCTGCCGCCCGGGCGGCGGCCCCGGCGCTGCAGCGCCTGAGCCTCAGTCCCGCGGCCTATGCCGCCTGGCGGGCCGCCCGCGCCCAATCGACCACGGATGAAGCGCCGATCGCCGCGGTCGAGATTGCGGGACTGACGCGCGTCAATCCGGCCCTGTTCGCGCCCCTGGCCGCCCACCAGCAGGGACAGCCCCTGGACCGCGCGCGTCTGGAGTCCGACATCCAAACCCTCTACGGCTTGGGCGACTTCAAGAACATCAACTACGACCTGAATCCGCTGAGCGCCGCGAGTCCGTCGGGTGACCGCAATCGCCTGCTCATCCGGGCTCACGAAAAGCCCTGGGGACCCGGTTACCTCAGCTTCGGACTCGGTGTTTCCACGGATTTCAAAGGCGACGACCGCTACGGCCTGCGGGCGACCTATCGCCGCCCCTGGATCAATCGGCTCGGGGGCGAATGGTTGACGACCGCCCAGATCGGGAACCTGATGGGCGTCCACTCCGAGTTCTACCAGCCCCTCGCGGTCGACCGCAGGTTCTTCGTCGCGCCCAGCCTGAGCATCGGCATGGCCCCGCTGAGTGTGTTCAAGCTGGGCACGCGCATTGCGAGTTATGAACTAGTCCGTGACGCCATCGGCCTGGACCTGGGCAGCACCCTCCCCGGCGGCAATGCCGAACTGCGGATCGGCGCCTTCCTGGGCACCGCCACCCCCAAACGCGATACGGGTTTCCCGGAGATCCCGGAGCAGTCGATGAACGAAAGCGGGCTGCGGGTCGCTTTCCGATACGACACGCTCGACAGCGCCACGCTGCCGCGACGCGGCAACCGCGTGGTCCTGGACCTGCGCGCGCCGGAACCAGTCATGGGCGCGGACCTGGACTTCCAGCGGGTGTCGGGTCATTGGACCGCCGCCTACAGCATCGGCGTCCATACGCTCGTCAGCCGTGCCGAGTTCGGCGCGGGCTTTGGTGACGAAATGCCCTACTACGACCAATTCGCACTTGGGGGCTTCCAGCGTCTGTCCGGCTATGCCGTCGATGAACTGCGCGGTGATCGCATGGCCTTCGGCTCGCTCACCTACTACTACCGCCTGACTCATTTGAAGCCGCCCCTGACGCGCGGGGTCTATGTCGGCGGCTCACTGGAGGTCGGCACCCTGGAGGACACCGCGCCGGCGCTGACCGCGCCGGGGACCCGCTTCGGCAGCAGTCTCTTCCTCGGAGTCGATACCTTGATCGGACCCGCCTATCTCGGCATCGGGATCTCCGGCGAGGGTGAAGGCACCGGCTATATCAGTATCGGCTGGCCCTGACCCGCCGTCATGGATTCGCAACGGCAGCACGGGAAGCGGGTCAGGTATGATCCCGCCTATGGACGCACGGCTCTGCGCCCCCATGGAGTTACGAACCTGATGAAACGCCTGTTGCTGCTGTTGTTGATTTGCTGCGTCGCGCTGCCGACAGCGGCGCGCGATGCCGCCTACCCGCGGATCGGTCTGGTGCTGAGCGGGGGCGGCGCCCGCGGGGCGGCGCATGTGGGTGTGCTCAAGGTGCTGGAGGAATTGCGCATTCCCATCGCGGTCGTGGTCGGAACCAGCATGGGCGCGCTGGTGGGCGGCACCTATGCCAGCGGCGTGAGTCCGGCCGAGATGGAACGCCGCTTGACCGCGGTAAACTGGAACAAACTCTTTGTCGATGACTCGCCGCGGGACGACTGGCCGATCCGCCGCCGCGAGCAGAGCCTGCAACCGAACTTCGACTTCAGCGTCGGCGTGCGTGAGGGCAAGCTCAAACTGCCGAGCGGCGCGCTGGCCGGCCAGAAGGTCGAGCTGTTCTTTGGTGACCTGGTCAGGAACGCCGACGGGATCAAGCAGTTCGATGAGCTGCCGATCCCGTTCCGCGCGGTAGCCACCAATCTGGAAAACGGCGACATGCAGGTATTCGACTCAGGCCCGTTGCCGGAGGTGATGCGCGCCAGCATGTCCGTTCCAGGGCTCTTCGCTCCGGTAGAGATCGGCGAGAACATCTATGTGGACGGCGGCCTGGTGCGCAATCTGCCGGTGGACGTGGCCCGCGCCATGGGTGTGGATCTGGTCATCGCGGTCAACCTCGGCGGGTCTTATCTGCCCCGCGATCAACTGGAGTCGGTCGTGGGCGTCGTGGGACAGATGGTGGCGATCCTCACCGAACAGAACGTCAAGCGCTCACTCAAGGAACTGCGCCCCGGCAAGGACCTGCTCATCTCACCGGACCTGGGCGACATCACCTCCAGCAACTTCGACCGCGCCGCCGATGCGATCCGGATCGGCGAGATCGCGGCACGCAAGGCCGCGCCGCAGCTCGCGCACCTGAGCGTCAGCCCGGACGCCTATGCGGCCTGGCGGGCCGACCGGCCGCTGGCCGTTCCGGACCGGGCGCCCATCGACGAGGTCAAGATCGCGGGCCTCGAATTCGTCAATCCGGCCATCTTCGAACCACTGGTCGACCATCAGGAAGGACGGGTACTGAACCGGAAAAGGCTGGAGTCCGACATCGGCAAGATCTATGGCCGGGGCGACTTCAAGAACATCAACTACGACCTGGATCGGAAAAACGGCACCAACCGCCTGGACATCAACGCCCGCGAGAAACCCTGGGGACCCGGCTATCTGACCTTCGGTCTCGGCATCGCCACCGATTTCGAGGGCGACAACCGCTTCGGCCTGCGTGGGACTTATCGCCGGACCTGGATCAACGACCTCGGAGCCGAATGGTATACGACCGCGCAAATCGGCAACGTCACCGATCTCTACACCGAGTTTTACCAACCGTTCTCAGTCGAACGCACCACCTTCGTGCTGCCCAGTCTGGGCTTTTCGCGAGTGCCGCTCAGCGTCTTCAAGGACGGCCGCCGCGTCGCGCGCTATGACCTGTCGCGCAGCACGCTCGGCCTGGATCTCGGCGCAACCCTCTTCGACGGCAATGCGGAACTGCGCATCGGCGCCATCCTAGGTCGCGCCAATGCCAGACTGGATACCGGCGACCCTGAACTTCCCGAACCGGAATCCAATGAAACCGGCCTGCGCGCGGCCTTCGTCTACGACACCCTCGACTCCGCTTTTCTGCCGCGGCGCGGTCACCGCCTGTCACTGGACCTGCGCTCACCACAGCCGGCGATGGGCGCAGACGTCAGCTTCAACCGCGCCTCGGGTTACTGGGCCGGCGCCTTCAGCTTCGGCGATAACACCCTCGTCGCGCAGGCCGATGTCGGCACCGCCTTCGGCAGCGATATGCCCTATTACGATCAATTCACATTGGGCGGCTTCCAACGCCTGTCGGGCTATGCCACGGACGAGTTCCGCGGCAACAACGTCGCCTTCGGCTCACTCACCTACTACCGGCTGCTCACGGCACTGCCGCCGCCGCTGGGCCGCGGAGTCTATGTCGGCGGTTCACTGGAAATCGGCACCCTGACTGAAACCATCGAGCAACTGAACGCATCCGGAACCCGCTTCGGCAGCAGCTTGTTTCTCGGAGCCGATACCTGGCTGGGACCGGCGTATTTCGGTGTCGGTTTGACCGGGGATGGCGAAACCACCGGTTATATCATCCTTGGGCGGCCATGAGGCCCGCATCGTGGTTCGGCCATGATCACCGTTCCGGCCGAAGCGACCATCCGGATTTATCCACAGATGACACAGATGTCCACAGATGAAGAAAAAATCGCTGTTCATCCGTGGATAAAATTTCCGCGGTTGGGCCACTCCGGGAACGGGCCGGGACAATGATCAAAGCCCACGCTTTACTCGGTAATGACCAGTAAGCTCAAACTCAAAGAGCCGGTCTTCTTCTCTTGTTCCAGCCCCGATATTGTGAATGACCAAGGGCACGCCCCATATCGTCTTCTTATCGCTGACAATCATGATGTGGGGCAAGCGCGGAGGAACGGTACAGGTGACCAGATCTCCAGGCTTGTAATCGTCGGCTTCCTTTGAGACCGGCACGGAATAGCCCTTTCTCGCGAAGTACGTCCGCAGGTTGGCGACCCGGCGATGATCGATATTGCGATCCGGAGATCCCAGGCCCCATTTCTTCGGATAAACTTCAAAATGACGCTTCATATCCTCATGAACCAATTTCTGAAGGTCCAGACCAAGACCGGTGCGAAGGGCACGGATCACGACATCGGTGCAAACGCCCTATCGATCGGTACATCCCCGTCAGGATAGGCGATCGTTCGGTATGCCGGGTCGTAATGAAGGGTCTCCCCCATTTGTTCGCGGGCCGCACTGACGATAGCCATACCGATGGCGTTATCGGTCTCGGCACACTCGGAGAGCAATCCCGAAAAACACATCGAAAAGACGATGATCGGAGCGATATTCATATCAATGGAACCTTCGAGCTGAAGCGGCGCGCCTGCCGCGGCGCACCGGGGACCGCAACCATGCCCAAGGCCGGACGCAGACCCTGGCACCAGGACCCGGCACCTTAGCCCCTAAATTCCGTCATGGAACAAATTCTCAAACGGTTCGTGCTGCTTCCAGCGGTAGGCATGGAAATCCCGCTGATCGGTGGACAGGATGCGCCCATGCGAGAGAGTCTCGGCGAGGACGACCAGCGACGCGTCCGCCAGGTCCATCGGCAGGTCCGCGTACTTGTCCAAGAGTTGGAGGACTCTCGGAATCTGTGCATCCCCGATCTCATAGATGTGAAAGGCGCCTTGGACGTAGCCCGCGAGGAACCGCCGTTGGGCGCTTTCGCCGCGCCGTTGCAACAACAGGTGACAAGTCTCGGTGATCACCGGCCAAGTGGTGACGAGCGGCTCGCGAATGCTGGCCAAGACCTTGACGGCACGGGCATGGTGCTTGTCCTTGCCATTCCCGAGTGCGAGCCAGAAGCCGGTATCAACGATCACCATGCTTATGCTCAAGCGCCTTCGTCAGCGCCGCCTTGTAGTTTTCCGAGAGGTTAGGCTCAGCGTCGAGACTGCCGATAAAGCCGACCCGCTCGAGGATTGTCGATGGGTCAGCCGCCGGGCGGGCGGGTACCCTGTCGTCATAGCGCTGCTTGAGAAACAGCATGAAATCCAGCGCCTCGCGCCGCGCATCCGGCGGCAGGCGCCGGTAGAGATCAGAGACTTGTTCCAACTCGGTCATGGGAATGCCCCCGGTTGCGTTACGGTCATCGATTAGCCCCAATCCCAGAGCCCGCGCCATTGGAAATGCTTGCGCGATATCTGGCTCAAGGAGCACGACGTTAGATTCCTCCTTGATGCGATCCGCATACTTACCACTAACCAGCTTGCCAAAATCGGACCTATGATATTCGGGGCGAAGTTCGTCTGCCGGTTCTGCTTTAACCTTCTTCATAAATCTGCCTTTCACCGGATATCTCATCCTCGGGCGGCCATAAGGCCCGCACCTTGGTTCGTGGGTTCCCGAGGATAGACCGTCGTTGTCGTAATCGTAATTGGGGTTAAGCGCACCGGCTGCTCTCGCACCGCGTCGTTTCGCTTTTTTTGATCATCCCTCGGCCCGCAGGCACCGGGGCGCAGAGCGCCCAAGACATACGTAACACCGCTGGAGCGGTGTCACGATGGTGTGGGACAGATCAAGGCCGCGTACGACCATCGTATCAAGGCATTTCTTCTCTTGCTTGAGCCGAACCGTGGTCTGCCCCCGGTATCTTGCCAACACATGGAATTGGAAGAAAATGTGGTCTTTCTCTATTACGCTCTAACTCAACCATCAATAGCTCTAAACTTCTTAATCATCATGGCCTTCCCCTCTTGAGAATTTGTCTTCTTTGATCTCTTCAATTTCGTCTTCCGAAAGCTCTCGCTTCGATAGCCGAATAATTTCTTTGGCCTCATCGAGCACAGCTTTTAAATCTGATTTAAATTTTTGTTTACCGAAATCACTCACGGGAGATTTCAAAAACTCGTCCGAGAGATCTACTTTCAAACCCAAATGATCGTCGTGCCAGGCAAAAACCTTATCGGTATTCCCAAGAGCAACCAGTGCGTCAACAACTTCTTCGATCGTTGTATCTGGAGAGGCATCGCCTAATAACTGTGCGACCAGGCTTTCAAACTTTTTCATAAATCCTCACATCGTTGTCTTAAATTGCTCCACCGTAGAGACGCCGGTTACCCGTCGCCTTCGGCACAATTCCGGAGGTGCAGTTTTCCCGCATCCGGTTCCTCGGTCCTTACCCAGGCAGCCACCCCGAATCGAGAATCTGGTCTGCGCTCCATGGGCAGGAGTCCGGAAAATCCGCAAGGCCGGTCTCTTCAGCCGCCTGAGCCGCGGCGTCATCCCAGACACTGGCCCACCAAGCCGGTTCGTTGAGCTTGGGTCGAAGGCTCGGGGTCTCGGTGAGGCGTCGGGCGATGCCGCGGCGTTGATTACGGATGGTCACCTGCCAACTCGCGCCCCGGCGTCCGGGCTGACATTGCCACTTGAGCAGGTGGGCCAGGAGGACGGCCATCCGGTTGACGAGTTCCCGCTGTTCGCTTGGTCAAGCCTCGGTCAACCCCCGCTTATCCATGACCCGCTTCGCCTTGCCGGCAAAGCGCTCGATGCTGCGCGGCTCCACCAGGTCGACTTCGGCACGAATGCCGGCGACCGTGTGAATCTCGCGGGCAATGCGGTCACGCAACGCCTGCATCCGGTCCATCCGGTCGGAGAAAGATTCGGGGCGGATCTCCACCTTGACCGTGACCTGATCCAGGGTGCCGGGTCGGCTGACCTCGATCAGGTAATGAGGGGTGGTACCGTCGACCCGCAACAGGGCTTCCTCGATCTGCGATGGGAAGACATTGACCCCACGGATGATGAGCATGTCGTCGCTGCGCCCGGCCACCCGACTCATACGCAGGGTGTTGCGGCCGCACGGACAGGGCTCGCGGTAGATCCGCGCGATATCGCGGGTCCGGTAGCGAATCATCGGCATGGCCTGCCGGGTCAGGGTAGTGATGACCAGCTCACCGGGCTCACCCTCGGCCACCGGCGCCAGGGTCTCCGGGTCGATGCACTCCACCAGAAAGTGATCTTCTTGCAGATGCATGCCGTTGCGCGCCGCGCATTCGCCGCTGACCCCGGGGCCGATGACCTCCGAGAGTCCGTAGTTGTTGAAGGCGAGGATGTCGAGTTCGTCTTCGATCTCGCGGCGCATGTCCTCGGTCCAGGGCTCGCCGCCGAAGTGGCCGTAGCGCAGCGACAATGCGCGCGGGTCCAGGCCGGCATCGCGAGCGGCGTCGGCGATGGTCAGGGCATAACTCGGGGTACAGATCAGCGCCTCGGGTTGCAGATCGTGGATGATATCGAGCTGACGCCGGGTATTGCCGGAAGCGGCGGGGATGATGGCCGCACCGACCAGTTCGACCCCATAGTGCAGCCCGAAGCCGCCGGTGAAGAGCCCGTAACCGAAAGCAATCTGCACCGTATGCTCGGATTTCAGACCACCCGCGACCAGGAAGCGCGCGCACAGCCCGGACCAGATCCGCAGGTCGTCCGGTGTATAGGCGACGAAGGTCGGCCGGCCGGTGGTTCCGGACGAGCCGTGAATGCGCGCCAGATCCTTGCGCGGGACCGCCAGAAAACCCAATGGCTGGTGGCGGCGCAGATCGTCCTTGGTGGTGAACGGCAAACGCCGCAGATCATCCAGGGTACGGATGCTGCGTCTGGTGATGTCATGCAAGGTGAAATGGTCGCGGTAAAAATGGACGTGCGCGGCCCGCTCGACCAAGTCACGCAAACGCTCCAGTTGCAGCGCCGCCAGATCCGGCCGCGACAGGGTTTCCGCCGGATCGAAGATGCGGTTTTCGATCAGAAAGCCGGATTGCGGCATGGGTGATTGACTCTCAAGAAGACTGGTTCACAAATGAACACGAATGAACGCACTTGCCGAAAAGAAACATCACGGGAAGTGGCTGAAGAGTTCCTCGGCATCAACGACGTGCAGGCCGGCGGTCTTGAGGACATCGATCGCCGGGTCCGGGTCCTCGAAGCGGAAGATCAGGATGGCCTTGTCGCCACGGCGCAGCGAGAAGGCATACATGTATTCGATGTTGAGGCCCGCGCTCTCCAATACCCGCAGCACCTCGGCCAGACCACCGGGGCGATCGGGCACGTCCACCGCGACGACCTCGGTGAGATTGACCACCCACCCGGCTTGCTCCAGGACCTGCTTGGCCCGCTCCCACTCCCGCACGATCAGGCGCAGGATGCCGAACTGGGCGGTGTCCGCCAGTGACAGGGTCATCAGATTGATACCCTCGGCGGCGATGGCCTCCAAGGGGGCGCCCAGGCGCCCCGGGCGGTTCTCGAGAAACAGGGACAACTGTTGCAGTTTCATGAGTCGACACTCCCGATCGTGGTTGCCGCCGACGGCGGTCGGCCGCCGGTTTCCAACCTGGGTTTGAAGGGCGAAATTCAATGGCGGCTGGCGTCAGATGTTGCGCTGGTCGATCACGCGCCGGGCCTTGCCCTCGCTGCGCGCGATGGTGCGCGGTTCCACGAGCCGCAGGTCGACGCGAATCCCGCAGATGTGCTCGATGGCCTGAGCAAGACGGGCACGCACGGCCTCCAGGGCACGGATCTTGTCGCTGAAGACCTCCGCGGTGACCTCGACTTCAACCGCGATCTGGTCCAGCCCGCGCTCGCGGGTGAGGATGATCTGATAGTGCGGCAAGGTCCCTTCCACTTCCAGCAGAGCGGCCTCGATCTGGGACGGGAAGACATTGACCCCGCGGATGATGATCATGTCATCGCTGCGCCGCCCGATCCGCCGGATGCGCCGCAGGCTGCGGCCGCACGCGCAGGGCTCGCTGATGATCCGGGTGATATCACGGGTGCGATAACGGATCATCGGCATCGCCTTCTTGCTGAGCGTGGTCAGCACCAGTTCACCCTCAGCACCGTCGGGCAGCGGCCGGCAGGTCTCCGGGTCGATGATTTCCGGATAGAAGTGGTCTTCGAAGACGTGCAGCCCCTCCTGGGCGGCGCATTCGCTCGCCACCCCGGGACCGATGATCTCGGAGAGGCCATAGATGTCATAGGCTTTGACCCCGGCCTCGGCCTCGATATGCGCCCGCATGGCGTCCGACCAGGGCTCGGCACCAAAAACGCCGACCCGCAGCGGGAGATCGCGCAGGTCCACCCCAACCTCTTGGGCGCGCTCAATCAGGTGCACGAAATAGCTCGGGGTACAGCACAGGGCGGATACGCCAAAGTCCTTCAACACCATGATCTGGCGTTCGGTGTTGCCGCCGGAGACCGGGATGACGGTCGCGCCCAAGGCCTCGGCGCCATAGTGCGCACCCAGCCCCCCGGTGAAGAGCCCGTAGCCGAAGGCGTTTTGCAGGATATCACCGCGATGCAGACCACAGGCGGCAAAGGTGCGGGCCATGACCTCGGCCCAGACGTCCACGTCCTCGCGTGTATAGGCGACCACGATCGGCTTGCCGGTCGTCCCGGAGGAGGCGTGCAGTCGCACCACGTCGCCCATCGGACTCGCGAAGAGCCCGAACGGATAAGTGTCGCGCAGATCGGTCTTGACGGTGAACGGCAGCTTGGCGATGTCCGCGAGGCTGCCGATGGCGTCCGGCGACAGCCCCAGATCTTCCATGCGTTGGCGGAACAAGGGAACGTGCGCATAGGCACGCCCGACCACCGCCCGCAGGCGCCGCAGTTGCACCTCTTGCAGGCGCGCCTCGGGCAGGAAGTCCGGCGCACTGACGGGATGAAAGCCCCCCGCCGCGTCGTTCCAAAGCTCAGTTTGCATGGATGCTCGTCTCCTGAAGGCAGTGGTTAGTGGTTAGTGGTTAGTGGTTAGTGGGTCCCTGATCGTCGTTCCGGAGGCCGAGGCTTTATTAGCCGGTCGCCATCGCGTTGACGCGGCCCTGGTCCAGCGAACGGCCCCGGCGCCCGCGCCTCCCCGGAACATGAAAGTCCTCTCGACCGCTGCGTAGTCAGGGCTTCCAGCCCTGACCGTTCCAGTCCCGACGCCGTCAGGCCAGGATGGCCTGACTACGCACTTTCACGGTAAAGCCTCGACCTCCAGTGCGCCGCTCCAGGGCTCAGGCCGCGGTCGCCCGCTGCGCCGCGGCGGCCCGGCCCAGGGCAAAGGCCTGCTCGTTGAGCGTATGCAGCTTGGTCTCCAGGTTGGCATGGATGGCCGCGTCCCAATGCTCCTGGGGGATCTCCAGCAACGCCGACAGCGCCCCCAGCAGGGCGACGTTCAGGCTCTTGCGGGTCTTGAGGGCGTTGGGACCGATCAGGTCCGGACCGATCAGCGCCCCGCCGGGGCGCAACACGCCGCGGTTGATCTCCACCTGGGTCTCTTCCAGCACGACCAGCACATCGGCCTCCCCCGCGGGGACCATGGGACTCCACACCTGCTCACCAAAGCGCACGTCGCTGCTCACCGAACCGCCGCGCTGGCTCATGCCGTGGAGTTCACTCTTCTTGACGTCAAAGCCGGCCCGGAAAGCGGCATCCGCCAGGATGTCGGAGGCCTTGAGCACCCCTTGGCCGCCGAGCCCGGCGATAACGATATTCGTGACTTTATTCATCGCGCGACCTCAATCGTCCGCCAGTTGGGACGGGCAGGCGGCCTGCAACCGATCGGCCGCGGCCTTCTCGTAAAAACGGATCTTGGGGGCGGCCAGCACACAGGGCTGACGGGCCACCACCAGCGAGGTCTCGGACCGGGTCAGCAAGTCCTTCAGCAACCGCTCCAGCGTGCCCTCCTCCGATTGGAAGTGCACCACATGCACGTTTTGCACCCCCATGGCACGGGCCAAATCCTCGAAACAGATCTTGCCGGTCGGGTCGTGGTGCAGGGTGCGCCCGGTGCCCGGATGTTCCTGCTGGCCGGTCATGGCGGTGGTGCCGTTGTCCAGGATCATGACGACATGGCCGGTCTTGGGCGGGTTATAGACCATCTCGGCCAGGCCGGTGATCCCAGAATGGACGAAGGTGGAGTCGCCGATGACACTGACCACCCGCCGCGCCTGATCCTCCGGCAGGACATGCCGCAATCCCAATCCGACGCCGATGCTCGCCCCCATGCACACGCAGGTATCCATGGCTTGGAACGGCGGCAACACCCCCAGGGTGTAGCAGCCGATATCCCCGGCGACGATACAGTTCATATCGCGCAGGACCTCGAAGACGCCCCGGTGCGAACACCCCTGGCACAACTCCGGCGGCTTGCCCTTGGGCGGCACCGGCTCCGGGGTCTGGTCGTGCGTCAGGATGCGGCGCACCCGCTGCACCGTCAGTTCGCCGAAGCGGAAGGACTCGGGCTTGCCTTCCGCCGGGATGCCGGCCGCGCCAAGCGCCTCGACCAGCACCGGATCGCCCTCCTCCAGCACCACGAGCCGGTCGCAGCCGTCGGCGAAGCGCCGGATCGTCTCCAGCGGCAGAGGATGGGTCATCCCGATGGTGAGCAGGCGGGCCTGCGGCGCCGCCTCGCGGGCATGCACGGCGGCGATGCCGGTGGCGATGATGCCGAGTTCGGACCCACCATCAAAGACTTGATTGGGTCCCTGCGCATCATTCCAGGCCGCAATCGCGGCGATCTTCTCGCGCAGACGACGGTGCGCCGGCTTGGCGTAGGCCGGGATCATGACGCGCGACGGGATGTTGCGCGCAAAATCCGGCTCGGGCGAAAGATGCGGCGTGGCACCGGGCCGCACGATAGTCTTGGAGTGACAGACGCGGGTAGTGATGCGCAGGATCACCGGGATCTGCCAGCGCTCGGAGATCTCGAAGGCCAGCAAGGTCAAGTCATAGGCCTGTTGGGAGTCGATGGGCTCCAGCATGGGCACGGCCGCGGCCCGGGCGTAGTGACGGTTATCCTGCTCGTTCTGGCTGGAGGCCATGCCCGGATCGTCCGCCGAGACCAGCACCAGCCCGCCGGCCAGATCCGTATAGGTTGCCGTGAACAGCGGGTCCGCGGCCACGTTCAACCCGACGTGCTTCATGGTCACCAGGGTCCGCGCCCCGCCGAAGGCCGCGCCCAAACCAACCTCCAGCGCGACCTTCTCGTTGGGCGACCACTGCGCCCGGCCGCCGAGCCGGTCGAAGGTTTCCAGAATCTCAGTGGATGGGGTGCCCGGATAACCGGTCCCCAACCGGACGCCGGCGTGCAGCGCCGCCAGGGCGATCGCCTCGTCGCCACTCAACAGTTGCGGTGACTCGCTCATGGTTCAGTTCGCCCTCGCGGACAGTCGTTTGTAAACCCGCGATTATCCGCTCCGCTCCCGCATCGCGGCAAGGGCGGCGCTGCCCGACGCGGAGCCTGTATCTTCTTTACATGAGAGCCGCCTGCACCAGCGCCGGGAACGAATCGTCAGCGATCTATATAAACTTTTGTAAACAGCAAGCTAGGCAATAGCTGTTGCACAAAAATTACAGTTGCAGGATAACCGATCGCCTGCTATTCTGTGTTTCAATTTAGCAAGTTCACGGCTGACGTTTCGTGGCTTCAACCGCCATCGTGGGACGATGACGAAGTTTGAAACTGGAGGTCAGTCACTTGCGTCGGCACCGGCTCGCCTGAGCCCGCGGGGCATCGGGCGACACCGCCGGTCCCGACCCTACTCTTGGAGTTCGTTATGTCCGTGCGGCTTCGCCGGTCCTCACTGCAGGGCTTTCTCTCTCTGGCCCTACTGTGTGTAATGCTCCTCGCCAGTTGCGGCCCCGCGACTCCGCCGCCCCCTGAGGCAGAAACACAACAGCCGCAGGAACTGATCAAGCAACGGGCAGAAGCGCGCTGGAACCACCTAATCGCGCGAGACGTTGCCGCGACCTACGCTTACGAGACGCCGGCGTATCGGGCAACAGTCAGCCTGGATCAGCACTTGGCCCGGTTCGGCAGCGCCATGCGTTGGTACGGCATCACCGTCGATCAGGTCACGGTGGCCCCGACCGGCGATCGGGCCGACGTTCTGATCACTCTACAATTCGAATCCGAGGCGCCGCTGGCCGTCCAGCCCGTTCATGGCATCAGATCCCTGACCGAGCACTGGATTCTGACCCAAGGGAACTGGTGGCTGGTCGCTGACACGGACACCTCTGAATAGGCGCCGTCAGCCGGCGCCCGGCACCGGCCGGTCGTCATGTCGAAGTATGAGGTTCGCTTGACACTGAGCTTCGCTTCGAAGTACGCTAAAAAGGAAATTAGAGTACACTTGTTGGCTGGACCCGAATGGAGTATGACGCTCTTGCTGGTCCGAACGAACTTCAACCCTTAGGAGAAAACAGTCATGAGTTTCAATTTTTCCCGCACCAGCACCGCCGCCGCGGTCTCCGCAGCACTCTTGGCATCGCTCGCTGTGTCACCGGTTTCTGCGATGAGCCTTTCCAATAACGGGCTTGGCGACGTGGGCATCAGCGCTTACTATAGCGTGCGGCAGAACTACCAGACCTACATCAGTCTCGTCAATACCTCAGATACCTACGTGGTGGCCGTCAAGCTGCGTTTCCACGAGGCCGCCAATAGCCGTGACGCACGCGACTTCAACATCTTCCTTTCGCCGAATGATGTCTGGGTTGGCCTCGTCGGGTTGAACGCCGACGGCAAGACACCTTACATTCAGACTTCCGATACGTCATGCACGGCGCCGAATAAGTTCCCCGCCGGCACTGCTAATACGGCGGCTAATCGGGCCCGCGGCTTCGTCGTCATCGGCAAGGCGTCGACTGGTGCGGACATCAAGCAGATGGACTTCACCGCTGCTGACTACACCGGCGCCAATCAGGATACCACCGCCAGTCCGCTGCCCTACCCGAGTGCCCAGAACATCGTGCGTACTCAGGAGGGCTATATCGAAGTCATCGAGATGGGCGTCGCCCTTCCGAGAAGCACCATCAACCCGGCTGCAAGCACGCTGGCCGCCGGGGCCGTGCACGTGAACGGGGCGGCTCCCACGGGCTGCGAAACCATTATTGGTGTGTACAATGGAAGTCTCCCGGTGACCGTCACGGGTTCGACCGCAAGCGCAGCGTCAGGACTTACGCTGGAGTGTAACCTCGATACGACCGCTGCGATTGGTGACCTAGTCTTCGAAGATGTTGCCTTCCAAGCCGAATTTTGTGAACCACTCAATGTCTTGAAAGTGGCCAGCAACATGGTCCGCGCCAATACGGGCCAGAACTTTGGCGTACCGGTGACGACCGTCGCCGACTTCGTGAGCCCGGGCACGGATCTCGCGGCCAACTTCACAGAAAGCCAGTTGGCACCGGACCCGGCTGACGTGATGGCGCAGCCCTCCTCCCCGTTCCCGAACCTCAACAGTGGCAGCCCGTCACTCTCTGTTCAGACTCCCAGCGACGGCGCGCTCTTAGCCCTCGGATTGTTTATCAGGCCGGTCGATGCGGTTGGCAGCCTCCTCACGGCAACCTCCGTCATCAACGAATATCGTGCCGTTGCAAGCGGTGCACCTCAAACCGGGTGGGTCGTCACCTTCCCGACCAAGGCGTTCTACGTCGATAATGGCGCGAATGACCCGGTAGGCTCGAATTTCGGCGGCAAGCAGGGCCTTGGCGTACTCGATCCGTTTGAGGAAGAGTTCGATTTCGTCACGGGTGGTTCCTGCGTGACGGTCGCGCTTGAATACTACAACCGCGAAGAGAAGCGGACGATCGGCTCGGTTCCTCCGTCGCCATTCGTGCCCGGTCAAAGCGCCATTTGTCACGAGACGCAAACACTCAACTTCTCGAAGGCTGGTGTTACCCTCGGCTCACAGTTCAACTCGGCATTCGCGCTTGAGCCTGGATACACGCAGGGTTGGGCCAGGCTGTCGTTCCCCCTGGCCGGGTCGATCAGCAGCCTGACCGGCGCTACCTACTCCGGCCTCCCCACGACCGGATTTGCTCTGACATCCATCACGAATGGCTCGGTGAGCACCGCAGGGTATGTCTCACCGCACGCGTATGACCGGCCAATCGCGGTCCCGGCCCCTTGATTGTGGTGCGAAGGCGACGCGCAAGCATTGCCAGACCCTGACTGCTCGTGACTGAAAATCAGCCCCTGGGGAACTTTCCTCAGGGGCTTTTGTCTTAAAGTGTCGAGACGCCGTTCACCGCATGGTTTATCGCGCCACAATGCGCCACCAGGCTGTACTCGACACCAGATCTCGCCCAACCTCTTCATCCTGGGGTCTCAAGACCGCCCCATCCCAGCGATCCGCTGGAGGATCACCATGAATTCACTACTGAAGACCCGGATACTGAGCGCGCTGAGCGCCCCGCTGTTGCTGATGGCTGCTGCGACCACGGGGGCCGACTGCATGAACGTCGACCCGGATCCGCTGAATCCGTCATTGTCGGCAAACGTTGGCGATGAAGAGATTCTGATTAAGACGACCGATCTTGCCACTGATTCCGATGGCGACGTGCTTACGCCCGGTCTTGCGAATAGCCCGATCGTCGGCCCCGCAGGCGGCACCCTGACACTCAGCACCAACCCGAGCGGACTGCTCTACAAGGCACCGGACACCCCCGGCGCGACCCCGGACGACGAATTCGAGTACACCGTCTCCGATAACCATGGGGGGAGTACCATCGACGCGAAACTGACCATCACCGTCAGCGAAACTCCAGCGCCGTTGCCCTGTCACCCGAAGACCGGCGGTACCGCCTGCTTTGGCCAGACCTGGGATGAACGATGGTTCACCTTAGACGACGAAAAGAACGACAAGGTGCGCTCCCCCGACGGCAAGACCCGTGTGGCGCTCTTCGTTCCGAGCAAGGCCGAATACCTGACCCCGAATAAGGCCAAGGGGAAGATTATCGCGATCTTTCCAAACCCCGGCGGCGGCTACGAGAGCTATTGGGGATGCGGACCGGAGCAGGCCGTCGTCGGGCCCTCGCGCTACACCTGTGACTTCGGACAATCCTTACGCGGCGACGTGACCTATTTGTACCGACTCCCGGTCATCAACGGGAAGATTTACCGAACGACGGTGCAGGTTTCAGGCTCGGGGATGAGTGATCAGTACGGGTCCTGGTTCGTCGCGCTTTCGAAGACGCCGAATACCACCATCGCATTCGACGGAAACACGCCCTCCGGAGAACCGGCCGGATGCATGGGCTGGGGAAGCACCAAGACCATCAATCCATACACCTGTCCTTACCTGATCAGCACTGCCACCCCCGGCACGACGCTGCTCTATTTCAAGATTCAGGCTGCCCCCGCCAAGACCTATGTCTCCGGTCAATGGACCGGCACACGAAGTAGCGAATGCGACAAGTCGCTTCGCTGCCGGATGTACCTGAGTTCCTGGTGAGGCCTATGACAGTTCGCGTTCCGACGGCCGCCGACCCGAGTCGACGGCCAGCCTGTCTGATCGCCGGCCTGGCCGGCGCCCTGGCTTGCTGCCTGATGCCGTTCGCCATGGCCGGGGATGCCGACGCGATCCTGATTCGGGGCCCGGACCCCGGCACCAGTGCGGCCGTCGTCGTGACTGCCGCGGATGTGCGTGCCGAAATCGCCGCGGCACCGGTACCCTTGCGCATCCGGATGACGAACGACCGGGAAACACTGATCGAGACGATCAATAACGTCTATCGCCGCAAGGCACTGGTCGGGGCGGCCAAGGCGGGCGGTCTTGATCAGTTACCGGCGGTTCAGGCCCAGCTCGAGCGGGCCCGCGATCAGACCCTGGCCATCGCACTGCTCGACAGTCATCAGCAAGCCCTGATGACCCAAATTCCGGACATGCTCACCCGGGCGCAGGAGGTCTACCAGGCAAAGCCCGACCGCTACCTGATTCCGGAGCAGGTTCAGGTGCGCCACATCCTGCTGCGCGCCGGCACCGACGATAAGCGCGCGGCGCGCCGCGCGGAAGCCGAGGCGCTCCTGCAGCGCCTGCGCGAAGGCGCCGACTTCGCCACGCTCGCCAAGCAAAGCTCGGACGACACCAGGAGCGCGGTGGAAGGCGGCGCACTGCAGCCTTTCAAGCGCGGCCAGATGGTGCCGCCCTTTGAAGCGGCTGCCTTTGCCCTAAAACAACCCGGCGACCTGAGCCCGGTCGTAACATCCGAGTTCGGCTTGCACATCATCCGGCTGGAATCCATTCAGCCCGAGCAGCAGCGCACCTTTGATCAGGTCAAGGACGCCATCGTCGCGAAGCTGCGGAGTGATTGGCTGGCCGAGGCGCAAGAGACCTGGCGCCTGGGCATCGTCGATCCGAGCAAGTCGCAGGTCGATCAACCGGCCCTGGAGTCCTTTCTGGTCGACACCACCGGCGGTCGGCCGGCGCCAGGCGCAACACCGCAAGCGGACACGCCCAAGGGTCCTTGAGCGCGCCCGGCGACACGACACGGGGGCCTTGGCGGCTCTTGATCATGGATCCGGTTACCGCACTCCCAGAAGCGCCATCATGGCGCTTCGAAGCGGCTGGACGCCGCTTCTACGGCGTGAACGACAATCGCGGTCCGTTTGGCGGACGTTCTCGCTGAACCTTCACTGGGCAAACCGCGCGACAAAGGCGTCGATCTCGACACCAAGCGTGGTGTGTGCCCGCAATCCATCGATCCAGCGTACGGGGATCGCGTCGAACCCCAGGGCCGCGCCAAGAATGGCACCCAAGACCGCGCCACGGTGACAGTTATCCCCGCCGACACCGGCGTTGGCGATCAGGGCCGACTCGAAATCGCCGTGATAACGTGCCGCCAGGTACAGGATCGACGGATAGGACTGATCGATGTAACAGGCCGGACTCAACTGGCCCCCGATCACGTTCAGATCCGACAGACCCGCCCGCTCGACCTTCTCGATCACCGCTTTGGCGGGGAATCCCAGGCGTTCGGCCGCGGCGCAGGCCAGCGGCCCGACCGCCGGCGCCGGGTCCTCCAGCAACTGGACCAGCAACTCACCCAAGGCCAGCGCATAGCGCTCCAACCGGGCGGAGCGATGGGTCAGCCGCAGTTGCGCCAGCAGTGCACCCGCCGCCCGGTCAGGCGCGGAGCGCGCGGCCAGGATCACCGGCGGCAGACCGACGAGACCGCCGATCGAGGCGGTATCGTGCCCTTCCGCCCCGGCACAGTCGGCCGGCGGCACGCCGCGCGCATAGTTGGCGAAAAAGGCCCGGTGGTAGGACTCGGCATAGGTATCCCGGTGGCTGTCCGGTGCCGTCATGAAGTCCACATAGTCGCGCAGAAAGGCCGCCGGGTCCGGCCCACCGGCCGCGGTCAGGCCACGGATCAAGAGCCGGGCACACAGCAGATTGAGCGTATTGTCCCCAGCCTGCAAACCATGGTGGTAGTGCATGTTCGGCCGGCCCCACAGATGCTTGCGGCCCTTGAGAATGACCCCGCCGACCACCTCACCGGACTGATCCCCGCGCCCGGCCCGCCCGGTGCTGGCCAGCGGCATGATCGAACTGGGGTGATGCTCCCGCGGCGCCTGGTAGTCGCGCAGTGTCCCGTAGTCCCGCTGCAAGGCCGCCACGTCGTAGTACCAATGCACCGGCATCGCCAGTGCATCGCCGACGAACAGGCCCCACAGGCAGCCCCGCATCCGGTCAGTGACAGTCAGTTCAGCCATAGATCCACTCCGCAGATACGCGAGAAGCCCGGACAGCCGGGCGTCAATTCGGCCGCTGACTGGCGGCACCCACCCGCTCGGGCACAGCAGCACGCCGGGGGTCCCGCCCACTGATGCGGCCCGCCGATCGTGAATCAACCGGTATAATCCAGCGGCTTTCCAAGGGGCAAGACCAGTCGCGAACCGCGGTCAACGGTCGCGCGGACGGCCCACGCTCGTTCTGTCCACGCGTCACGTATAATGCCCGCGGAACGCCCCGCGACACAGAGGAAAGGACATCGCCTTGAGCGCCGACAGCCACGCCCAGCTCGCCAACTTCATCTGGAGCATCTGCAACCTGTTGCGGGGGCCCTACAAGCGCAACGAATACCGCAAGGTCATCCTGCCCCTGAC
>Ga0247844_1002058_pt1 | contig 34094 bp, 42 predicted proteins | sample LaCtaG_FD_192421 | JGI IMG/M metagenome (GOLD analysis project Ga0247844, IMG submission 192421) | Freshwater microbial communities from meromictic Lake La Cruz, Castile-La Mancha, Spain - LaCruzMarch201714.5m_1 | ecosystem: Environmental > Aquatic > Freshwater > Lake | place: Spain: Castile-La...
ACTTTCCGGTATGTCCGAAAGTAAAATGCTCTGATTGTTTTTTATGCTGATGTAGTTCATTTTAAATCAATTCATAGAGATAAAAACATATAGTACATATAACTAATATGAACCACTTGAAATACAAATAGATACGTAAAGCCCTGAAAAAACATTTTGTACATTTACTTTAATTCTACTTTAATATTTAGGCCTCATTTGAGCCTTTCTTTATGCTTTACTTTAATAGTGGTTTATGCGTGGCTTAATAACGCCGTAAAAGCCGACTAAATAAGGGGTTAGCAAGTATAATAACCCAAACTTATACTCCCAAAATACCCACAATAAATAAGGCCTACCGGATAACCACCGTGTAGGCCTTTTTTGTGCTCAAAAAGGAAATAATACACTGAGTAGGGTCAAAGTAGGGTCAAGAATAGGGTCAAAAGTATATGATTGATAATGTGATAATGTTTATATATTCCGTAAAATAGGTAATATTATGGTTAATCAACACCCTTTATAACCTGATTTATACATGATTGAAACAATAAAAAATACACGTAATTAGCTAAAATACAGCTTATTATATGTATATGTGCCTGAAAAAACCAAATAAAGTGTATTTATTTGGGTTCGGCTGCAATAGAATGCACTACATTTTCCGCATTAATAGTATAATCAACAACATTAGAAGATTTGCCCCGCGAAAGCTTCAATTCCTCGTTTTCCCTCTCTAAAATGGCATTTTTAGCAGCCAAAGCCTCCAATCTATCTAAAATAAAACTCATAGAGCTTGCCTCAATTATTTGAATATCCTTTTTTTCTACAGGATTAATTTCATTTTTAAGCATTGGGCCTTTTCCGGTAAAGAACCAATCTGAATTTAAATTGTACACAAGTACAGAATTCTGTATTGCCTTTGTTCCTACTATTGACCTTCCTTTTACTATTTCGGTAATCAATGAGCCACTAATATCTAAATTTTGAGCCATATCCTTGGCTGACTTTACAATATTATGTAAAATCAAATAATTATAAAACTCTATAAATCTTATATTTAGCTCGTTCATAAAAAATAAATACAAAATACTGTATGATATATTTGGAAATTACAGAATACTGTATTAGTTTTGCATCGTATTACAACAGTGTAATAACAGTTCAAAAATACAAAAAGTTTATCAACAATACACACATGGAAGTAGAAAAAAAAATTTTAGTAGCTCTGGGCGAAAAGAAAGTGTTGAAGGAAATGTTTGGAACAACATTTTACACAGTACGCAACGCATTAAATGGACAAGGCAGTAAAATAACTGTGATTGGACTTAAAATAAGGTTAGCCGCCATTGAGCGTGGCGGCTTGGAGGTAGAACCAAAAAAAACAGAGGCAGTATGACAGACTTTTTGTATGGACTATTCGACCGGCTGTTATCAGACCCGCTCAATAAACGAATTTGCAACTGGGGCTTGGCAATTGGCTCCGCTCTATTTTTTGGAAATATTATTATTCAACTATTAATTCAAAAATCATGAAAAATCAAATTAGCACGGAAAAGGGTACTTCGGTAGAAGGCTGTGTTTCTGAGTACCAACTTCAAATTGACCAAAAAACCGCATCGGTAATTTGTAAAACATGTCGTGAACTATCTGCCGAAACTCTTTTGCAGTTACCCGAGTACTCGGTGTTGACCGAAAATAAATCAAGTCAAAAATGCATGTGCAAGATTTATTTTCGGATAAATCAGGCTCGGGCTCAAAGTGGATGTCGTAAGATGTCGCGAACTCAAGTGAGTGAAATAATGCGAGACCTTTTAGCATATCAGTAATGGCTGTTCGATAGGTGGTCGTGATATCCGGGAAATGATATGTGACAACTACATTTTCTCTCCACGGTTTTTTCTTAGAATTTTTATCCATAATGATTGATTTTTTAATGTTTGACGACGCAAAGATAATCAATCACCCGCATAAATAATGCTCAATATCAGAGGGCATGGCATTTACACCTGGAGCGAGAACAGGGCGGGACCTAAAAGACAACAAATACTTACAACTATGTATAAAGAAATAGATGGTACTTTGACACTTACGGTGAATGACTGGTGTAACGCTGGATTATCATTTGACCAGTTCAAAAATGATAGCAAAAGAGGCTATTTATCTATTAATAGACGTGGAACTGCTGGTAATACTCTTATTGATGTGAAATCGATTACACGCCAAGATAGATTGAATGTATTGGAGCGGGTATATGGAAAAATAGTGGAGACTAAGAAGGCTAATTCAATTTTCACGGTCGAGATTGATGGGAAGGCTCGGAATTTTTATACTAGCTACCGGAAACCCGACGGAACGAACATTGAGCCTAACAGGATTGAGGAGTATGTGAATAGGGCTTCAATTTTCAACGCATTGGAAAAAGGATTGAAGCAACAAATGGCGGCACGTGCGAAAAGTGGCAGCCGTATGAAAATGGGTGAGTTTTGGTTGGATGCTGCTGATTGGTTCCTGGAACAAGTGGAGAAATATCCGTGTGCGGCGATCGGTAACGCCCGAAGTCTTGAAAGGGCTTTTAAAGAGTATTTAAAAGGCGGTTACGAAACATTGATTCATAAGAACGTCGGCAACGATGCGGCACGTAAGGTATCGGTTTCGGCTGAAAAATTATTTCTGGCATTGTGGCGAACAAACGACAAGCCTTTCGTACTTCGGGTACATGAGCTGTATTTGAATTTTGTATCGGGCGAAAAGGAACTATTTGACAAAAGCACCGGTGAGATATTTAGGCCAGCAGATTTCATGCACAAAGGTCGCGCAATGGAGGTATCAGTGGCAACAGTATGGAGCTACTTGAAAGATGTGGTTAACAACACGGCGGTGTATTCTGATAGAAACGGAAATTTTGATTACCTGGATAAAATCAGACCTAAGAAACACCGTAAGCCGGGTAGGTTCTCACTAAGTAAAATATCGATGGATGACGTGGCCATGAGCCGCAAATCTAACAGAGGTTGGATTTATAAATATATGGCGGTGGATGTGGTGAGTGGTTATTGGTTTCGACCTGACTACGTACTTGGTAAACCTACAGTTAGAACTATTCACAACACCTTCCGCAATATGTTTTGCGAACTTACTGAACTTGGTTTGCCAATGCCGGGAGAACTTGAAGTTGAATACGCTTTGATGAAACACATTGACTGGTTGGACAAAGCGTTCCCATTTGTACGGTTCTGTAACTCCCCAACTGAAAAACGTGCTGAACATGCCATTAAGGCTTTGAAGTATGGAGCGGCAAAGGATGCAGGTCACACACGGGGGCGTTGGTTTAGCAAAAGTGAAGCGTGGAAGGCCATACGGCACAAAGAGGATGGCGATTTTGTAGAAAAAATGTATCAACCACAAACAATTGTCCGCGATGACTTGGACGATATTGAAAAGCATAACAACGAGCTTCACCCGCTTCAAAAGACCTATCCGGGACTAACCAGGAAACAAGTATTGATTACACAGGTGAACCCAAATTTGCAGCCAATTGAGCATTGGCACCTTTACAAGTTTATTGGCAACGAAACGAATACATCGATTTATCACAATGACTTTTGCCCGGTATCTAACGAGGAGTTTGAATTAAAGGATTTCAATAATTTGAAAAGGCTAAAATCTAACGATAGAACCGTAACAGCCTACTGGCTTCCGAACGATGATGGTACGATCAACGAGGTGTATTTGTGGCAAGGTGACACTTATATAGGTGAAGCGATAAATAGAGCGCTGACAAGCTACAACGAATGTGCCATTGAGCGGACTGAACAGGATGAAGCAAACATGTTATCGCAAAATAAACGCCTTGCCAAATTTGACAAGTTTGTGAAAGATAAAAAAGCGGAAATTCCGAAAATTGGAAGCTATGAGGCCACTCCTGAGAAAGTATATGCGGAGGTGGAAATAATGGAAACAGTGCAACCGAAAGGTTATGACGGTGACGAAGATTTACCGGTAGAGGATTGGAGCAAGTTTGCAAGAGAAAGTTTATAACAGTAAAAATACTACGAATTATGATAACAGAGGAATTAAAAAAGCGGATAGTAGCAAGTTTGGCAGAAAGTCGCCAATTGTTCGACGGATCGGATGTGAAGTTTGCAACGAGTATTGGAATTAATGACTCCATTTACAATAGAATCAAAAAAGGTGATTTAACAAAAGTTCTGAAAGATGCGGTTTGGATATCGCTGGCACGTCGACAGGGGATTTCAGTAAATAATGCTTCTGAGTGGAAAATTGCAAAAACACCGGTGTTTGAATTTATCACCATGCAGTTGGAAATCTGTCAAAAAGAGGGTATTAGTTCACTGCTTTGCGATTTATCTGATATTGGAAAAACGGTGGCCGCCGTGCATTACGCAAAAACGCATAAGAACGCCATTTACTGTGATTGTAGTCAGGTGAAAAGTAAACAAAAAATGGTTCGCCATATTGCTAAAGAGTTCGGAGTTGGGCATACCGGTAAATATGCTGATGTGTACGAGGACTTGGTATTTTACTTGAAAACATTACCCAATCCACTGGTTATTTTGGACGAGGCCGGAGACCTTCAGTACGATGCCTTCCTTGAAATAAAAGCACTTTGGAACGCTACCGAACATACCTGCGGATATTACATGCTTGGAGCCGACGGACTACAGGAAAAAATGAGACGTGCCATTGACCATAAGAAAGTGGGATATACAGAGCTTTTTAGCCGATTTGGTAAGAAATACGGGAAAGTGGTTCCAATTGGAAAAGAAGACAGCGAAAAGCTAATGAGTGCTACTGCAGCTATGATTATTAAAGCAAATTGCACGGATGGTACTGACATTAATAAGCTACTGAGGCAAACAATGGGTGAAGATGGCCGACCAAGCCTCCGCCGAATATACACGAAATTGACAACGGCTGAGTAGGATGCGGAGGGCTTATAGTGTAGCAAATGTAACGGATGCAAAGTTTAATACCAAAAAATTAGATGGAGAGTGGGATGAGGCAATTGGTTCGCCTGAACTTTCTGGAACTTGGTTTATTTACGGACCTCCAAAGAATGGAAAAACAAGTTTTGCCATGAAGTTGGTAAAATACCTAACGAATTTTAAGAGAGCAGCCTATAACCCTGTTGAGGAAGGATTAAGCCGAACTATACAGATGGCAATGGACAGGGTGAATATGGATGAGGTTGGAAATAAGCTGATATTACTTGATAAAGAAAATGTACAAGAACTTATTGAACGATTGGATAGACATAAATCGCCGGACATTATCGTAAATGACTCAATTCAGTTTATGGAGCTAAAATTTAGTGAGTATAAACTATTGAAAGAGCGATATCCCAAGAAACTATTCATATACATATCGCACGTTGAGGGTAGTGTCCCGGACGGAAATACAGCGAAACGGATTTGGCGAGATGCAAATGTAATTTTTAGGATTGAGGGATTTACGGCATTTGTGACAAGTAGATACGGTGGAGAGGGTAATATAATTATTAGTGAAGAAAGAGCAAAGGCACATTGGGGACTTAAATACGATAAAATGATTGGATTAGAATGAATCAATTAAAACATACACACAATTATGAAAACGACAGCAACACCAACCGACAAGCGTAAGAATGCATTGATTAAGAGATATCACGGCTTATTGCGGGACGCAAAGATTAATGACGAACAAAAGTTAGCTCTTTTGGAAAACTGGAAAGTATCGAGTTCGAAGGAACTGACGGTAAACCAGCTTGAGGATGTTTGCAAATTACTGCAACACCTGATTAACCCTACCGAGGCGGAACTGGAGAAATGGCGGGAGTGGACTCGTACCTGTATAAAATCGTATGGCCGATCGCTTGGTGCTAATTATACGAATGAATATGCTGAAGGTATTATTTGTGCGGCTGCAAAGATTGATAATTTTAAGGATATTTCTAAGAAACGGTTGCAAGGGATTTATAACCAATTCAAGAAAAGCAAATTGGACGCAGTTACGACTAAACAACTGATAGTGGATGATATCAGAGCGTTGGCTGGAATGAATTAAGAATTTACAATTAAATCATATACATTTTACACACATGGAAAAACAAACAGCTACCACAGATTTGGAAGTCTGTCATCCCACAAAGTTGGGTGATTTGCAAGCCCAGGAACGGAAAAAGAAACAAGAGAAGCTAGTGGCTTCTTATGAAAGGAAAATTGAGGTACTTACTGATTGGTTGCTTACTAGTGAGTTTCAGACCGAGGAATGGGATGGCAAGTTGCTGGATTTGGAGCATGTAGAGGAACAATTGGCTAACCTTAAATTTTTAATGGGATGAAACAGATAAAACCAAGTGCCGGAGGGTACATTAAGAAGGACAATTTGATTTATTTGGCTAAGCCGGTAGGTGAAAACGATAATTGTGTAGGTTGCGCCTTCCATAATTTTGGGGACTGTTCGGACATTGATTGCCTATATGGGAATGTGATATTTGAGGATGTAACAGATAAGATTACAGTGGAACTGGTAGAGGAACAGCGGGGCGGATTTGCTCCATTTATTGGGCTTGTACTGGTAATATTGGTAGCAGTTGGATGGATGGTTTATTGGGAGTTAATTGAAAACAATATAATAATTTAATAATAGGAAAATGGCAGACGTAAAAATTTCGGACTTAACGCCGGAGCAAATTAAAGAGTTGCACGCTGAGTTTCGTGCTAAGGAGAAACAAAACGCTGAAAAGCGAGCTAATGATCGGTTGGCATTGATTGACCTGGAGAATGAGGTAGTATTGGAAATGATGGCGGAGGTGGAGCTTCTTTCTGAAGCTATCGTGAATTTTAAACAGAAGTGTATTCACAAGCTTGAGCCACTCATGAAAATGAAAACGGAACTGGCAAAGGCTGCTGAGAAACAAAGGTCGTTTACCTTTAAAAGCAAGGACAATGTTGTGAAGTTTGTAATTGATTACAACGAGACTTTTAAGTACGACGATGGCATTCATGCGGGTGTAGAGTTTGCAAAACAGTGGCTGATTGAAAAATCGGACGAAAGCGACGACTCTAAAATGATGACGTCGATTATTGAGAACCTCCTCGGAAAATCGAGAGGTGGAACTTACTCCGCTGAGAATCTTTGGATATTTGTGAGCTCGGCAGAGGATTACGATGTGCCATTGCTGAAATTGGCGGCTGACGCGGTGAAAAAGTCGCTGTACAAGGAAATGACTAGCGTGAGTGTGAAGGTGTTTAAAAAGGACGAATTTGGGTATAAACAGTTGCCATTAAGTGCGACTAAGGCGTAGAATTTACAATTAATAATAATCAGCTTTTCCAAAGTGAAAAACAACTTTGGAAAAGCACAAAAAGAAACAACATGTCTGATAAAAAAGAATCAAAGAAAAAAAAGAAGAAAGTGATTGGCGGTAATATGCATTGCTGGTTTAATGCTAAGGTTAAATACGAGAAAACAGCTGAAGAAGGTAGGATTGAAACAGCGACAGAGAGTTACTTAGTTGACGCCCTAAGTTTCACCGAGGCTGAGGCTCGGATAATTAAGGAGATGACTCCATTTATCAGCGGTGCGTTTACAGTAAGTAATATTACCAGGGCGCGCATTAATGAGCTATTCACGAGCGATGATGGTGACAAGTGGTATCGCTGTAAGGTGTATTTTATTGCACTTGACGAGGAGAAAGGCGTGGAGAAACGTACACCTGTAACAATGTTTGTACAAGCTAGCAACGTGAAACTGGCATGGGATGGACTACAGGAGGGAATGAAGGCCACCATGGCCGATTATGAGGTGGCTTCAATTGTGGAAACAGATGTGTTGGATGTGTATCCGTTTGAAGTTGAATCAAAAGGGGAATAACAATAAATTAAAGCAACCGTTCAAAGCGTTGAGCGGTCTGAACAAAGCCTACCACATTGGCTTTGTTCAGGGCTTTTTTTAGTCATTCAATAAAAACAACATTTATTATTTATGAAGAAACTAGAAATTTCAGAACAAAACGCCCGGAAGCTATACAAAGATATGCCGGACTTTCGCCCCTCACTGGAGGATACTTTTGGTAAAGCATTTTTTACTGAAAAAATTACTGATAGGATTAAGACATACGAGGATGCATGTGCGGAACTTGGTATTAGTCCGTGGACTGAAAAGGACTTTAGCACATCGGGGTTGAAACCGGATGAGATCACTTATCGGAAAATAAAAACAATTACTGAAGCACTTAATGAAGGTTGGAAGTGTGACTGGAAAGATGCAAACCAATACAAGTATTATCCATGGTTCCGTATGTCTTCCGGGGGCTTCGTTTTCCACGGTACGTATTTCGATTACTCGTTTGCGTCTGCGGGTTACGCCTCGCGCCTTTGCTTTAAAAGTTCGGAACTGGCCAAGTATGCCGGTGAACAATTCTTACAATTATATTCAGATTTTATCATTTAGCAATAATCGCCGTAAGGCACAAACAATTTTACACACATGGAAAAACAAGAAGTAACACCAATGGAAAGCATCAAAACAGTAGAGGATGCTTTGAACGTAACAGGTACGCCTGTAACACCTGAATTTAATGAAGTGCCTGAGGAACTTCGTGAGTATTTTAAAGCCGTATATGAGGCAGTTGCAATAACCAAGGCTTTAGTTGGCGACTGGAAAGCCGACTGGAATGATGGTCGCCAACGTAAATGGTATCCATGGTTCCGTATGTCTTCCGGGGGCTTCGTTTTCCGCGCTACGTATTTCGATCGCTCGCGTGCGTTTGCGGGTGACGCCTCGCGCCTTTGCTTTCCGACTGATGAGATGGCAGAGTATGCAGGTCGGACGTTCACTGACGTGTACAGTCGAATGATTCTGAAGTAAAAAATTGGGGCTGTTTGTCTTTGTGAGGTTGTCTTCCAGGGGCTTCGTTTTCAACGATACGAATTACGATAACTCGAATGCGAATGCAGGTAACACCTCGCACCTATGACCCCTAGCCCCTAAAGGGGAATTACTAAGCCCTACCGCTTTGAACGGCGGTGGGGATACAAATAAAAAAGATATGGAGCAAGTACAGGCAAAGAGTAAAGGAACATGGGGTCGAAGGGTTGACCGCTCACGGCAGGAATTGAATGTGATATGTGGGGCTTTTTTTGACGGCTTGCAAGTGCCGAATGAGTGGAAGATTATACGGTGGGATAAAACTGAGGAACTACCGCCAATAGGGATAACGTCGATAGGGATTATTTTTATGGATACGCGGACTCGAGGGATTGATATTATGCATTACCGGGTGATGTTCCACACTTTTAGTGAACGAGGCGGGGTGTGTGAGAAATCAATGAAGGATTTTGGGAAGTCTGCTTATAAGTCGGTAGACCATGGGATTTTTACAGTAGAGAAATTGAATGAGTTTTTACATGATAGGTATTTTGACCTCACCCCAACCCCTCTCCTTGAGGAGAGGGGACAAAACCAAGTTTATGACAAGGATGACGGCTTGCAGCATTTTAGAGATAGACTCTCAGATTGAGTGGCTGATTGGATTGGACGGTGATTTTAGTAATGAGATAGAAATTTTGAAACAACAAAAAATAGAAATTTATGATAGTAGCAATTGATTTTGACGGAACGATAGTAACTGATAAATATCCGGAAATAGGTGAAATAAAAGATGGTGCTAAGGAAGCTATTAACCAACTGTATGCTGATGGTTATACGATAATAATATGGAGCTGCCGCACTGGCATTAATAAAGCGAGAGCGATAGAGTGGCTAGTAAAACAGGGTATAAAGTTCCACTATTTTAATGAAAGCAGCTATGAGAACCTAAAGCAGCATGAATTTAAAGATACTCGTAAAGTTTTTGCCAACCTGTACATCGATGACCGTATGCTGTTTAAACTTCCCACATGGGATGAAATATACTGGATAGTGCGAGACCTGGTGCCAACGCGAGCGGATAAGGTTATTAATGAGGGGTATTTGTAAGGCGGTTTTTAAATAACAATTAAATAGTGATTAAATGGCTAGACATCCAAAACATAAAAGCACCAAACTGAGCGCAGCACGGGTAAAGGAAATGTTGCGTTTAGAGTTTGAACCGGGCAGACAGGATAAGTGCAAAATGGCAGTGTACCGGAATATAATTAGTAAGGTTACTGGAATAAGTGAGCGGACGTTTTGGCGATACATGAAAGAACTAGAGGCAGAGAACCCAATACAGGAAGACCCGAACCAATTGAAACTATTTTAAACAACGATTAATAACCATTTAAAGACAAATTAAATTATGATTACAGTAAAAACTTATCCCGTAATGAGGGATAGAACGCACGAAAGTGCCGAGCAACAAAGAAATGATGTAGAACTTATTAAAAAAATGGTAGCAGAATACCGATTGTTTGGCATCCTGCTACTGCGTAAAGAACTGATTACCCCCGCCAATTTTGGCGTGAAGTATTACGACAACTTCATTATAAAGTTTTAAATTCTTTTGCCTTTTCGTTGAGCTCCTCAAGTATCCAATCTTTTGGAGTTGACTTTTTGGTAGGTTCAAGAATTAAACGTAGTTGATTGTAAATTACAGCCTGATTGGCTAACACTTGCTCAAGTAGAGCTTTGATTTCATTTTGTTCCATAAATATTTATTTTTTTTAATTGTTTGACGACACAAAGATAGATATTTAACTTGAATGTAACAGACAAGCCGTTTTCGTTGTGAAACGCGACGGCTTTATATTTTTTTCAGTGTTTTATTGCAGAATCAAAAAACTTTATTACTTTTGCCCCCGACTATTACCAAATACAAGTTCTTGGGCAAAAAAACAACAAAAGTTTTTTAAACAAGATAGAAACGGAACGCCCGCTAAGGTGGCCAAGGAGGAAACGACTTGACAGCTCTTACGCCCGTCGTATTGGTGATAGTCACACCTACGGCGGGCGTTCTTTTTTTTATCACATTCTAAAAGAGATATGACTATCACCAAGAAGAATGAAGCTGGCAGCTTACTGCCAATGACAGTAACCGAAGGGTTGACTGTAAATGTGATGCCAAACGAGGCACACGAGTATGTAATGAGCACACGAGAAGTGTCGCACGGTTATGGAACTTCAATTTATGTAGTTCGCAAAACAATGCTGAGACATGAGGACGAACTAAAAGAGGGTAAGCACTTTATTAAAGGGGTGGACATTTTGTCCACCCCCACGGTAACCCAACCACATCAAATCTTTTGGACAAAGCGTGGTATTGTTCGCCTTGGGTTTTTTATCAAAAGCGAACGAGCAAAATTGTTTCGTGATTGGGCTGAGGAGTTGATTATTGCGGTGGATGAACAACGTGATTTGTTTGGAGTGGTAAAAACTACACGGGCATTGCCCGCTAAAACAAAAGCCAACCGATTGACTCAAGAACGTATGGTGAGTATTTTGGCTGAAGTATGTAGGATTGAAGACATGGCGCTGCGCATGAGTATTACTAATAAACTTATGGGAGGAACTGCAAAATGAACACAACAGGAGCATTTAACGGAGAAATCCGTATGTTGAGCAGTGTGCCTCGCTGCTATGTAAGGCAAAAAAGTGAACTTACCAGTTTTATAGAGGTAAACCGACAATTTGGTAAGTTTTCGTATCGTAGTTCGCTGGTGTGCGAATGTACTGACGGACAAAATGTGCGTCACTCAGGTGCGGTAGTTGTGGATAGTACTTCCGGTGTGGTAACAGGTTATATAATACGTTGCAAGGGGTGTGCTGAAAAAGCAGGAAAGGAGGTAAACCATGATGCAAATAGTTGATGGTGAACTTAGGGTGAAACTTGAAGAAAAAGAAGTAACCGCCAATGGCTTAGTACCAATAATTCTGAAACGATATGAGGCAATACTCCACGATAAAGCCGTGCTGATATACGAAATTCAGAAACTGAAAGAGACACAACCGAGGGTGTTTTCTTTCTCGAATAATTAATATTTAGAGAGTTTCCTTGTTTATTCGGGGAAACTCTTTACTTTTGTGAACACTTTTAAAAATATAATATCATGAGCGTACTAGGGTCATTGCAAAAATCTGAAAAAGAAATCACAATTGAATTTCCTATTAGTAAAGTAAAAGATGCAGTTATGCAGGTTTTCGATAAACTTCCGAATAGGTATAAACTCAGAAAGGACGATATCAATGAAGTTTTTAATACATACCGATTTCCAGCTACAAGTGCACTTTACCCAGGAATGATAGATTTGTCATTGCAAGATGTTGACGGTGACAAAACTAAAGTAAATATCACTGTAACGGCTCTGCATGGCTCTGTATCGTCAAATACAACGCTGAATAGTGTGCTGAATGAATATCTTTTAGTTTTAGGAAAAATATTAAGCGGTGAAAGTGACGAGGTTATAAAAGAACCTATTAAGCAAACTGGCTGTATGGTTTTTCTTTTAATTGGACTTACATCGGCTGCATTAATGTCATTTGCTTTGATTTAATATAACTTCCCCATAAAAAAAGCCCCTACCATAATTTTGGTAGGGGCTTTTTTTATGCGAAATAGTGAAACATTGTTTTAAAGGTAAATCGTACAATGGCCAGTCCATCGCTGCGAGGTTCGGGTACTTGCTCGGTGCGCTCGAGTGCTGAGTAGGTTTCGGTTTCAAATCCCTGCAGGGACTTGAATACATCGTCGGCAGTGGTAAGGTAGGCCAATGAACGCTCGCGGGCAGCTTCGGTCGATGCCTGTGAGGTTCGGCCATTGGTGGCGTCAAATACAAGTCGCACCTGAATGTTGGCATTTACAAGTTGTGAACCTCCTCCAAGCTCTTCGGGGTTGGGGAATGATATGCGTACCAATGCAGCCGGGTACTTGAGCGATGGGCGTTCGGCATTGTCTGTTTGCCCGTTGTCCAGGTCTATCCATTTTATGGCGGACACGGTGGAAAGTTGGGCGGAGATGGTGAGAAATAGGTTTTTCATAATTTAATGTCGAATTAGTGATGTTACTGCTGTATTTTAAACTCTTTAGTGTCTCGAAATACTCAACTACTAAAGGTTTAAAATACGTTTTATTTCCCGTTCAATTTTTGCCGTAATGGCGGCGTTTAGCACCTCAGACTTACCAATGAATGGGCGGGCTTTCATAATGTGCTCTTTTTTACCAAATATTTTGGCGGGCAGTCCAAACTGGTGAACGGCTGCGTATGGTTTATCACTTCCCACAGTTACGCGGTCGGCCTTAACCACGTAATGAATGGAGTTTTTAAGCTCCGTAGTTTCGCCGGTCAAAATTTTGTCCTGGGTGCGAGTTTGCGAGAACCGGTCTTTGTTAGTTCTTGAAAATCCATACCACTCACTTTCGGGCTTTCGGCGCTCTACGTTGCTCCACTTTTTTACTGTTTTGTCCGTAAATCCCTCCTCCACAAAACTTTTATTGTAATGCCTTACCGCTTCCACGCCAATGATAATAGGAAGGTCCTGTTTTTTGAACTCCTTTAATTCATTTATATGTGCCTTCACTATGGCTTGCATTTGTTCGGGTGTCATAATTTTTCATTTATAGACCTCACCCATAACCCCTCTCCTTGAGGAGAGGGGAATAAGACGAAGTTTTGAGTTAAATTTGCACTTAAATAGCAATTAATTAGGGTTTAAAGTACCATTTATTGAAAAATGTTGTACTTTTGTAGGACAAAGGAGAAAGTTCAATTGAGTGATGCCCAGGTTGTACCTGTAAGCCCTATCTTATTGGATTTTCTCTTTTTATTTGTTTTTTAGCCAAAAAGTCATCTTCATTCTCAATAGTGTAGGGCTTGATTTCACCTTTCTTGGTTACTTTTAAATTGATATAGCAGGTTTCACCTCCAATTTCGGATTTATAATATATCCAGTAATCCACATCATCGTGTTTTTGCTTTCCATTAATTCTCTCATCCTCTGCCCAACCATAGTACTCAGACTTTTTAAATAAACTCTTCATAGTCATTACTGCTTTATCTCTAGCAACAGGGTCATTAATTCCTTTTGATAACAGCGTTTTTACAGAAGACCTTGTAATGGTTAGTTTATCTATATAATCATCCTTTATAGACACCAAATACGGTTTATCGATTTCAATCTTTTTAGTTGCCCACACTTTTACCTTTATTCTTGACTCAACAATTCTAGCCTTTTTTGCCTCTGCATTCCACATCCAGTCTTTGGCGATAATTTCAATTGAACTTCTTACTTTTTCACTGCATGACTTTACGTATGGGTGTTCGGCCATGTTTACTATCTCGGCTGTTTCGGCTGGATTATTGGCAAATATAATGTCCAGCTGCGTGTCATCTTCGGGCGCATCGGTTACTTCTTTGTCGGTTTGCTCCACTGAGCACTCGCATCCCCAGTCGGAAGGTGGTAAGTGCTTTTTCCACCATGGGTGGTTTATGGGCAGTATGGTTCCAACCCATGCGGCGTGTTCCTCCCGCGGTGTGGCTGCCGTGCTGGCCATGTATTCCATATTTGGGTACAAGTGGGCAGTAGCTTGAAAGCCTTTCACCTTGGTGGCCATACGTGCAGAGCGCACGGCGGTGTTGTACTCCGTTTTGAGCCAATTCTCGTTATAATCGGATTTTATACTTGTGCCAAGTACCGATTTACGGAAATTGTCATACGACCTTAAATTACCGTCGGCATCCAATAATTGAGCAGCTATATCCTTGCCCTGGGCATGTGTTTTGAACGCAGCAAATATGGCTGTATTTTGCTTGAACTCGTTTATAAATGCTTCGTTTTTTTTGCCAAACTCAGAAACCAGCCCACGTCCAAAAACACTGGCAATTCCGTAATCAATGGCTTGTTGAAAAGCCTTGTTTGATATATCAAAGAGTGGTTTTGATACCAACGGCATATCATTTGGATTTATGCCATATTGCTTATAGATATCATTTAATGCTTTGTCGAACAGCTTGTCAATGTTTATGCCAACCTCACCCCCGACCCCTCTCCCAGAGGAGAGGGGAGATGAATCGGTCAGGCTAATGCCTGTGTGTTTTATAGAGCTCGTTGATTTGTCTGCTAAGTTCAGTCCTGCCCGGCTCCTCGTTGTCCGGGCGTTGACGAAAAAATTGTACATCTTTTCGAATGTTTCAATATCATCATCACTCAATTTTACCTCTGCCTTTTTTGGGGACTTTGGTGACGGTGCCGGTTCTGGTGGAACCGGGGCGTTTGGGTCAACTGGAGCATTTGGGTCAACTGGTGCTGGTTGTGAGCTTTTTTTTGCAATAATATCTCCATCAGCTGGTTGTGGAAGCCCATATTTGTCATGAAAATAATAAGCCGGTATTTCAATGATTTCACTCAGCTTTACCAGTTCATCAACCGTTAGGTCTTTTAATGCCTTTGGAAAATTGAACGCACCATCTTTTACTTTGTATCCGCGTGCTTCAAGTATGGGCTTCAACTTTTTGTTGAGAATGCGTTGTACAAAACGCAAATCTGCTTTGTTGAGTTCTTCCTCCACATCCTTATGTACATTACTTTGCGACATGCTAGAACCGTCCATTGTAGTCATGGTCTGACTTAAAACGGTAATCAACATAAACTCCTGCAGCGTGGATATAAAGTCCTTGTATAAACCAGAGCCGGCACTTCCGCTTAAGGTGGTAGTTTCGATATCGGTTTCCTTTGGTACTATCAGCGTGGCAGCTGCACCCTGTGCATCGAAAGCTTCCTGCAACTGTTTTCGCGCTTCGGTATCGTAAATTGAATACTTGCCCACACGCTGTGGCATGCCAAATAGTTCTACCATTTGCGCCCAGTCGCCCAATCCACCGCGTTGCATAATCACATAGGGTGCGGCACGGTGTAAAAGTCCGTATTTTGTTGAGCGGTTTTTTATTTCAATCACATTGGGAGCATCACCATAAGAAATGCCAGCATCATAATCAGACTCATTAATGGCAATGAGCTGCTTATCGGTACGGATGTGTTTACGCGGTGCGGAATAGACATTAAAACCGTTTGAGAAATCAAACTCAAGCACGGTGACGTACTCAAAAATAGATTGCATTATTTCTTCGAGCATAAACTCAAATTCGTCAGAATCTATCAAATCTATCATCTCATCTGACTCCGTTCCGTCGGCAAACTGAAAGGTAAGGTCTGCGCCCTTCACTGCACGAATGCGCTTATCTATGGCATCGGCAAGGATACCATCCGTTTTTAGTAGTTCGTATAAATCGAATAGTTCCTTGTACTTACCAACATCGGCAGATTTGAGCGCGTTTGTCCATTTTTCCATGGATAGTAAACTTCTGTTTACCGGCTTAACAATGACTTGGTTTACAATTATGGATTGATTCTTACCGCCTTTTTTGACGGTGGCTTTTACATCAGTCATATTCTTATTTTATTGTGGTCGGAGTTGGAACTCCAACCTCCCGATTAAAAATGATTTACTCGTTTTGGGTTAGAACTGTACAAAATTGTACCAGTTTGGTCGGCTACTGGTAGTGCGGGTAGGTCTGGGTTACGATCTCCTTTTTGTACTGCCTTGAGCCATGATTGTGCATCGTCATAGCGTTTTGCTCTTAGCTTCATATCCGTGTTTACATTGCACAGATTAACAAAATGCCACACTGCTACATCCTTTACAAAAACAATGAGTAGCGCATTGCGAGCCGCTCCTGTTTTGGCAAATTCGGCTGCCATATCAAAAGCAGATAAGTAGCTTTTTACCTCTACATACGCGGCATCGATAGCAGCTTGTAATAAGGTTTCGTCACCGTCCGAAATGGCCTCAATTTGTTCCGTATTTAGGTGAGTAGTAATTTCTGCAGTACTGATGTATGACATAATTATTTTAAGTTTTTAGCGGTTTGATAAACGATGTTTATTCCTGGTACTTCTATGTTATAAATGGGGTGAGAATTAACGTGTCCCTGCGTGTCGTAAAGTTGAATGCCTTTCATTTTTTCGAGCGACATGCCTGTTTTAATGACCCGTTCATTTTTTAGCCATTGCACCTGTTTTCGGTTTACAACCCGGTACTTTCCGCCTAGAAAATAAATGTAGGTTCGTTTTCCTTTTCGAGCCCCCCTGCCCCCCATAAGGGGTGTGCCGGCAGCTAGTTTTTCGGCTTGCCTTACTGCTTTTACAAAATGTAGCCTGTTGGCTCGCCATTTGGTTCGGGTAATAAGGAACCATTTAATAAAGCCCCCTAACCCCCTCAAGGGGGAATTAGAGTTAGTATTGTTTTTTTTGTTTGTTTCCATGTGTGTGTTGTTTACTAATAAAGCCCCCTAACCCCCTCAAGGGGGAATTAGAGTTAGTATTGTTTGTTTGTTTGTTTGTTTGTTTGTTTGTTTGTTTCCGTGTGTTGTTTCCTAATATCGTTTACTATTTGTTCGCTTCACTCCGGTAACAATGCTTCCACCAGTTATTGTTAGTGCTTTGTTATTGCAAATAAATACGCCTCCTTCTATTGCATCCGGGCCATCGGCGGGGGCTTTCATTGTTGCCGAAAACAGTTTGAACTGTTCCTCCAGCCGGAGCATGTGTGGATTGTTTTTTTCCTTTATATTGAAAATCAACTTTCCGGTTCGTACTAGGGGCTCAAGGTTACCTTCAATACGGCTGAACTTGTCGGGCTTGCGCCTTGCGTCAGGGATCACTCCAATGTGGTGGCTACGTTCCTGCCCTTTTCTGAAAAACAGTGGCATAAATACCTGTTCGAAAAATGGGTCTTGCAACGTATTGTTTTCGATATAGTTATATATCTGTGTGCGCTGCTTGGTATAATCCTCAATGGCATAAAACCAATCTACAAATTCGTCATTGGTTACCCTATCGAGAAAACCGTAAATGACATAAAATTGACCGCCATCGCTGCCGATAAGCCAAAGTGCTTTTGTAGAATTTTTGCGGTCGCCTACGTTGTTCGATGGGCTTGGGTCGGCATAGGCAATGAGGAACTTGAATTTATTAATGGCTGGAACTTCGCCCCATGTAAGCTCTTTAAAAATGTCACCTTCCGAAATTGGATTATTAAAACATTCGGCTTGCTGTGCCTTTGTACTCATTTTGCTAAGTACGCGGTCAATTTGCTCCTCGCTGTTTTTTGATGGCCAGCTGCTTTTACCGTCCTTGTTACGGATATTTACAATGTCGTGTTTATCGGCACGCTTGGCGGCACGCGTTACGCAACAATCGCGGGCAATGATATTGCCAAGTACCAGGAATAAAAGCGGCTTGGAAACAGAGCGTGTCATGTAAAGCGCACGTTCTATCCAGTCGAAGCGTTTATCAATGGTATCTTTGTTCCGACAGTCCTCGTCGGTGTCGATATCGGTAATCAGAATGGAATCAGGTCGTAAGTTTTCGTTTTTCTTACCCCGAGGACTTTGCCCCGCACCGAGTGCTACATAGCGAGCTCCGCATCGGGTGGTAAAATTTCCTGACTCCCAAGTTCCAAATGTTTTTTGCTCGCCGTAATATGCTATTATCCGCTGGTTGGCTTCAAAGTTGAGCATGTAAGGCTTTAGCAAATCACAGGCAGCATCGTAGGAACTGGATACAAAAAGAGTGAAGCGTTTTTTACCAGTAAGGTTGAGGAACATCATTGCCATCATGGTGACGGTATCTTTGGCCAGCTCACGACTCCAACTGTTTACTTCGTACCACTCATCGTTTTCGGTGATGCGTTTTATGAACTTTAAATGGAATGGGGCGAAGTCGGCAGTAGCATAGTTCGGAAACATATACTTACACCATTCCGCAGGACGTGCCTCGAGGTACTTACGATGCTTTTCGATATCCGCTGTCGTTTTATTGTACTCAAGTGCCGTGTCGGTAATGAGTGCCTTTCGGTATTCGTCCCATTCCTTTAATGCCTTTTTTTTATCTGAAAGTGATGTTGCCATTGTGTGCTCAGTTTTATGATGCTTTCAATTCCGTATAGAATTGACTCCAGCGTTCGAGTGCTGTTTTTACTTCAATTGCCATGTGTTTGGTTTTTTTAGTGGTGTGACAGAGTTGGAACTCTATTGTCCCTGACAGAGTTGGAACTCTGTCATCCCCGTCCCGCCTGGTTATTACTTGAGAGTTGATTTTATATATGAGTTGAAAATGTCGGACAGCTCCTTGGCCTTTTCATTATCGACCTGACGTAGCCACTCCAGCAGTTTGATTGACACATTAATTACATCTACAATACCACATTCCACTTCCAGGGCTTTTAAATCTGATACTAGCTTACGCCGGATATTTGATTCGTCCTTGTCGGGGAATCGATGATTTTCATCGCGGCTTGCAATAAGATTGTCGAGCTGCGTGAGTTGGTTGATGGTGGAGCGATACCGTTCATCTCTGGTGACTGAAATGGCTTTGCGGTAGTCTTCCCAGTTTCCTGCTTTTACCCACTTGCTCACCGTTACTTCACTCACATCGGCTTTTAAAGCAATTTCCTTTTGTGAAAGTTTGTCGTAAACGAACAGCATTTTAGCATAGTCATATAATGCGTCCATTTCCTGCTTAGTACGTTTTTTCTTCTTGTCGGCCATTATTACATGTTTAATTTTGAGCAAAATAACGGCTTTTAGTGCTGATACAAAAAAAATAATGACAAATTGGCAGTACTTTTTTAATTGGTGATATTTTACCTATTCCTTTGCATACAATTAAACCAGAAAACATTTAAACGATATTCAATCATGGCAAAAAAACCCATTCCATTTGTAATTCTTGATTCTACTGTTTTAACCAACGGAATTCGCGTAATGGTGGCAGGGGTGGACATTGAGCAGTTTAAAAAGAATCCAGTTGTGCTATTCGACCACAGCGATTATTCATTGCCCATTGGGCGCATGGAAAATGTACGAAAGGAGAATGACCAGATTTTGGGAGATGTACTTTTCGACTACGATGACAAAGATGAATACGTGCAGCGCATTATTGGAAAGGTAGAGCGCGGATACATTAAAGCGTGTTCGCCGGGGCTGGTAGAACTGGAAGGAACGGACGACACACTCTATAAACTGGAAGGTCAGGACAATGTAACCATCACCGCCTGTCGCTTGCGTGAGGTGAGTATTGTTGCCATTGGAAAGAATCACAATGCGCTGCGCCTGTTTGACAAGGACGGTGCTGAAATACAGTATAAGGAAAACCCAAAACTGTCACTATCGGATTTCATTATTCACTCAAAAATAAATTTAGAAATGAAAATTAATCTATCAAAACTCAATTTGAGCGACGGAGCAACCGACGAACAAATTAATCAGGCCATTGAATTGTTGCTTAGCGACAAACAAAAAGCCGTAACGGAAAAGGCAGCTGCCGAGGCTAAAGTATTGGAACTGTCGGATAAGCTGACTGCTATTGATGCCGAAAAAGTGACTGCCCGTAAAGCTGAAGCTTTGAACCTTACCGATGCTGCCATCAAAGATGGTCGCTTGGACGCAAAAGCCAAAGAGGCTACGCTTAATTTGTTCGACAAAGATTTTGAAGGTGCAAAAACCATGCTTGACAGCATTACAAAACCGGGGTCAATAAAAGCGGCTTTGAACGCTGGCGACAAAACCGAAACAGCCAAAATGGAGGCAATGACATGGGACGAGATGGACAAAAAGAACCTGCTCCTGAACTGTAAGGATACCGCTCCTGAGGTTTACAAAAGCAAGTTTAAAGAAAAATTTGGACACGAGCCAGCAGTCTAGCCTGTAGTTATTAGTAAATAGTTTATAGTAAAATTTTAAAAACAACAATTAATTTTTTAAGGTATGAAAAAGATTTTTGCATTATTTTTCAACATGTTTATCGGGCTTATCATAGCCTCGGTAACAGGAGGCGGTGGCTTAGCCGCAATGGGTATTGGTACGGGATTATCTCTTATCAAAACGGGAGCGAGTGGCTTAAATATGGCTGTTCAAAAAGAGATTTGGGAAAACGATATCATAGAGTCCTTATGGGCTGATAACGCATTTTTAAATTTTGCATTCAACGCCGACCAATATGTACTGGCAGGCAAAGTGGTTCACATTCCGCAAGCAGGAACCGTAGTGGGTGTAGAGACTAACCGAACTAGTTTACCAGCCACCGTAACCAGTAGAACTGATACGGATGTGACTTATGCATTGGATGAAATAACTACTAATCCAATTAAGATTTCGAATGCCGAATCGGTAGAGTTGAGCTATGACAAACGCCGCTCAGTGTTATCGGATACCACCAACGCTATCAATGAAGCTGCCGCTTTGGATATTCTTTATAAATGGCATCCTACAGTAGCAGGTCAAATTATCCGCACTACTGGTACAGCTACTTTGAGCCATACGCCAAGTGCAACTGGTAACCGTAAAGCATTCTGCGTGGCCGATGTAAAAGCCGCACAAAAATTGATGAACAAAAACAAAATGCCTAATGTGGATAGGTATATGTTGATTGACGCTGATATGTACGACCAACTTACTGCCGACTTGACCGTAACTCAATATCGTGATTTCTCGTCACAATTGAACGTGGCCGAAGGTGTGGTAGGTAAATTATATGGTTTCAATATCATGATGCGTTCAGAGGTTTCTCGCTATAGCAATGCTGCAACTCCAGTGCCAATAAAATGGATTACTGCAGGAACTGCAACTGATAATGCTGCCGTAATTTGCTGGCAAAAAAATGCCGTTGAGCGTGCGCTTGGTACAGTAAACTTTTTTGAGGACATCAAAAATCCAGTTTTTTACGGTGACATTTACTCGGCATTAGTTCGTTTGGGTGGTCGTATCCGTAGAGCGGATGGATTGGGTGTAATAGCCATTGTACAAACTGCTACAGCATAGGCTAGCTGCTAGTTGATAGTTAAGAAATAATCCGTGTGTGTTTGATTTTCGGGGGGCGGGCGCTAGATTGCAACCGACCCCGAAATGAAAGCAGCCACAAAACTCCAAAGAATATGAAACGTAAAATCAACCTCATTGTAATTCACTGTTCTGCCACACCGGTAGATCATGATTATACGCCTGATCAAATGACGCGTGACCATATGGCCCGCGGGTTCAATAGTGCCGGTTATCATTTCTATGTTCGCAAAAGCGGCTATGTGGTTCACCTTCGCCCATTGGAAACCATTGGTGCGCATGTGGAAGGCTTTAACGCCAATTCTGTTGGTATCTGCTATGAAGGCGGAATGACAACAGACGGTAAACCGGCTGACACCAGAACCGTGCAACAAAAGGAAAGTCTTTTACGACTTGTAAATGAGTTTAGGGGATATTATCCAGGAATAAAAGTTTTAGGACATCGCGATTTATCGCCCGACAAGGACGGCGACGGTGTGGTAGAGCCTAACGAATGGACAAAGAGTTGTCCGTGCTTTGATGCAAAAAAGGAGTATAAAATAAAATAATATGGAGCCCACATATATTGCTGGCACAACCGATTGGCTTTCTATCGTTAGTTTATTACTAAATCTGATATTGGGTAGCGGTTTCATTGTAAGCATAGTAACGCTTAGAGCACAACGAAAACAAGCCGATGCCGTGGCCAAAGGAGCTGAAGCAACCGCCAAAGGTACGGAGGCACAGGCTGAGACTACGGAGATAGAAAATGTAGATAAGGTAGCGAAAATGTGGCGCGAGTATGCCGAAATATCCGAAACACGCTACCAGAATACGATTGGTAAAATGTCTGCTGAAATGACATCCATGAGCTCGCGGATGGGGGAAATGGAATGCACCATTAAAAAGTTGAATTCCACGAATAATCAGATTTTAAAAATTTTAAAGGACATCAATCATGACAATCTCGAACAAAAAAAACAAGAAGCGAAAGATATCGCCGGAGCTTAATTCAATTGATAATTAATAATTAATAATGAACAATGAAGAAATATTTAATTGTATTAATTCTTAGCTCTTTAGTGTTGGGTTTAAACGGATGCAAGCCCCTTGAAAGAACTACAACTAAAACGGAGTACGTTGAACGGCTTAAATACGACAGTATTTACCTGCAAAAATACGATAGCATTTATGTGGAAAAAGCGGGCGACACGGTTCGGATTGAAAAGTACAAAACCATTTACAGGGATAAGTTTACGATAAAAAGAGATTCTATATTTAAAACAGACACCATTACAAAGTTGCTGCCGCTAAAAACGGAGGTGATAAAGGAAACACCTGTTAAAGGCTTCTTTTGGTGGACTGGATTACTTTTTTGGATAGCACTCACCGCATTTGCGGGCTTTAAATTGGTGACAAAAACACCTATTATATCAGGAATTAAAAAGCTTTTAAAAATCAATTAAATTACATATTATGGCTGAAAGAAGAATATTAGCAGTAAACAAAATTGAAATCGGTGCTATTGCGGCTGATGGTGATGTATCTGCGGCTTTTGCTACTGCAGGAAGTATTTACAAAGATACGGCGGACTTTAACCAGGCGGCAGATGCGGACATTGAACACTACTGCGAAGAGAGTGACGATCCGATGGAAGTTGTTCCGGGTGCAAAGAAATCGACGGTTAAGTGGGCTATCACTGATTTTTCTCCTAGCGTATTGCTTGGCTTATTTGGCGGTGCGGTTACAGGTGTAGCTCCTGATGATTCGTGGACTGCTCCCGCTACTACCGAGATTATCGAAAAATCGGTAAAGATTACTCCTAAAGTAGGTTCTGTACTTACTTTTCCACGTGTGAGCTTGAAATGTACCATCAACTACAAGTTAGCAAAATCGGGCATCGCCCAGGTAATGATTGAAGGTCGTATTTTGACCCCAACCAAAGCGGGTGTGAAATCGATTAAGATTGGATAGAAATTAATACGTAGATACGTGCCACATGGCGCGTATCTACAATTAAACCGTTGACAGAATCGGAATTCTGTCATCCCTTAAACCGCAGACAGAATCGGAATTCTGTCATCCAATATGAATACAGAACAAGCTGCCGCCATGGCATTGCTAGACAGAGGCGCAGGATTTTATATACCAGCGCCTTTTTTATACCGAATTTTCGGTAAAAAGAAAATACAAATTGTAGTACGAAGGTTACGGCTGGGCACACTGCTATACCTTACGGAGCTTCCACCATCGCCACTGGTAGATGTTCCGGATGCATTATCTAAAAAGATAAAAGATACCGGGGCGGAGGTGATGGCTGTTGACCTGAAGTACATAGTGGAAAATATGACAACGGTTTGTCGGGTTATTGCGGCCTGTTTGCTGAACTCCAAGCTGAAAATTAAATTATTCCGTAAACCACTGGGGCGATATTTGAAAAATAAACTCACTGCCGACCAATTGCAGGAACTTACGATGTGGCTATTTGTGTATGGGAGGGTTGAAAGTTTTACGAATACTATCAAGTTTATACAGGCGATGCAGATGACGAAGCCGATGAACCTGAGTCCGACGGAGTAAAGGAGTCACGGAGCGAAAGTTCCCATAGCCTTTATGGAATGATTTGGAGCATACAGGAGAAAACGGGCTGGACACATGAATATATTTTGTGGAAAGAAAGCTGGTTTAACCTACAAATAAAAATGGCCGATGCACCGCGTACGGTACGAGGCAGTAAAACAAAAGAAGTGGAAAGCTCAGATGAACTGGGAGAATTTTTAAATAGCTAGTAGATATGCGCCACGTGGCGCATATCTACAGCGAAAAATCAAAATTATGGAACCTGTAAATATTGACTTTATGCTTGGCGGCAACGTGGAGCAAGAAGCGCCAAAAATAGAGAGCTCGCTGGGCGATATTACCAACGCCAGCAAGAAAGCCGCTGACGCTGCAAAAGCGGCAGTACAGGAGCAGGTTGCCGTAATTAAACAGATAGAGGCCGACATGGCCAATATCGAAAAGCAAATACAGAAGGCCGCTCCCGGTAGCGCCAAGGGCGCACTGGTGGAGGAACTGGGATATGCCAAAAAAGCACTGGCAGAGGAAAAAGCAGCGCTCAATGATGTAAACGTATCCATTGAAAAAACCGCTAGCGGACACGTTCGCCTCCGCACTCAGGTGATGGAAGCCAAGGACGCACTTGCCAAAATGGAAATGGCGGGGCTGCGTGGTACAGCGGAATATAAAGCTCAGGCGCAAGTGCTGGGTGAGCTGAACGACCAAATGGGTGATACCACCGCGCAAGCTAAGGTTTTGGCCGATGATGAAAAAGGATTCAAAGGCGTAGCTTCCGCAGTAAGTGGCGTGGCTGGAGCCATGAGTGCGGCAGTAGGAGCGGCTGCTTTGTTTGGCGCGGAAAATGAGGACTTAGTGAAAATACAAACACGTCTTCAGGCAGTAATGGCCATTACAATAGGCATTCAACAGGTGGCTGAGACCTTGAATAAGGATAGTTACTTTTCCCAAACACTTCTAACCGGTGCTAAAGAAATGTATGCAGCCACCAACTTAAAGGTAGCTGCTACGCTAGGTATTTCAAATTTGGCTGCAAAAGCATTGATGGCAACTCTGACAGTTGGATTAACTATAGCGATAGGAGCAGCTATTTACCTTTGGGATAAATACAGCACGGCGCAACAAAAAACAGCGGATGAGGCAAAAGAATTTGGAAAGAAAACAGCCCAAGGAATAGGTGAGCCAATGGCAAAAATACAATCGCTGAGCGACCAATGGGATAAGTTGGGCGACAACCTTGTGGATAAAAAGAAGTTTGTTGACGATAACAAGGATGCATTCAAAGAACTGGGTGTACAAGTGAATAACGTGGCAGATGCCGAAAATCTACTTGTTGCCAATAAAGAAGCCTTTATTTTATCATTAATCGCCAAGGCAAAAGCGGCAGCCGGTATGGAACTGGCATCTGAAAAATACAAGCTTGCCATGGAGAAAATGCTGCAAGCCGATAAACTAGCCAATACGGTAGATGTATATACCAGTACTGGTGGACAAAGTAATACTGGTGGTGGTACCATGACAAAATCCACAGTAAAAAATAAAACTAAAGAGGATTTAAAGAAACAACATGCAGACTTGTTGGCCGAGGGCGATAAGTTTATCCGCGAGTCGGACGAACAGGCAAAGAAAGCAGGTGAGTTACTTTCGGGCGCAAAAATAGTAAGCTATAAAGACCCCGAAAAAGCCGCCAAAGCTGTCAAGGACAAAGTAGCCAAAGAAGCCTACGACGCTGAAAAAGCATTACAAAAAATGCTGCTGGAGATAAAAGACCAAACTTCTAAATTGCTCCTGGACCAACAAGTGGATAGCTTGCAAAAAAGGTTGAACGCCATTGATTTGGAAAAACAGCTGGAGGTTCAAAAAATTGAAGAAAAAGAAGTTGCCATTGTTGAAGCATACAATAAGAGCCGTAAGGGTGAAAAGGGTTTTGTGCCATTATCTACCAACCCGGCAAATCTATCCGCTTCGCTAACTACTATAGACCCCACGCAAGCCAAAGGAATAGCTGATGCGAACCTTGCACTTGATGCGGCCTATGCAGCGAAGCGGGTAGATGCGACAAAAGTGTGGGGTGAAGAACTGACAGCATTGGCGGGCGAGTTTGCCGATGAGCGTGTGCAGATAGAAACTGATTACAATGCTAAAATAAAAGACTTAACCGACAAAGGTATGGTTCAAACGGCTGCAATGGCCACGGTGGAACGCAATAAAAAAGTAGGTGAAGTTACAATAGGACTTATTCAGGAAACTGAAGCGTATAAACTAGCTACCAGTGACCAGCTACAAGTATCAAAGGAAACAACTGAAAAGTTGATAGCAGATATTAAGAAGCGAGTGGCCGCAGAACTGGCAGCCGGTAAGCTTACTAAAGATCAGGCCAACAAGATGCTTTCTGAGCTCAACAAGGCCGAATATACCGTGCAAAAAACGGATAACCCTTTTGCCGACTTGATGGATGGGCTGGAAAAATACAAAAAGGCTAGGGATGAACAAAGTAAGGCAAACAGCGACGTAAGTATTGCCGATTTGGCAAAAATGGAGGATGCTGCCAACAAAGCGCAAAAGGCAACAATGGAAGCTTCCGCAGGTGCGCTGCAAGGAATTTCGGCTATTATTAGTCAGGTTACTGGTGAACTCAAAGGATTGACCAGCTCTGAAAAGAAAACAGTGGATGAGGTTCTTGGGCTTATTAATGGAGCTGCCACGTTGGCGCAAGGGCTTGATACTGATAACCCCGTTGCTATCATTCAAGGCTCAATAGAATTGATGTTGAATGGATACAAGCTTCTTGATGCTGAGCGCAAAAAACTAGATAAGAAAATTGAGGACAATCAAAACGCAATAGGAGTGCTGGAAGTTGCTTATGATAAGCTGGGCGTTGCAATTAAAGGCGCCTACGGTACTGATAAAGTAAAATTGATTAAGGAGGAGATTGATAACTTAAAGAAGCGAAAAACGCTGATTGAAGAGAATATGGCTGCCGAACAGGCAAAAACAAGAAAACCAAAGTGGTACGAATATCTAAGCCCAGCGGCGCTTATAGCCAATGCGCTAACCAAGGCAGACCCAGAGAAGCTTAAAGAATATCAGGATGCACTTGATGCAATAGCAAAAACAGAGAAGGAGCTTGAAGATAACGCTTTTCTCGAAGCCCTAACAGGAACATCTGTTTCAAGTGCAATTGATGAGTTTGCAAATGCCTACGCTGATGCCTTTACGAGTGGCGAAGACGCGGCTGCAAAGTCGGCAGAGGTTGTAAAAAATATACTCAAAAAGGCGTTGGTTGAAGACTTGAAAAAAGACTTAGATGAACCAATTCAAGCGCTAATGACTATGGTTAAGGAAGCAATGGATGATGGAATTCTAACTGAAGCTGAAAAGGCCGCCATTGCCGCAAAAAAGAAAGTAGCTGATGATGCAGCAGCCAGCAACGAACAAATGTTTACCGATCTTGGGCTTAATGATTCCACAGCCGCCAAAGGTATACAGGGCGATGTAAAAAACATGACTGAAGATACCGGCAGCGCATTGGTAGGGCAAATAACCGCCATGCGTTTAAACGTAGCTGAAATAGTGGTTAATTATAAGAATTCTGCTGAAATAATGACCAAGCAACTGGCACTACAGCAGCAAATTGCGGATAATACTGCCTTTTGCCGCAAATTGGAACGGATGGATAATACACTGGAAGATATACGCATTAACGGACTGAAAATAAAATGAACGGACTTTGGACAATTAACGGTATAGATTTGTATGACGCCTTTGGCGCTTACATACTGAAGGGAAGTTACAATGACTTGTTATCGCCACCCATGCCTCGTAAACGACTGGAACATGAATATATTGATCAGGACGGCGTGGCTGTAGATACTACTTCGCCACTGACTTATGAGGCTAGGCGTTTTACGCTGAGAGTAGCGTTGAAGGGTATTTCATCAACTCAGTTTTGGAGTAGGTACAATGCTTTTTTTGGCCTGGTATCAACGCCCGGAAGTTTTCTGCTTTACGTGGCCGACCTTGGAAAAACATTTACACTGCTGTACGAGGGTACGGCAAAGGCCGAAAAGCTGACGCCAATAGCTACGGCATCACAGGTATATGCCGTATTTGAAGTGAAGGTGCTGGAGCCGCTAACGGCTACAATAGCGGCTCCAGCACCCAATACAATTGTGAGTACCGAGGCAGGAACTTATGTATATACGGCAGGGCAAACACCGTTTGAATTTATTGATAATGAACTGTTTTTAAATATATAAACATATATGATAAAGATAAAGATATTAACGGAAAATGAACTAAAAACAAGGCCTGAGGCAATACCAAGTGACACGAATGTACTAAGTGAAAAGTATGTGGCGGGTGTATTGGAAGCCAAAGCCGACAAGGCCTATCCTGAATTTGAGGGGTCGGCAAGTGTGACATTTAACTCGACTGGCGACCCGAATGGTAATTCTGTATTTCGGGTAAATGATAGTTACACGGGGTATGACATAATTAACGTAACGGATGGCGGATATGTAGATCTCAGAGGGGCTTCTGTAGTACGAGTACCCACGGCAGTGAACGATAATTCGCCATACCAAAAAATACAGGTAGATAACTTGCTTTCCGGACTAAATATTGGCGCGAAGCTCGAAAGAAATATTTTAGGGTTTTACATTTATGATACTTTACCACAAGCGGGTAACGATAAAGGTGGTGAGGTTGCATATGAAAATGCGACCAAGTCACTATATGTTTGTTATCTGGCGGTGGATTCTGGCTTTGGCTGGTATAAAATTAATTCTGCAATGTTAGTTGGCAATCTATATATGTCAAACGTGGATGATTGGTATATCTGTTTGCAAAGCGATGACAGTACTATTTTGATTAAAAAACTTACTGAAATAGGTACTGGCAGTAATGCTGATAACCCCGATAATGAAACTCTAGCTCAACTTAATGCATTCAAAAATCAATTTCTTACCACCGAAACAGGTGAATTAATACTAGACATAAACAACAATATTATAACAACTATTTAAAATCAAAAAAAACATGGCACAAATAACCGAATATTTAGCAAATAATTTAGACACGACAGTAGAAGGGAAAGCCCTCGACGCTAGAGTTGGTCAACTTATATCAAGGACAGTTATCCCAAGCTTGAAAGTAAGAATTGTAAGGAGAGATTACGGTTTAGGATATATCGCAAGAGAGATTAACGTAAGGCATCAAACAAACGTGAGCAGTGAGTTTATGAGCTATAATCCCGTAATTGTGCTAATGAAAAAGAAAAGAAAGGCAAGCAGTTACGGTCATCTGGCAGGTAATAAGTGGGTGGAAGTAGGTGAACAGAAAACACAGGATCCGAACAAAAGCGATTACCAAGGAATAACTTGGACTGGCACATACCTTGGACCTGTTTATCAACACTTTATTTTCCGTACTGAAATTTCAGATTATTACCTTTCAACTGGCAGTGAAAAAATGACAGTTGAAAAATTAATGAACGGCTTTATTGCACATAACATAAATGTTTTAACGCAAGCCCACGGTTACACATTGATGGGGAGTAATAAAAAAAATATTATAATTAACGGTAGGGAAATTAAATCTAAGGTGGCAAAATTTGGTCTTGCAGTACGTATTGACAACCCGAGATTTAGAGAGGAAATTCTTAAAGTAAATGCAGATAATAATGCGTTGGGTCGGCAGGACTTTTTTCTAAGATTTTTGGACAATAGCTCCTTTTTTAATAGACAACCAAAATACCTTTATGGTGAGATTTGCAAATTAGGGTTTAGGGCAGAGTATGCATCGGATGGCCTTATACAGCATATTGTAATATAAAAAAAACGCCCTTCAAAGCAAGAAGTGCGTTAAAAAATGTCCTTCAAAGCAAGAAGTACATTAAAAAATGTCCTTCAAAGCAAGAAGTACATTAACGCTTGCAAAAGTAATGAATTATTTTAATAATGCAAGTATATTGTAGAAAAATAATTTACTAGCCTTTAATTTATTAGATACAACAATAAACATATATGAAAATTAAACGCCTTGGGAACAATTTAATTACGATTCTCCCGCAATTGTCTTCAACATATACGAAGGCAATAATGGGAGAGGAGACAGTAACGTTTGTGTGGGAGCAAAATAATATAACGCACTTTCAAATAGGTGATTATATATACTATGGTGCAAAGTTTACGCTCAACCAGTTGCCAACCATCAAAAAGGTAAGCACTACACTTTGGCAGTATAATGCTGTATTTCAATCGCCGTTATACGACCTTTTAAAGGCTAATTATATGCTGTTTGATAACACGGCCATGCCTCCACAGGGTGAGTTTACGCTTACAGGTACAGCGCTTACTTTTGTTACACTGTTAGTGGCTAACCTTAACCGTGTATCTGGTTCAGTAGCTTGGTTTGTTGGGGAGGTTGTAGACACAGCTGTAACTACACTTACATTTAGTAATGACAGCTGCTATGCCATATTAAGCCGACTGGCAGATGAGTTTAAAACTGAATACGACGTATCAGGTAACACAATACACTTATCAGAGCAAACCCGAAGTACCGACTTAGTACTTGAGTATGGTTCTATGCTTTATGATATTGAGCGCACCTCACTTAATAGCTCCGATGTAGTTACCCGGCTGTACGTGTACGGCGGAGAGCGGAATATTGCAGCAAGTTATCGCTCAGGTTCTAAGCGGTTATTATTGCCATCTCCTGCGTTGTACATTGAGTCCAACGTGGCCAATTATGGCGTGATAGAGCGTGCGCAAACTTTCGATGATATTTACCCTCGCTTTGGGGCTACTGCCGCAGGAACTGTGACAGGTATTGGCGCAAGCATATATGATTTTACGGACGCTCACCTTGACTTCAATGTCAATAGCTGTTTAGTTTCTGGCACTCCGGCAAAGGTTCGGTTTATCACTGGTCAATGTGCCGGCTACGATCTTCAAATTAGTAGCTATAATAATTCCACAAAGTTATTTAAACTTATTGCCAATACAGATGATAAAAATTATAGTATCCCCAATGCAGTGTTATTCCCTGCCATTGGCGATAAATATGTGCTTATAGATGTGATAATGCCCGATAGTTATAGAATAGCTGCCGAGGCGGAACTATTGGCCAAAGCTACAGAGTACATTGGTAAAAATAGCAAGCCAAAGGTAAGTTATAGGTGTAACTTTAGTGCACTTTATGCCAAAGAAAACATGCCGGATATTCGATGCGGCGACACTTTGGTAATACAGGATATCGATTTTGGGATAACACTCGAAACGCGAGTAGTGAAGTTGACACGTGGCATAACCGATGCCTATAATATACAGATTGAACTTTCGGATACCGTGAGTAAGTCTACTCTCACCCGCATAACAGAGGATGTGGCTACTGCCAACCATGGCGTGATATCAACGAATAAAGACATGAAGCAAAAATTTAATGCTGCGTACCGGAACCTCGATGAGCTTCGCACCCTGGTGTTTGATACCGATGGATACTTTGACCCACAAAACATTAAGCCACTCAGTATTGAAACAAGTATGCTGAGCGTAGGTGCTAAGAGCCAGCAGCTACAAACGAATATCGTATTTAAGCCAAATGATGGATTGGCATCAACATTTTCGTGGTCAGTGGGTTCGCTAGTACATTTTGGCATTAGCGATACGGAAGTAAAAACGTGGAATATACCCGCTTCATCAATTACAAATATTGAAGGATCACAATATATTTATGCCAAGTGTTCACGAACCGCCAGCGCGGGTGAAATTATCTTAAGTAGTACAGCCAATAAGTTTGACTTTGAAGCCGGTTATTGGTCATTCCTATTAGGAGTGCTACACGCTCCAATAGATGGTGTGCGTGGCATTTCATTGACTTATGGGCAAACCGTTATTAATGGGCAGTATATCCGCACCGGGAAGATTAGCTCGGTTACTGGCGGTACTTACTTTGACCTTAATACTGGAGAAATTGGCGGAAATTTAAAATTTGTTGCTGCGGACGGCGTATATACGAAAGTTGGTGACGGTATTAATACGGCAGTAGGCAATATCAAACAATCAAGCCGTAATTATCTACGGTTGTCAAGACTGGATTCAATTAATGGATGGGCGTCAGTGGGCGGTACAGTATCGCTTGTTTCAGACCCCATTTATGGCAATGTTGTTGAATATTCACGCCCGCAAGGTGGTGGAGATTTTATGAAAGTATTTGGTATTGATGTATCAACTCTTAAAAATACCGATATAGTTTATTATTGTATTGCAAAAAATATGAGTACTGACAATGGCGGGTCTTGGAATTTTGGTGGTTGGGTTGAAACATATTATTCTCTAAATCATACATCTGTTTTCAAAGACCTTGGCAATGGTTGGAAAATGTATTACGTTGCATTTAAAGCAGAAAACACGATTAGTTCAAGTAGTTATGCTTTTGGATTAAATTCAGTTGGTGGAACTTGGAGATTTCATTCATTTGGAGTTTGCAAGGGAAATACGCCACCTTCCGATTGGACAGCCGCACCCGAAGATATTGATACAGCAATTGCCACAGCTCAGAGTAAAGCGGACGCAACGGATTACCTAACCCAAGCCCTAAGCAAAGACACCTACAAACCACAGGGTTTAGATGTAGGGTTATTGTGGTCGAAAGTACTGCTCATGCGTGATACAAACGGTGATGTACAAGGCGGAATGAGTGGGCTTACAAATGATAATGTAGGAAATTGGACAGGTGGAACGTATCAAAATGCGATAGATTCGACACTTACTCCATCCAATGTATCTTGTATAGACAGAAAAGATGGAAGTGGGCATAGGGCAAAAGGTAAGCTTCTGTGGGATATAAATGGAAACGTTTTCATTCATGGAAATTTAGAGCAAGAATCTAAGTTGTTTAAAGTAAGCGAAAATTCTGCAATCAAATTTGATAAATACAATATTAGAATAGTAAGAGCCATTGGAACTCATGCAGCAAATTTATCTATTACATTTGGTCTTAACACAGAAATTAAATCAGGACAAGAACTGACTATTGTTATAAATAATTATAGAACGGTAAATTACCCTGTTGTTTCAATTACTGGTACTTTTACACTTTTCTCTGAGCAAGTTCAATTCTTATACCCGTCTAGCATTGGCGGCGTAATCGGAAATATCACCATACCGGCTCGTTCTTTTGCAATTATAAAAGGAACATTTAACAAGGACGTATATGAAGATTCAAGCTATGTAGGTTGTTTTTTAATATCCAGTTTTGTAATAACAAAGCCTGACGAACCTACTCACGCACAGAACTATATGGGTAATATTCCACGGACTATAACGGATGCAAATCCTTGGTACCTAACAATAGATGCAACTACGGGAGAAATTTGTAAAAAATAGATAGTGTATTATGAAATGAAAATATAATGCCATGGGGTGCTACGTTGTTGTTGGGTGTTGTTGGGTGAACAGGTGAAGTTTGATGATGTATAGAGAAATGATTAAATAGTATTTAAAGGACGTTTAAAGGACGTTTAAAGGATGAATAGATGACCACGTGTTTGTTTATTTTATTTATGTATGGTTGTTTGAAAAATGTACAATTTGTTTTTAAAATGCGTATAATTTGATTTTGTGATTAAGAATTAATAATTAAAAATTAATAATTAAAAATTTGTTTGACATTCTTTCATTTTTCCATTCCCATGCATTTCATACATGGCTAATCACATTTAACCACTTCGCGGTTTTTCAT
>Ga0247844_1002059_pt1 | contig 34061 bp, 38 predicted proteins | sample LaCtaG_FD_192421 | JGI IMG/M metagenome (GOLD analysis project Ga0247844, IMG submission 192421) | Freshwater microbial communities from meromictic Lake La Cruz, Castile-La Mancha, Spain - LaCruzMarch201714.5m_1 | ecosystem: Environmental > Aquatic > Freshwater > Lake | place: Spain: Castile-La...
TATTTCCCCAGTCTTCCATTACTCTTAGCCTTATTAGCAATTACCAATATGCTGCACCACTTGATTTAGTTGACCATGTTCATGTCATTGAAGGCAGTGACAAAAGAGAAATCTCTATATTAAAAAGATTTCAAAATTTTAAATCCCTTCCCGCATATGATTTACTTTTTGATTTGGCCTGCACTTCACGTTCTAAAATGCTCACTTTTTTTACTGCGGCGAAACTTAAACTGAGTTTCCCCTATAAAAAAAACCTTTTCCTTTATGATGTTTGTTTGCACCGTTCAGATTTTCGTTTTGAAGCAGAAAATCTTTTAGAATTTCTTTTTTATTTTGGGCATCAACCAAGTTATCCCATTGACTACCAAATGCCACAAAATAATAATTATAAAAATTCAAAAGATATTTATTGTTTCTTTGGCGCCAGCAATCCCAATAGGTGCTATCCCATTGAAGAATGGTTTATGCTTTTAAAAAAACTTTCTCAGCAATTTGCTGATCACACTTTTTATATCCTAAATGGAACCCAAGAATCAGAAAACTATGAGAAAAAAATCCATGCATTAGAAATACATAATATTAAACCTCTTCCCTCGCAAAGTTTATCTGAATTAAGCAAAAAACTTTTAAAGGCAAAACTATTTATTTCTAACGACACTGGTCTTAGACATTTGGCAATCGCTCATCGCACCCCGACAGTTGGTTTTTTTACTAACACCTGCCCAGGAAGAAATTTACCGACTTATGAGGACACTCACCTTCTTATTTTAGAAAAAAATTCTGAAAAAAAATTTCCAATAGTTGAAATTGTGATAGACAAAATTTCATCTTGGATTTCAAAGATAGAATTTTAATGGAAAAATAATGAAGGCGATGAATTTAAACATCAACCTTCATTCAATAATCATTAATTTTATAATTTTCCAAGTCCAGATTAAAATATTCTATAGCTAAAATGTCTTGTTTCCATAATCACGGGCTTTTTCCATATTAAAATCATAATTGTAAGAAGATATTGGATAACAATCTGGTAAATCGAAAGATTGATTTTTTCTTGGTTTAAAGGATGAATTTATACTATCCTGCCAAGCATTATCCTTAACACCGCTTCCAGTTCCACAATTTTTACAAATTATTGTTGCGTATGCTGCACGATTATTAATAATTTCAGCATCTATAGTGAGATGTTCTTTTTGATCAAATTGATAATTTCCATCTGCAGTGAAAAAAACACTTTCATTTTTTGAGTGATATTGCTTTAGTGAAATTTCATCCTTAAAAATATTTCTATATCCTTGCTTATCTGGATTATTTTGTGTTTCAAATTTTTTTAAAATGGCAGAATACTCTTTTCTTCCATCATTATTTTGCTGAATTTTGATAAGGAGTCTATAGTGTATAAATGATCCATCAGATCCATATTTCCTATCTACTGAATTACAAATAAATCCCTTTGCATCCTGAGCTTTAACCAAACTAAAACCGCTAATAAGCGCATAGGTCATTAAAAATAATGCTACTTTCATAAATAATCCTTTTTTAATTTTAAATACTGAATAATTAAATACAGTAATAAATGATGAGTAATAAATTAATTGACTTTACTTTCTCCATTTTAAGTTTATCAGGACTATTCTCAACAACTTTAGTCGGTTTTTGTTCGTTAATGTAATTTTTATAGACGAAGAGCAATTTCTATCTATTTCTTTGATTAAAAAGTATTTAAATTAGAGAATTTTGATTTTTTATTTCGTTTTTTTTGTCATTGTATCAAGGAGAATTGCTCTGAAATAATTGTAGTTTATACCAATTATAGAAAATAATCTTCACTTAGGAAGACGAGGGATTCGATCGAAACTTTCTCCTGCAAGTCGCAGAGAAGTGAGACCGAAGTCTGACACCAGTGAAGGTTATTTTATAGAATTGGTATTAGTTGATAGAAAATTTTTCGCTGTATTCCATATTATGGGAAACCTTGCGCACGTCCTCATCGTTCTCTAATAAATCCACTAGTTTTAATATTTTATCAAAGGCTTCTTTTGAACTTACTTCCTTACTTGTTAGTGGCAATCTCTCTAATCCGGATTCTTCAATTTTAATATTTAGAACTTCTAATTTTTTTTGAATTTCTCCATAATTTTCCACGGGACCTTTAATGGTTAAAAATTCATCCTCAACTTCAATATCTTCTACGCCAACATCAATAAGCTCCATCGTTAAATCATCAACTGATAATTTTTCCTGCTTCACCGTAAAAACCGCCTTTCTTTCAAAGACAAATTGTAAACATCCCTCTTTGCCAAGTGTTCCGTACCACCTATTTAAAATTGCTCTAACATTCCCAATTGTGCGCGTGGGATTATCTGTTGCCGCTTCCACAAAAATTGCCACGCCCTCAACACCATAGCATTCATAATTCACATCAAAATATTCTGCAGTTGTATCACCAAGAGCTTTCTTAACTGCTTTTTCAATATTATCTTTTGGTAAATTAATTTCTCTGGCCTTTTGCATGGCCATTTTCAAACTAAAATTGGAATCAATTTCAGGCCCGCCCCTTTTTACTGCAATAGAAATATCTCGAAGGACTTTGGTGTAACTTGCAGACTTTTGTCTATCGAGTAAACCCTTCTTTAATTTTATATTATTCCACTTTCTACTCATAAAATTCCCCTATATTGCCATTATTCTAGATGATTTAAAGGAGAATTGTCAGTACAGACTTTTTGATAGGACTTATAACTTTTACCCATCTCCCTAAGTCGTTGGACGTAAAAGGCAATGTCTTCCTTTGAAAAGCAATTTTGTAATTTTTTATCATCTAAATCTGGTGGGGATTCAAAACTCGTTTGACAAAAACTTGCCCTATTTTCATTGGGACAGTAGGAAAGTAGAGTAATACCTTTTCTATTATTGGAATCCCTGGCATCAAAGATGAGGCATTTTTTATCTAAACTCATTCGATAATTAAAAAGAAGCAGTGAATGAGTCACGCCCACTCGCCGAAAAAATCCCCCCTCTCCAGGAAATTTTAAAATGACGTAGGCAATTTTTTTTTCTGCAATAATTTTTGCCGCTAGCATGGCGTGATTATTTTGAATCTCAAAAGAAGGTTTTGTTTTATAAAAAATATTGCGATTAAAAGCGCTGAAAGTATCCCTTAATTGCCATTTAGCTAGTTGCCTATCTATGCTATTTTCAAATTTTTTATAAAATTCACTTAAATTATTAAATGGAAGTTTTTGAACAAAAGTTAAGTCAAAAGTAATTTTTTTAATGAACCTGGATTCATCAATTTTTTTTTCTCTTTTTGTTGCCACTTTTTTATCTAACCAAGTATTCATTATGGCACGGTAGGTAAAGCGACTCACCCACCAGCATAGCCCAATTTTAAGAGGGCCAGGAGAATTAAAGGCCGCCATATTTTTATTTTTATAAAAAAGATACTGCATTAAATTCTGCTGATGAATTGCACAATAGGAAATTTTAGAATCTGGAAAAGAAATTTCTTTAAATCCCTCTTGGGTTATAGGTGATGGAGGCAATTCCTGAATATTTCGATAAATTATTTGAGCATTGGCCTCGATTAAAAGTAGTAAAGCAATCCCTGCTATCCATCTTTTTTTCATAAAATTATTCCTTTTCTAAAATCATCCTTGTTTTTAGTAACCTCTGAAAGTTTTTTTCTAGCAAGCTTAGAAAAAAGTTTTTGGAATCCTCTTCAATGAGTTCCAAGGGGGCTCGATCGGGATGAAATCTCTGAGAAAGTTTTTTAAAGATTTTCCCTATCTGAAATTCTTTCTCTCTTTCATCTCCTAATTGTTGCTGGAAATACTCCAACATCGTCTCATCATTTAAAGGATAAAAAACCTCTAATTGATAAACAATTGTTTCTAAAAATTCCCAAAAATTTTTTGGAGATTTAAAAAAAGAAAAACTATTACTTAAAAGTAATTCTTCTAGCTTTTGAAATTTGCTAAAAAATTCATCTTCATTTTTTATGGAATTCATCTGCCAATGGGAATCTTTTAAATTAGCGGTTTTTAAAAGTGTAAATCTCCAGGCCCAAAAAATTCCAGCTTGAGAAAAAATACCCTTTGGATAAGCATGATGATTTAAGGGATGAAATAAAACCTCAATCCATTTTTTTAAATACAGGAAAAGCACAACCTTTTCAAACTCACCCTGATGAATGGCAATGTCCTTAGAATTAACGAGAGAATTTCTCAAATCTTTTTCTGTAATTTGTACATATTCATGAATTTTTTGACATTGCTGACTAATACTAATTCGAATCTTTTCTAGAACGACGGATCTATCCCATTGACCCTTTCGAAAAAGATCAATGTAAAAGTTCACCATATTTGAATCAGTAATTTTTTTTTCAATCTCCATTTCCCAGGAATTTTTTTTGTCCTTATTTTCAGCATTAGGTTGAATTCTATAATTTAGATTAGTGAGTTCACGTTCCTTTTGCCGAATGAGAGAATCGATATCATCACTTTTAAATTTATCTTTTTTTAAAAGAGAATTATTTCCCAACCAAATAGGGATAAGGTATTTTATAATAAAATAAAGTAAAAAAAACACCAGCAAAGTATCAGTAATAATCGAAAAATCAAATTTTAAAAAAAGATTTTTCATCTTAATTTTTTAGGTGAGTTTTTTTCTCAAATTCCTCCTGAGAGATTTCCTTTCTTCGCAAACTACCCTGAGCTACTCTAAGGGCCAATTGATATAGAGAAAGTTCAGAGGCTGGCACTAGAGAAAAATCAAAATGATTTGCCTCATCTAAAGCCTCTGAACGCTTCACTATTTTTTTTAATAAATTAATCGCCTGCTCTAAGGTCAAATGAGTATTTAAATCTGTCATGAATTCTAACTCTCCAATAATTTTCTTAAAACAAAATGCAAAATCCCGCCATTATTATAATATTCTAATTCATTATTGGTATCTATACGGCAAAGAGCTTTTATTCTGATAGATTGATTATTTGTTTTAATAAATTCCACATCTAGTTGAGTACGTGGTTTTAATTGATCTTCAATTCCTCTGATATGAATTGTTTCCGTTCCATCAAGTCCTAAAGTTTTTCTCGATACTCCCTCTAAAAATTGAAGTGGTAAAATTCCCATTCCCACTAAATTAGAGCGATGAATTCTTTCAAAACTTTCACAAATAACCGCTTTTACTCCCTGTAAAAAGGGGCCTTTTGCCGCCCAATCTCTTGAAGATCCCGTTCCATATTCCTTTCCAGCAATAATCACTAGTGGAATTCCCTGTTCCTTATATTTCATGGCGGCATCAAAAATAGAAAGGACTTCTCCACTAGTTCCATATTTGGTTAATCCACCTTCAGATCCACCCATCATTTCATTTTTTATTCTAATATTAGCAAAAGTTCCACGCATCATCACATCGTGACCACCACGGCGAGCTCCATAGGAATTAAAATCATTATATTTAACACCTTTACTCTGCAAATAAAGTCCTGCAGGTGAATCAAGTTTTATAGATCCAGCAGGAGAAATGTGATCTGTAGTAATGCTATCCCCAAAGAGAGCAAGTATTTTTGCACCAGTAATATTTTTCTTTGCTTCAGGAGTTTTAGTAATGGAATCAAAGTAGGGAGGATTTTGCACATAAGTGCTCTTTGTATCCCAGCTATAGGTTTGCCCTTCAGCAATGGGAATTTTTTGCCAATCTTTAGTTCCCTTAAACACATTACTATAACGCGATATATACATCTCTCTTGTAAGAGATTCTTCCACGGCCTGCTGCACTTCCTTGCTACTTGGCCAAACATCTTTTAAATAAACAGATTTACCATGTTTATCAAGACCAATGGGTTCCTTAGTAATATCAATTTTTAAAGTTCCAGCAAGTGCATAGGCCACAACAAGTGGAGGTGAAGCTAAAAAATTTGCCTTCACATCAGGACCAATTCTTCCCTCGAAATTTCTATTCCCAGATAACACTGAGGCAACAACGAGATTTCCTTTTTTAATAGTTTCTGAATAGGCAGGTTCCAGTGGACCAGAATTTCCGATGCATGTTGTACAGCCATAACCAACAACTTGAAAACCGAGTTGATTTAAATAATTTTGAAGGCCTGCCTTTTCTAAATAATCACTCACTACTTGAGATCCTGGAGCAAGAGAAGTTTTCACCCAGGGCTTTACTGTGAGTCCTAATTCCACTGCTTTTTTGGCCACTAGTCCTGCAGCAATCATCACTGAGGGGTTCGAAGTATTGGTGCAACTTGTAATCGCTGCAATAACAATATCACCATGTGATAGAGAAAAGGATTCATCAGCAACTGGAAGTGAGTAGTCAACATTATCCACTTTAAAACTATTTCGTAATTCATCTAAAAATTTATCAGTTGCATGATTTAATAAAATTTTATCCTGAGGTCTTCGTGGTCCAGCCACACTAGGTTTTACATTAGATAATTCTAATTCCAAAATATCAGTAAAAATTGGTTGAGGATTCCTGGTATCGCGCCAAAGTCCCTGCTCTTTTGCATAAGCTTCTACTAGAGCAATTCTTTGGGGGTCGCGTCCTGTAAATTCTAGATACTTAATGGTTTCTCTATCAATTGGAAAAAAACCACAGGTAGCTCCATATTCTGGGGCCATATTGGCAATCGTTGCTCTATCTGTGAGTGGTAAAAAATCTAATCCTTCTCCAAAAAATTCCACAAATTTTCCAACTACACCCTTTTGCCTAAGCATTTGAGTCACAGTGAGAACGAGATCAGTTGCCGTTGCTCCCTCTGATAATTTTCCTGTGAGTTTAAACCCCACCACTTCTGGAATAAGCATAGTCACCGCCTGTCCGAGCATGGCAGCTTCAGCTTCAATGCCACCTACTCCCCATCCAAGAACAGCTAGTCCATTAATCATAGTGGTATGGGAATCTGTTCCCACTAACGTATCACAAAATGCTAATGGATTAGTATCTGTTGCATCTTTTTCAGTCCATATTACCTGAGCAAGATGTTCCAAATTGACCTGATGACAAATCCCAGTTCCTGGAGGAACCACGCGAAAATTTTTAAAGGCCTTTTGTCCCCATTTTAAAAATTCGTAACGTTCCTTATTTCTTTCAAATTCTAAACTAACATTTTGATCAAAGGCCTTGTCTGTTCCTGAATAGTCAACTGAAACGGAATGATCAATAACTAAATCAACCTGAGTCAGAGGATTTATTTTTTCAATAAATTGATCGCCACCTAATTTTTTCATAGCATCGCGCATGGCCGCTAAATCAACCACCGCAGGAACTCCCGTAAAATCCTGCATGAGAACCCGGGCCGGATAAAAATTAATTTCCTTTTCAGAACCCCTTTTTTCCGTCCATTTTCCCATGGCCTCAATATCTTCCTTAAAGACGGCAAAACCGTCTTCATTTCTCAACATATTTTCCAAAAGTACTTTTAGAGAAAAAGGAAGTTGTGACACATTACCAATTCCTAATTGTTCAGCAGCTTTTAAACTAAAATAATCATATTGTTCGTTATTAACTTTAAGTGTTTTTCTTACTTTAAAAGTATCTAATCGTTTCTTGGCCACAAATCCCCCTTAATCAAAATTCCTAACTTATCTTTTTTCATTATAAGCATCAGCAAGGGAAAAATGTATCACTAATTTAAATTAATTTTAAGGCAATTTTGGAAGATTTAAGAATTTTACCAACTCTTCCGAATGGCCAAATATGAAACAACTACATCACCTAACCCGCGAAGCACACTTACAACATCTCTTAAAAATGATGCCCATTTTAACTTTTCTCTTTGGTTTGCAATGCCTAACTCTACCTCTACTTTTTCCAGGACTAGAACTTGGAAACATGTATTTGGCACTGGCGGGATTTATTGTTGGGGGAATTGGTTCACTTTATTTCTACGATACACAGGTTAAAACATTTTTAGATGAAACCCATTTACACTGGCAAATTCCACTACTAAAACTGAAAAAAAAATATTTATTAAAAGAATTGTTAGTCATAGACGTCCTAGAGCCAGAAGGATCTTTTTCTAATATTCGCTTAGTGTTTAGCAAAGGCAAAATTTGTCATTTACTCTTTGTAGATAAACCAGCTCAATCAGCTAAAATCATTTTACAGGCCAAACACCAGGCCACTAAAGTTGAATTAGAAAAAGTTTCGTCGATTCCAAATTTAGATCAAGATAAAAAAGTTTCTTAAACTTTTGATCATTTTTACTAGAGATCAAAATCATCAGATTTACGCAATTCAGATTCCCAGGGAAAAGTTTGTTGATCATTTCGAAAGGATTGTGTAATTACCTTTGCGGTAAAAAGTAATCGGGGTATTTTACTTTCATCATAAAAAAAAATAAGTGATTTACTTGGTATAAAAAAATGGGCCTTATTCATAAAAAAAAGTCCATAATTAAGTGACTTAAAAAAAACTGTTCCCGAATAATCCTCATCTTCATTATTAAATTTTGCCTTATAGGCCAGAGCACTCCTACGATTAAAATCAGAAAAGACTTGAGAGATTTGAAAAAAAAGGTAATTAAACCCCTTATTATTTTCATAATCAATTGTGACTAAACCCTGACTATAATTAAATCCTGTCACAATATAATTTAAACGTTCTTTTTTTGCATCTGGAATAGGAATCAAGTGCCCAAAATCAATTTCAATACTCTCAACACTATCTGAAAGAGTCATTTTTTTTTCTCTCAAATGTAGTCTAGCTTTTTTATGAAGACTGGGAGGTATTTTTTTCTGCAATTCCAATTTAAAGTTATTTACAAAGGTACAGGAATTATCTCTCTTTTCAGAGATAGTTTCCTTAAATAAATCCTTATATTTTAGCAAATGACCATCGACAATTTTTGCCACATCCGTTTTGGTCATATCACTTAAAGGTAATATAAGCCTGTCTAAAATTTTTCCATCTAGGCCTGCTAATAACCTATGTTGATCAAACTCCGCATGTCCAGCTCGGGCCAAAGTCCCCTGGCCTTCTTTGATACCTGGTTTACACTTTGCGTAATGTCCTGTTGCAATATTAGAAAAATTCCCTTCAAGCATTTTTTTATAAAGAGCTCGAACTTTTAGTCCATGGCAATTTTGACAGGGAAAGGAATACTCCTTTAAAAATTTTGCTAAAAAAAAGGGAGCCACTACTTGATCTAAATAAAGTTCTCTAAATTCACAAAGGGAAAAGGGAATATTGAGATACTGACAAATCGTTCTCATTTGATCCAATTCGCCCTTTTCGCAAGATTGAACTGGATATTGAGTAGGATCAGCAACTTGTACGTGCATAGCAGTGACATCAAAGCCTTGAAGCTTTAAAAGTAAAAGGGTTGCAAATGAATCCACCGATTGATTAATGCCAACTAAAATCTTTTTTTTAGAATTCATTTTCCCACTTAACGGAACAATTTATTTTAGGAGAGCTTTCTGTAAATTCTCTCATAGGTTTAATTCTAATTTGTAATTGTTTTTTTGACATTAAAATCCCAAAAGAAGTTTGATTTACCTTTGGAGAAAGCATTTTTACATTCCTGAGAAAAGAACTTTTATCCGAATAATAATCACAGAGAATTTTTTTTAAATCATAATCCAAGGTTCCGCTATGAAAACAAATCACTTGAAGGGTTTGGGGATTGCCAAGTCCCATTATTTTTCCAAGTCCTCTTTGAAAACAAGGAAAACGATTTTTCCTAATTTTATCAAGTGAATGAAATAAGGCCATGGAGCATTCTCCATAATATTTAAAAAGATAATTTTGAAATTTACCTTTTAATTGCCCTGGCAAAGTTGGATAATTTTCTTTTTTATAATGATCAAATTGATCAGTTGATTCGAGAGCGTGTTGATCGTTTAAATTATTGGCCAACATATTGTGGGCAAAATAACATTTTTCCTTAAATTCATTTTCAATTTCCAAAGTAATATCACTAAAAAAATAGGTGGATAAAAAACTAGAAATCCCTGCACTTTTTGTGTTAACAAAAGACTGATTTTTACATAACTTTAAACTAATATAATATTGTTTTTCATTCGTTAAAATAAGCCCTAGATCCTTTTCCTCTCGGTACTCATCTCCAAGCAGCATAACCCGCTCTATCTTTATCCTTTTTCCCATGGATCTTTCATTAAGAAATAATAGAAGATTGAGGATTTTTTTTTCAATAACCTCAGAAGTTTTGTTTGCTAAAATGGTGAATTTTTCAATTAAACTCACATCACATTCTCTAATATATTTTTCCTGGCCTATTAAATGACTTAGTTTTTTGACACCCATTGAAAAATAAAAGTCTTTTTCAACTTGAAATAATTGAGCAAGTTTTCTTCCCACAAGAAATTCAAAAAACTCTCCTTTAACATCGTTCATCAATGATTGATCTATCATGACAAATACTCGTTTGAAAAAAGTTCAAATACTTTTTTTGCTAAATGAAAAGAAAGAGTAAAACCATTTTTATGACCTCCAAGAATATAATAGGTATTTTTATTTTTCCCGTACTTAGGAAGTCTTTTTGATAGCTGGTGCCTACGACCCATCTTAATATGAAATACTTCTCTATTTAAAAAGGGAAAGGCCTGAAAGGTTTGATCCACCCATTCTTGTAAATACCTTTCTGGTGGCCTTTCTATTTCACCAAGTAAATCCATAGTCCCAATGAGAACTTCTTGAGTCAGTGATCTATAGGTAAAAGATCTTTGGGAAAAATTTAAAGTAAATGATTGATCACCTAAAAATACTTTACCTTCTAAATAAATCCCACAAACTTTTTTTCCCTCACTGACTTTATCAATTTGTAAATCTGGAAAGTATTTATAATAAACTCCAGTAAATAAAAAAATATCGTTAAAAAACTTTGGCGGTAATTCACCAGAAAAAAAAAGTTCATTATTTTTGTTAGCAATAACAACTGTGCTTGGAAAAACATTATAGGTAATATTTTTTTCTCGCAAAATGGTAAGAATCTCCTTCATCAAAAAATCTTGAAAGATTTTTGGTTCAAATAAAAAACAAGCACTAGATCTCCAATTGTCATTTTTCATAAATTCTAGAGGATACATTTCAATTGGAACTTCAGTCATTTGACGCCAGCGATGTATATTTTCTAATACAAAAGAAACATCATAAAAAAGCAATGCTTCCTCAATACCATTTTTTTTATCTAACTGATTTTTTTGTTTTAAGAATTTTGAAAAACGAACAAGCTCATCCCATCCCTCAAAAAGAAGTTCATTAATGGCACTATAGTCTTTTTCTGCACCTCTAAGTGCGGCTATGGCCGTGGAATTAAGGGTGCAAGCAGGTGCCCAATCCTCAGAATAATAATGATTAATTTCTAGATTTCTTTTGGCAGAAAATTCGCTTTGAACTAAGGTCCATAAAAAAGAAAGGGAAAATATCCCATTTCCAATGACCGCAATTTTTAGTGATTCCATGAGCAGAGAATATCACTAGAAATAGGAAAATTAAAATTTACCTTCAATATAATTTTGTGTTTGTTGATGACGTGGAATGCTAAAAATATTGGCGGTTTCTCCAGATTCTACAATTTTGCCCATAAACATAAAAATACAATCATCGCTAATTCTTTTTGCCTGTGACATGCTGTGGGTCACAATAATAATGGTGTATTGAGACTTTAATTCTCTTATCAGTTCTTCCACTGCAAGTGTCCCCTTAGCATCTAATGCTGAACAGGGTTCATCTAATAAAATAAGTTTGGGCTTAATTGGTAGAAGTCTCGCTAAACAAAGTTTTTGTTGAACTTCAAGTTGTAGATTTAATGCAGAATTTTGAAGTTTATCCTTTAATTGATCCCAAAGATAAACTGTTTTTAAACTGCTTTCCACAATATGATCAAGTTCATCTTTTTTATAGGAACTAGCTTTTCGATGTGTTTTTAATCCAAAAAGAACATTCTCATAAATGCTTGTGGGCAGAGGATTTGGGCGTTGAAAAACCATTCCTACCTCTCTTCTCAAACTTTCCTTAGATACTCCTCGAGCATAAATATCTTCTCCAAAAACCTTTAAAAGCCCCTTAATTGTCACATTCCCACCGCGTTCATTAATGCGATTTAAACATTTTAAAAAAGTACTTTTACCGCATCCCGAGGGACCAATAAGAGAAGTTATTTTATTGGCAGAAATGTTTAAAGTTATATCTTCCAAGGCATGAAAGGTGCCGTACCAAAAATTTAATCGATTAGCTATTACGGCCTCAGTTGTACTTAACATAATTCCCCATAATTAATGGTTTTGCTATTTTTTTGCACTTCATTAAAATTAACCAAAAAGACCTTCAATATATTCTCGAGTTTTATCATGATCACCATGGCCAGAAAATAATTTTTCGGTCTCTCCTACTTCTAAAAGTTCACCTTCAAGCATCATCGCCGTTCTATTAGCAAGTCTTCTTGCTTGATGATTTACATTGGTCACTAAAATAATAGTAAGTTCATCTTTTAATTTTTTTAAAACTTCCTCAATTCTCATAGTGGTCACTGGATCAATTGCGATGGAAAATTCATCTAAACAAAGAACTTCAGGGAAATGTGAAAGCGCTCTTGCAATTGTTAATCGCTGTTGTTGACCACCTGAAAGTTTTGTAGCAAGTGCGTCTAAACGATCTTTTACTTCATCCCAAAGTGCGGCTTTTCTTAAACAATCCTCCATAATTTCTTCCTGAATTAATTTATTTTTACAGCCTGCAACTCTTGGGGCAAATGTCACATTATCTCTAATTGAAAGAGGAAGCCCCACTGGCAATGGCGAAACCATTCCAATTCTACGACGAATGATTGTGGAATCCTTTACATCAAAAATTGATTTTCCATCTAGAATGATATCTCCTTCTACTTTTAGTTCTGGAATAAAATCACTCATTCTATTAATGCATTTTAAAAGCGTGGATTTTCCCGATTGAGCAGGACCAATTATTGCTAAAATTTCATTCTTATAAACTGTTAAATCTAAACCTTTAATAACTTGATTATCACCATAGGAAACCCGCAATCGTTCAATGCGAATTTTTTCTTTTAATTTTACCGGAAATGTCGTTGCAGGACTCATCTCATCATCCTTATTTATTCATTTTCATTAAAAACACATTACAAAAAAATAATCTATTTATTTTACCATTTCCGATGTGACCTAAAATAAGATCTAATCAAAATACTGGCAGTATTAACAAGTAAAACGAGTAAAATGAGAACGAGGGCCGTTCCATAGGTAAATGATTCAGGAACGCCAACTACTTGGGTTGAAATAGTGTATAAATGCATGGAAAGCGCCATACTTTGATCAAAAACACTCTCAGGTAAAAATGGTAAATAAAAAGCAACTCCTGTAAATAAAATGGCGGCAGTTTCTCCTGCAGCTCTTCCAACTGAAAAAATAACCCCCGTTAAAATTCCTGGAATCGCATTGGGTAAAACAACATACCACAATGTTTGCCAACGACTTGCTCCCACATTCCAACAGGCCTCTCGAAAGGACCTTGGAATAGCAAGTAGTGCTTCTCTAGTTGATGTAATAATAATAGGAAGATTCATGACAGCAAGGGTCAGTGAAGCAGATAAAATGGATGTTCCCAAATTAAAAAATAAGACAAAAGCACCTAATCCAAAAAGTGAATAAACAATGCTTGGAACACCGGCCAAATTGATAATGGCCAAATTAATAATGCGCGTGAATAAATTATCTCTAGCATATTCATTTAAATAAATAGCAGCAACAACTCCAAGAGGGCAGGAAAAAAGTAAGCTTAAAAAAACCAGCCAAAATGTCCCGACAATAGCAGGAAAAATACCTCCAGCAGTCATTCCCTGTAGTGGATTAGAAAAAATAAAATTTAAAGTTAAGGCCGGCGCACCCTTTATAAAAAGAACGGCAAAAATTAAAAAAACAGGAATAAACAAAAAAGTAGTCACTAAAAAAAGGGATCTAACAATCCACTTTTCCATTTTTAATTTTTGCTTTGTTAGAGGCAATAATTCAAAACCCATATAATTATTTCCTTACTTTTTTTCGAACTAAAAAATCTGCCAATAAATTAATGCTAAATGAAATCAGCAGGAGAGAAAGACCAATTGCAAAGAGTGCTTGGTAATGCTCACTCCCCTTTGGACTTTCGCCTAATTCTGCAGCCACGGTAGCTGTAAGTGTTCTCACTGGTTCAAAGAAAAATCCAGGAAATGTTAATGCTGGCAAATTAACGGAGTGTCCCGTGGCCATGAGAACGGCCATAGTTTCTCCCACTGCTCGTCCTACTCCTAAAAGTAAGGCGGCAATTAATCCATTTTTAGCTGCGGGTACGATCACTCTAAAAACCACCTCTAATTTTGTAGCTCCTAGGGACTCGGCCGCTTCTCTAAAACTCTCTGGAACAGAACGAAGAGCGTCTTCGCCTATGGAAACAATAATGGGAATAGACATCAGAGCTAGAATGATTGAGGCATTTAAAATATTTAACCCAAGGGGTTCGTCAAAAATGGAAATAATCATAGGATTAACAACTGTTAGAGCAATAAATCCCCAAACTACTGATGGTATCGAAGCTAAAAATTCAATGATGACTTTTGCCACTTCACGAAATCTTTTTCCAGCAAATTCTCCAATAAAGATGGCCGCACCAATACCTAAAGGGATAGAAAAAAGCATACTTCCAATGGTGACACAAAAGGTTCCAACAAAAAGTGCCTTGGCCCCATAACGCACTTCCAAAGTAGAGGCTGGATACCATTCCATACTGGTGATAAATTCTCTTAGATCAAACCTTGAAACTAAAAATGGCCAAGATTCCTTAATCACAAAAATAAAAATGCCTAAAGTAAAAATAATCGCCGAAATTCCTCCAAGAAAAATAATCACTTCAACTAATCGATCGCGAAGGATTTGTCTGGGACGATGATGTTTTATATAAGAGGATAATTCCTTCTTATCCTTTTCAAAATCTTTTCTCATGAGTTTATTCTCTTTATTTTGTTTCAAGTAATTTTTTTATTTCTTCGCTATTCCAAAAAAGTGGCGATGGCACATAGCCCATCTTCACCACTAATTTAGTGGCTTCTGGACCCTTTATCCAATCTATATATTTTTTTAACTCACCAGTTGGTGTACCAAGTGTATAAAAAAATAATTCTCGCGAAATAGGATAGGATTTATTCATGGCATTTTCTAAATTGGGAACAATACAGGGAGAAGTGCTATCCTCAGAAACACAAAGTGCTTTTATACGCTCATTTATATAACCCATTCCCGTATAACCAATGGCACAGGGGGTTTGGGCCACTAAATCGATGGATTCCTTTGATCCGCTTAAATCGAGACTTCCCAGTCTCATATCTTTTTTCTTACCAATAACATTTTCTAAAAAGTATTGATAAGTACCAGAATTTGACTGCCGACTCACTCGTATAATTTTATTATCTTTACAACCTGGAACGATTGTTCCTCGAATCTGACTCCATTTATCACAATTCCCCTCTGAACCATAGATACAGGCAATTTCTTTTTTAGATAATCCAGTTAATGGATTTTTTGGATGCACAAAAACTGAAAGAGCATCTAGGGCAACTACAATTCCTTCAACTATTTTTCCAGAATTTTCCGTGGCCTTGACACTTTCTTCCTCTTTAATAAGACGAGAGGAATTTGCTAAATCAACTTGATTATTAATCAGAGCTGCAATACCTGTTCCAGAACCTCCACCAGAAACTGCAATGGCCACATTGGGCTCTACATTTCGATAGGCCTCTGCCCAAACCTGAGCTAAATTAACCAGAGTATCAGATCCCTTATTTTGAATAATTAAATAGGACTTATTTTTTTGACTAAAACAGGAAGAAAAAAAAAGTAACATTAATAAAGTTAACCTACTCACTCATCCTCCTGTCCAAGTATCTTAAAAGGGAAACATTAATCGGCTTTGGTTGAATTATGATGAAATTTATCCAATCTGAAAATGACTAAGGTTGATTTTAACAAGTTTTTCATCAACATCTTATTTTGAGATTAGGGGCATGGAAAGAGCACTTGCTTCCGCTTTTTCTTGTTGAGATTGGTAAAACTTTTGCAAATCATCATAAAACTTTTGTCTAATTGAAAAATATGACTTTAAGGTAGACTTATACTGAAGTTCTAATTTTTCAAAGCAGGAAATTTGCTCACTTTTTTGATTCATTACCTGACAGTCTCTTAGAGATTTATCTTTTAACTCTAAAACCTGGCGTCGCCAATTCTCTAGTTCCGTTAAAAAAACAGTTAATTCATGGGATTTTATTTTACTTGCACCATCATTTAGTGAGAGCCATTTTTGTTCAAAAGTTTTTTCCCTTGGAAGAGCGAGCAAACCTTGATTTAAAAAAAAAATAAGGATAAAAAAACTTTTTATAAAAATATTATTCCACATATTCCCACCATTTTTCCATGCCCATTTCTTTAAAAATATTGGCCAAATGTCTCTCTACTAAATCTATAGGCAAACCAATAATAGAGGAATAATTCCCTTGAATTTCTTTAACAAAACACTGCGCTAATCCCTGTAATCCGTAGGCACCTGCCTTATCAAGAGAATCTTTCGTTTGAAGATATTTATCAAGAAGTACGTCACTAATTGGATGAAAAAAAACCGTTGAGGTTGAATGAAAATGACACTCTTCCCAAAGACCAGATTCAACCTTATACACTATGGTTACAGCAGAATGAACATGATGCCTTTTATCGCTTAAACTCTTTAGCATTTTTTTGGCATCATTAATATCACGGGGCTTTTCAAGAATATCACCATAGCATTCTACTAAAGTATCACAGGATATAATGAGAGACTTTCTAGCATCAATGAAGGAATCATTTTCTATTTGGGCTTTCACATCCAATGCCTTGCTTCTTGCGAAAAAAATGGCACGATCAAGACCATTTTTAAAATTTTTGATGGGAACACTGTCCTCATCAAAACGAGAGGGAATCACAAGAAATGGCACGCCTAAAAGATTTAATAAATCTCTTCGACGCGGACTTTGACTCGCAAGAACTATTTTATATTTAGGTGCCATGAATTAATTTTAATAATCTGTCATTATTTAATTGAGTGATCTTTTACTTACACAATGCCCTTTGCGGTAAAAATTGTAAATAGTTTGATCCATAGATGGGAAACCAAGAACTGGTAAAATGATAGGACTTCGTTGGATAAGATCCTTGCTTCTTTCATCAGTGATTTTTTGAGGAGGAATTTCCCAACAAAGTACATAGTAATAAAAAGTTTTATCCTTAGTGTGTGAATGATGATCGCTAATATGTACTAAAATTTTCTCATTGTTTTTCGTTAAAAACTCATAGATTTCATCGGGTTTTTCTAATGTTTGTGTTAAATAGTGGCCAAAACTTTCAAATTCTTCCAAAGCAATATCAGAATCCTTTCTCCTACTAATTAATTCTGATAAAAGTTCAGATCGCATTTGATCGATTTCACCTAGGGTTTCCCGTGAAAGATAAACCTCTTCACGTTCTTGATCATCTATTTCCTTTGAATGATTTTTTGTGGGAAAATTAATAACATTATCTTGATTGGATTTTTTTGCATCACCAGTATCCTGTCTTTTTTCTACAGCTGCATTTTCTCGCTTGCCCCATTTATAAAATTGAATGAGTTCCTGATCATAGGTAAAAGTATGGTGTAAAACAAAAGATGGTTTTTTCATAAAGACATAACAAATAACAATGCTCGTACAGGAATCACTACTTTCTCCACATAATTTAAATTGAACATGATAACTATTGCCAAGAGCATCTTTTATTTTCCAAACCTCATCTGGATGCTGGCAATTTTTTTCCGTCCACATGAGTTGCTCTTCATCAGTTAATAATAAATTTTCATCAACAATTTGAAACTTTTTCCTCATGCTTAGTTCTTGTTTTTGAAAAAATTTCACATAGGGTTTATGAAAAGTAATAATGCACTTTTCACTACAAAAATATTTCCCACTTTGTTCATCTAAAACAAAGGCATCATCGATTGTTGGAATATTTTTTGAACAATCAAAACAGAAATAAGGCACTAATTGTTGGTTTTTAAATGGCAACTTCATGAAAAAAATTCTCCTCGTCTTTTCTTAAATTAACATAGATTTTTACCAATAGATTGCTTCCTGAAAAAAGATACATTATGCCTATCTTAGAAGAATTTTCCCCATGGGGTTATCCTATAATTGGAGCACTCTAAGATGTGGGCACTATTCAAATTTATCATTTTAATTCCGACAACGGCACTCTGTGAATATCGCGCCTACCAATATGCACTTCTTCCCCCAATGTCCCAAGACTCAAATTCCCAGTCAGAAAAAACTCTTCAATCTAAAAAACCAGTTCAACTCATTACCACACTTAATCCCTTGGCCTACCAATCCTATCTTGGATCAAAAAAATCTCAACTATACCTAATGAGAACTTGGATTTGTCCCGGAGTAACCGCAAGAAAAAAAATCTGTCCATCACCCTACGCATCTGTTGAAGAGCTAGAAAAATCTGGAAAGAAACAATGAGTAATGCCATTCAACAGGCAAAGCGCCAACTATCTATTGACGAACAATATGCCCACCGCAAAGCAAAATCGGAGCAAAAACTCGTTCAAAAAGAACACGATACCGATATTAAATATTTAAAAAAAGAACAGGACTTTGAAACTGATCGCCTAAGAAATGACCATCGAGAAAAAATACTTAATGAAAAAGAAAGAGTGGCAAATGCCATCGAAATTTTACAACGAACAGGACAAAGGACAGAAGAAGAAATAGAAAAAAGAAGACAATTTCTTCAACAAAAAGAAAATGAGCAACTCGCTCAGGTTCAAGAAACTGGTTCTAAAAAATTAGCTCATCTCACGGAAAAATTTGTTGAACTTAAAGATAAGGAACAAACTAAACATCAACAGGGACTTGCTGAACTCAGATATAAAATGGATGTGGATCGTCAAAATGAAATGTATAGACTCAAAGAAGGACTAAATCAGTTGGAAGAAATCCAAACTCGTGAACGAACTGGAAGGGAAAAGTCTCTATCTGAACAAACTGCCACAGAAATGAAAAATGCCAAGGATCAAATCGAACAATTAAGAACCCAAAAGAAAAAAGATTATATAGACGAAAAAAGGATTTTTGATCATCAAATTGACCAATCTCAGAAATTAGCAAAAATGGAGTTAAGTAATCAGAGAGAGACCTGGCAAAAGACTTACCAAAATAATCAAAAAAATTTTGAAAAACAATTTTCTGATCAAAATAAAACTCAACAATCTACTTTTAAAAATCTCGAAGACCGCTTTCAAGAGCAAATTAATGAAACTAAAAGTCGAACTTCAAATGTTATTAATCATATCTCACAAAAAGCTGATGATCCCTTCTATCAAATTAAAAGACCAAACCCTACACTAAAGGACGTAGGAGATAGCTATGAAATAAAATTAGAAGTCCCTCCCCATGAACAACAAAGTTATATTTTAAGTGCTGAAAAAAGACAACTAAAGTTAAGCTTTGATCGTCACTTTAAAGATCAATTAAAACAAGATGGTCAAGAATTAAAATCTAGCCGAGTGGAAAGTTTCAATTACTCCTTCCCTGTGGAAAGTATTGTGGATTCCAAACAAATATCAAAAAATTATGAGAATAATATTCTCACCTTCAGAATTGCTAAGGCATAATACTCATTATGAAGAGACCTATCATTAACACCATAGGACTGATTAGAAATCAGGAAAGAGTCGCTCTTCGCCTGCAAATTGATTTGCAACTCCTTTCTGAATTGAAAATGCCCCTGCTTAGTGAAATTGAAGAATTAGAAGATCCAACTTCACCCTGGAAAAATATTCGATTTTTCCCGCGCAAACATTTTCGATTGCTGATTGAGGGACTTAATGATGCACACAAAACTATTTTTTCTAAAGAATTTACAAATCAAAATTATGGACAATTTTTAATTACGGTTCCCTCTTTTTATCGAAACGAAAAACTTGTGGCCTTTAAACTCTATGAAACCTCTGTCATGCCTACTGTCCAATGTTTTCTAGGACACTTTTTTCCTCTGGATCTTCCTCAATTTCCTAAAATTATTGTAAGTGATTTTGATAAAACATTAGTAGAAACAAGATACTCCACTCCTAGGGAGCTTTGGAGATCTCTCAGATCGCCACTAAAGCGTTTCCCCACACTGGAAAATTCCTTAAATCTTTTAAAGTCCCATCTTCAACAGGGTCATATTCCTTTCATTGTCAGTGCTTCTCCCCATTTTTATGAATCGGCCATTAGAGATTGGCTCTACGAACACCATATTTTTACCTCAAATATTTTTTTAAAGGACTACCGAAAAATTTTCTCTATAGTGGATCAAGAATTAACTCCCAAAGATATTACAAAACAATCATATTACAAACTTCTTCACCTGATTGAAATTATGATGATGTGTGGGCATGCTCAAGATCTTGTTTTAATGGGAGATGGATTTGAATCAGATTTATTTATTTATACAATCTTTCAACGCATTTTATCTAAAAAAGCTGATCCCCACCATCTTTGGCGAATGGTACTTTCAAGAAAAGAATTTAATCTGACCTCAAATCAACAGGCAACTTTTCTACTCAAAGTTTATGAATTAACTGCAAGGCTTGCAAGTCGCCCCGCCATCAATGTGAAAATCCATATTCGCTGTAAAGTAAATATGATCAATGAAATTTATCAAAAGGATTTGGGTGATAAGGAGCTAAATAAGTTAAAAGAACTTGTTCATTTCTACGAAAATTAACAAAATAATTCGCGGTGTTTCTAAAAAAACAATTCCCAGGGCCATCATTTTTCCGAATTTAAAATACTTTTTTGAAAAATGGAACAATTCAGCATTTTCTTTTAGCGTAGATAAAAGAAAAGTGATGGATAGAAAATATAAAACTTGATCAACAATCATCATTTAACTTATCGTCAATAAAGTTCTCCTTATGAATTCCTTTTTACAAAGTATTTATGGGCCTAATTTACCAATTTCCAATTGATGATTCCGATTCCCATTATGTTCAAAAAGCTGAAAAATTAATCCTGATTAAATCCTACGGACTTCCAAAAATTTTTTGGATCTACGGAGGACTTGTGAGCACTGTCCTCATAATTCTCATGAGGATTATTTACCCATCTCTAATTCAATTATGGATCACAGGGGAATCTCTGGACAAAATTCTCGTGGCATCAGCTTCAATTTTCCTCTTACTAACAATAATAGGACTTATATCAGCTTTTTATATTCAATTTCATTTAGAGATAAAACCTAATAGTTTTAGCAAATTTTTCACAATCTTTGGAATGAAGTGGAAGATATTTACAATTGATGAATTCCTAGAAACAGAATGTAAAATCCACCATTTTCTTGGAACTCCAAACCTTGCTCGAATCAACAAGGACATTGAGCTAAAGAACTTTGAAAATAAAGGATATTTTGAACTAATCTACTCTGCCTCAAACCAATCATTTATTGTGATAGATCGATCATCAAGAAAAGATGATCTCATTGAACTAAAAAAGTTAATCAATCAATTTCTTCAAGCTATTAAATGAAGTTTAAAACTTAACTGACCATTAAACTAGGCACTTCTTTCCTATAAAATTAAATTTTTTGGTATTTTTTCAAAGCTGTTATAAAATAGTCAAATGGTGAGTGTTCAATATTAAGACACTCAACACTATTTAATAATGCTTGATGAAAAAACGAAGGAAATTTTATGACAGGACCAAGTAAAAGTTCTCATTCAGCAACTCAATCTACTACAAATAGTAAAAGCAGTAACAATGAAAACTATTTAACACCTGAATTTATCATGAAGCAAAAAATGAAACTACTTGAGTATCGTGAAAAAGTAATGGCAAGCATTCGCAACTTTAAAGAAGATTTTATTCAAGTATCTCCAGAAGGTTTATCTGAAGAAGGAGATGTAGCGCAAAATCACTTAGATCAAAAACTTACCTTTTCATTAAAAGAAAGAGAGCTAAAAAATCTTCGCGAGATCGACCTAGCACTCATTCGCGTTGAAGAAGGTAGTTATGGAATCTGTGAAGAAAGTGGCGAGCCCATTGAAAAACCAAGATTAGAAAAACAGCCATGGGCACGATTATCACTTTACTACGCTGAACTTGAGGAAAAAGAAAACAAAAGATATTTTCGTCCAGTGGGATAATTTCAGGGATAGTTTAAGTAAGAGTAAGAAAAAAATAAGAAATTCCTATTGTCGATAAAATTAATCTTCTTGTTTAATGTTACTAATGAAAATTAAACAAGGAGATCAGGGAATGGCCTCTCAATCAAATGCAGCACAAGCTACAAGTGACAACATCTTAGAGAATGTTTCACTATCAAAAAAAGAACTCGAAATCTTAAAACAAAAACTCCATCAAGAAGAAATCCGCATTCGCGAAAGTTTTAAAGAAAAAAAAACTGATGGCGCCAGCTGCTATACTGAAACAAAAGATGAAGTAGATTCTGCTAACGAAGACATTTTGTTAAGCACTAATCTTCGATTTTCCAATAGAGAAAATTTTTATTTGCGAAAAATTTTAAAAGCACTCTCCAAAATTGAAAGTGGTGAATATGGTTCCTGTGAGGAATGTGGGTCTGGGATTGCAACTACCCGGCTTATGGCCAGACCAACGAGTGAAATGTGCATTTCTTGCAAGGAAGAATCGGAAAGAACTGAAAATCAAAATATCCATTTGAGAGCTTCTAAATCAATTGGCAAAAAAATTGATTTAGTAACAAATATATAGCTAAAATTAAAGATCCTATTTTTAATACATTATTTTATTCTAATCAAATAATGTATTAAAATTTACTGGGAGAAGTTCATGGAAATGAAATTTTTTCAGGATCTTCTTTTCATTCCCCAGATAAATAAGTGTTTGTTTGGTGGTAAATTCGCTCATCACTTGTAGACAAAGCCCGCATGGAACAGTGGGCTTTTCCGTAAAGGCCACTATAACCATAAATTCAATTTTCTTTGCACCTTTTAATGAAATCCCATGGGCAATGGCACTTCTTTCGGCACAAATGGTGGCTCCAAAACTAGCGTTCTCATAATTACAACCAGCAAAAATTTTATCTACTTTATTCCATTTTAATGCAGCCCCAACATAAAATTTTGAGTAAGGTGCATAAGAATTTTTTTGTGCCTGGAGGGCTTGCTTCCAAGCTTTCAAAACAGTATCAGGAATATTTTCCATTTTTTTTGTTTTTGACATCATTTATCTTTCCCTCAAAGGATTAATTAAAACTTTAATTAAAATTACGTTTTCTTAATATGTCATTCAATTATTCAATAAGATAAAGCCTGCTTGAGGCAGTCATATTTTTAATATAATCAATTGCTAAAATAGTTTCTTTTACTTCACTATCTAAAAATAAATCTTTACCAGTAACATCTTTAATTTTTGAAATAAAAAACTCCTGTTCATCTCCCTGAGGTCCTTTGATCAAAACTCTTTGCCCTCTTTTAATTACTAAATGTTTTGTTTGAATATATAAGAAGAGACCTGGTGCACGATCAACGACTACTCCAAGAAGTGGACGATCATCTACCAAATGTTGGTTTTTTAATTTAGAAAATAAAACTGTTGTTTTATTTGTCTGATAAAATCCTCTCATGGTTTCAATTTTCAAATTGGAAGAAAATTTTTCTAAGAGAGATTCCATCTTTTGATTATTATTAACTAACCTTTGAAAATCCTCATAAAATACATATTTTACAAGATCATCCATCATTAATCTTAAATCAATGAGACCCTTTAAATTAAAAGCAACTTCAATTAATTCATCCCACTTATCTAATAAAGATAAATGTTTTGGGTGATACAAAAAGGTTCCGTGCCTATTTTCTCGTGCCACAAATCCATGGTGAGGACCATCTTCACCGCTATCAGCATTTACTTCTAGCGCTGGTACTTTTGAAAGATCTGTTTTTAACAGAGGACGAGGAGAAGTATAGAGTAAGATTGGCGAGAGTAAGGAAACTTCAAAGGGAAGTTCAAAAAATTTAGAATAGTCCCTTTGTTTTATAAAGGGCAATTCCTTGGAAAAACTCAAACATTTAATATTGGCCTTTGTTTCCTTTCCAATTTCAATAAGTTCTTGAATAGCTGCCCGGTGATTCATCCCTGATTCTAATAAAAGATGTAAAGGAAATTTTTTATCACTTTTTTCAAAAAATAAATGTATGAGTCCCAAATCTTTTAACCTAATTGAATAAATTAAATCAGCATGGGACATAAAGGCAGATTTCAAAAAAGAATCGAGAACCTGATCAATGAAATTTTCTGTTAGAATTAAATCAAATTCTATGGAAAAAAGTACACCATTTGACCTAGCACTTGTAATAATGGATAAAAAATCCTCATCAGTCCAATCCCCTAATCTTGAAAAAGATCTAGGTCCAATAATAAAATGTTTTATTCCTAATTGTACTAGGAATTCGTATTCAGTCTTATTTTTTAAAGCAATAAATACTTGTTTCATCTTATTTTTTTTACCAGTTGGTATTTACTAATTCCCTCTTGAAAAGGTAATCGAACCACCGAAGAGGGTTTTGTTGTTTCCATGGGATTTCCACCTAAATCCTTCATCAATTTTGGAAAAACTGAAATCAACTTGCCCTGATCATTTAAAAAACCTAATTCATCAAAACTGGAAAACTTTCTTCTTACATCAAGTAGAATACCCAATTTCTCACTTGCCTCTAAAACAAAGGCAGTCATTTCATTTTTCTCATTCTTTAATTCGCTTCTTTCTTCGTAGATACTTTCAATTGTTGCTGGACTTATCAGCGAAGCTTCAGTGTATTCTCTTCGAGAAACACTTTCTAATTGCTCTTGCCAATTTAACCAAAGAGGGTCTTCTTTTTTAGGCAAATGAGAATTTTCTAATATATATCCCATGGCCTTTGCGTAGATGCTGCTTGTTGTTGCCGCATATAATTCACTCTTCATTCTTCCTTCAATTTTTAAAGAATCAATTTTATGTTCAAAAAACTGCTCTAAAAGATGAAGACCATTTAAATCCTTTGAGCTCATAAAATTTTTATTAATCGATTGAAGTTGTTCCTGACTAGGGCCGCAACTATTGCGAGATGAAAATGAATAATCAAATCGACAACTATGAGCACATCCTCCTCTATTAGAATCCCTTCCTTGAGTAAAATTAGAAATCACACAATGACCAGAATAGGCACTGCACATGGAACCATGAATAAACATTTCAACTTCTAGGCCAGTTTGCTTTTTTATCTTTCCCGTTTCTGCAATGGATAGTTCTCTCCCGACAATCACTCGAGAAGCGCCGATTTTTTTCCAGATCTTGGCCGCAGCTATAGTTAAAATGGTGGCTTGAGTGGAAATATGAAGAGGTATAGAACTGTGTTTTCTAATATAGGCAGCTACGCCCATATCTGAAACGATAACTGCGTCTACCTTCAACTCATCAAGTTCTCTAATAAAGGGACCTAATTGATCAAAATCCTCATCAAAAAAAAAACTATTAATAGTGATATAGATTTTCTTTTTTCGTGCGTGAACAAAGGATACTGCTTCCTGCAATTCTTCCTTTGATAGATTGTCTGCCGCCTGTCTAAGACCAAATTGCTTTCCCGATAAATAAACGGCATCAGCACCGTAGAGTATGGCCACTTTACATTTTTCTAAACTTCCAGCTGGAGATAATAATTCTGGCCTCCACTTGATGGAAGCAGGACTTTTTAAAATCCCATTAGAAGAGTCGGATTCTGGGAAAAACATATATTCTTAAATCCTTAGAATTGTGTTGGAGGTATGGTTATAATCGATTTAGAGGAGTGCTGTAAAATGGATAATTTGGGTAATCATTTAAAATGTTTTTTTTTCATTTTTATCCTAACTCTTAACTCAAATCTGAGCTTAAACGCTAGAGAAAAAGGAGAATTTCAACATAATGAGAATCCTCTATCGCTAGACTATTGGAAAAACTGGTATCAACAAGCATTTTTTCCAACAACAGAACTCTTAAAACAAATACTACCCTACACCATTCTCAATAATGATCAACAAATTCCCCTTTCGAGAAATAATAACCAAGTGATTGATAATGCAGACGTGATCCTTATTGGTGGTGAAGAGGCGCAACTTCTGGGTCTAAGCCTAGCGCCAGAACTAAAGTCCCAAGGAATTAGCTTTTTTTCCCTAAGTCAAAAGGGCTTAACTATTGCTAGGGCCTGGGAAATTTTAAGTAAAATTCAATGGGAAAAATTGAGTCCAAAATCCATTATTTTCTTTTTTCCACCAAAGGATGATCGAGAAGAACTTTACGATAAAGAAGATGAAAAAAATCTTAGAAAAAATCTTGAGTACCTAGATCAAAACTGGTTTCTTCTAATGGGAAATATCTCTTTAAAAATAGCTTCTTTTTTTACTAGTCCCTATAAACATCGAATACAACTTGAAGTAGACCCTCAACTAACTGTTTCAGAAAAAAGTGATGTAGAAAAATCCCTCAGACTAGAAATGCATCAAAAAATCCTCTCACATCTATTTCAAAATCTCTTTTTTACCTTAACAAAAAATCACATGAAGATTTTGGGAATGAGCTCACCCTACCCTATCTTAGAAAGGCCAAAAAAGGCCTGTCGCTTAGGGCTGAATTTTCAAAGTAAAAAAACCTGGAACCAACTACAAAATTATATGGAAGAAAAAAATTGGGATATGGCCCTCACTCAAAGTGAAACCTTTATTCGGACTAATCCCTTCCATCCAATCGCCTATTTTTCGAGAGGATTAATTTTTTTAGAAAAAAAACAATATGAAAATAGTATAAAAGAATTAGAAAGGGCGAAATTACTAGACTGTTCTTCAACCTCTCAAGGTACACCCATTTGGAACAGAGTCTTAAGAGAAAAGACACTTTTATTTAATCAAACATATTACGATTTTGCTCACCAAACATTTGAGATGCAACTCACAGGCATTGCCTCTCCGCAAAATAATATGCCTAATGATGCAATCTTAAAAATTGCAACTCAAGTCATTATCCGTTGGATTAAAAAATAGATTTAATAATTCGTTTTTTTAGCTGTTTCTTGAAAGAGCCATTTCATATACATAAGTAAATCATCAACTGCACGAAAATGGGCTTCATCGCTAAAATGTTTTTTACTTTCCTGTAATAAAATACTTTGATTATAAAGTTCCTCATAATAAGAGGCATTAGTATATTCAGGGATTGTGCGAAGTAGCCTATGCTTTAAATGGGTTAATTCTTCCCTTTGATTAAATTGATTTCTCTTGGCCAGTTCAGCTTCAATAGAGGCAATAACCTTCCACTTATAATGCTTTAAAGTATTAAGTCTAGACCCTGCCAAAACCAGATCTACATGCATAAAGCCGATTGTTACTAAAAAAATAAAAACACTTTTCATCTACTCTAAATATCGTCAGAATTTTAAAAGAGTGTTAATATGAAAAACACATTTAACTGAAGAGGAAAAAATGTTTCTTTATAATCCAAGTAATCCCCTTTCTAAAATAGATTCACTTAATCAGTTACTAGACATTTTTTGGAAGGACTACATCACCCTAAATCCCAGGGCGCTATTAATCTATGAACAATTTGCAAAGCTTGGTGAAACACTATCCAATGATCACCTGGCCTTTAGAACCTATGATCACCCCAAAGTAAATTTATCGGTGATGGAAAAAATCTTTCTCAAATTTGGCTATTGTGAAATGGGAGATTATCATTTTGTTGAAAAAAAACTTTATGCAAAACACTACGAACATCCCAATGCTGAAAATCCTAAAATTTTTATTAGCCAAATAAAACTAAATGAACTCTCGACCTTTGCAAGAACAACTTCTCTTGAAGCAATAAATGAAATATCACAAGCTCAGCTTTCCCATGAACTACTCATTAATATGGGAAGACCTTGGAAGGCCAAATATGAAATTTATGAAAAATTAAAAGGTGAAAGTGAGTATGCAGCTTGGCTTTATGCCTTTGGATTTCGCGTTAATCACTTTACTATTCTCATTAATAGTTTAAAAACCTTATCAAATCTCAAGGCAGTAAATGATTTTGTTAAATCAAATGGCCATACGCTTAATAGCTCCGGTGGGGAAATCAAAGGCACACCTGAAGAATTATTAGAGCAATCAAGTACCATTGCCTCAAACTTTTCCGTGCCTTTTTCTGAGGGGCAATTTAGTATTCCTTCAACATATTACGAATTCGCCATGCGTTACTCACAGGCAAATGGCCAACTTTACACCGGCTTCATTGCCAAATCGGCCGATAAAATCTTTGAAAGTACTAATAAAGGGGAATAGTTTAAGAGTCCCTGTAAAAAATATTCTGTGAGTAAATGTCAGTATCCCACTAGTATTTTGATCCCTACACTGCACCAGCTGCTTGTCTATCATGGAGATTGACGGCAGCATTTTACTTATTTTTTAACATTTTATTTTTTCATTATTAGGGAGTTTAACTATGCAAAAAAAATCACATTTTGTTTTTGTCATTAAATTCCTAATTATTTATATTTCACTATTTACTTCAATATCTATGGCATCTGCTCCAGATATAATCGATGATATAATTAATGCCTCATCCCTCATTTCTTGGAATGATTTAAAGTTAAAAACTCAAAATTTCCTAGAAAACGCATCGCTAAAAAAGGAGATATCCTTTATCTCTCTTGGTGAATCACACCTTTACTCTTCACTCAACTACGAACTCTACGAACAACTTGCCCTTTCCCAATCTCACTATTTTAAAAATTTCCCCTTTAAAATTTGTTCTGAAACTATTGGTTCAGTAAAAGAAGCGTCCTTTTTTCAAGAACTGGTTTCAGTGGCAGGAGTTACCAGTTATTATGGGCAATCGCCCCAAAAAACAAATTTCAATAAATGTTATGAGGAACAGTTTCAACATTATTTTATTTATTCTGGTTTTCATCATCAAATCCCTCTGGCAAAAATCTATCCAAGAAGTTTTCAAAAAACTGCAGTTTCTTCCACAGAAAAAGAAAGCATCTATGGACAATTAAAATCAAAAAATACCTTTTCCCTTTCCTGGGTTGATTTCTCCTATGTGGAATCAGAAAATCTCAATGCGGGCCTTAAAATTCTTCCACAAAAATCCTTTCGCTATTTTAAAAAATTTTTAGCAAAAACCCAAAAAAAACTAAATATCGCCGCTAATTCATTATTACCTCTCGATTTAAAAAATCAATCTGTTCACTATATGATTCTCCATAAAAATTCCACCAAGCATCTTTTACGTGAGAAAGTATTTCCGAAAAATCATCATCTTTTCATAGTTGCACCTAGTCACAAAGTTGAACATGCAGGGCTTATGACTAAATCCTTACTGCAACAACTAACTCGCAGTGAATTAAAATCCATTTATAAAGTTGGAAAAAAAAAGGGGATTATCGCCCATATCATCATGACACTTTCTAATGAGGACAAAGAATCATTAGAACTTACTCGTCATTTAGGACAATGCAGTTTAACTGGTCTTCAAAGAAGAATTGATTGCGAATCACAATTTCTCTACGTGATTAATAAACAATCAAAGAAAGATTCCTTTATTCTATTACTTGAACCTAATTTTAATCAAAGACTGGTTTGTGTGAAAAATGACCAGGAATTATCTCCTTCGGAATGTTTAAAATAATTTTTTTTTACATAAATCTGGGTTAATAATTAATACAGAGAACTTTATCTATAAACTCTTCCTGAGTCGGCAAATCCAAGGAAGACTAGGAGTAAAATATTTTTTATGAGGAAGCTTATTCCAGTAAGTGACCAATTAAAAAATATTTTACGACGACGTATTCTGAAGGATTTCGCGACTCAGGTTACATTAGGATTTTATAATATTCCGATGCATCTCCAGAAAGTATTAAGGCAAGTAATTTGCTTACCTCTTTCTTTTTTCCTTTTTCTGCTAAAACAATCTCTGCTAGCTCTTTAATTTTTTGATTTTTCCCTTCATCAATAACTTCATTTTTTTCCTGATAAATACCTAAAACAAATTCTCCCTTTACCACTAATGATACTTTAATTTTTTCCCACTCTTTTCCCATAAAACGTAAATTTTCCTGATAAAATTTTGTTAATTCTCTTCCCAGGTAAAATGGATGATCAGGCAAAATTTGCGTTAAAAAATCCAATGTATGAAGGAGTTGATGGGGTGAAATAAAATAAAAATGCCCACCTTGCTTTGACTTCACTCCATCTCCAACCCTTACTAAATCACTTTCTTTCTTGGAGATAAATCCATAAAAATGAAAGGGATGAGGTGGAAATAAACTAAGTTCTAACCCCACAGTTAAAGAACTAATTCCACTGTAACTATCCACAACAAGGCCATGATCAGCTGATGTTAAGGAAGTATGTTCAAGATATTGCATCACTAAGTCGTATCCAGGATCTGAAATAATGGGACTGCCGGCCTCACTTACTACATAGAGAATTTCGCCACTGTCCACAATTTTAGCAATCTTTTCCACCACTGATTTTGCAGAGTGTTCAAACCAAGTGATAAAAACTTTATCTCCAACTGGAATATCATATAATCCTAATAAATCTAAAAATCTTCTGGAATCCTCTACTGCAAAATATTTTCCTATCCTTAAAGCTTCGAGAACTCTTAGAGTTATATCTTCTCTATTTCCTATAGGAACAGTCAGATAAACCATTTTCTTCACTATTGATGACATCAATTTTTCCTCATTAAGATTAATTTTTAAATAGATGATACAACAATAGATAAAGGGAGAAACTACATATGTCTATGAGAGCTAATATTATTCAAGATGCACTAGGAAACATTTTAATTCAAATGGAGGGAAATATTACCTTTGATAGTACCATTCCCTTTCGAAAAGAAATTCAACAAATTGCCGAATATCATCCCTTTGCAGAGGTGGCCATTGATATGGCGGCCATGGATTTTGTGGGAGCATCTGGTATTGGACACTTTGTTGAGACACTTAAGATATTAAGTAAATTAAAATCCAAGGCCATTACTTTAAAAAATATTAATCAGGATTTTGCAAAAGTATTTACACTCTATGGTCTGACCCAGGAACATGTCATTCTTGATTCCATAGGTCTTGATGATGATATGACGGAAAATTTAAACAAGCAGTTTGGTAACCGAAAATTTACTTTTGAAAATTAAGCATTATAAATTTAAAAATTCCATGACCAGTTAACTGCCATCAGTGGTGGCAGTTCCTGAATACTATGTTGATCAACCCCTCTCATTCTAAGTATTGTTTCAGAAGCATTTGGATCAAAAGGTGAATAGCCACCCGGGGCATCAAATGGAGAAAGATTATCTGGACTTGATAGACTTTCCTCTGCAGAAGTAGGATGAGAACCTAAAACAATAGCTCCAAAAATAATACCAGCATAAAGACCAAGCGAAGCCCCCTGAGCAATGGCCCTAGATTTTGCCCCAAAGGCCAAGGACGCAAGGCCTAACAAACCTCCTCCAACAGTTCCATATCCACAAATAATAAGAAATGCCTTTGTTTTTGGATCAATTGCTGAGGAACTATTATTTTGAGCAAAAATTTTTGTATGAATAGAAAGTAGAAAACAACAGATCAAAAAAACGGCATTATATTTTTTCATAATTGTAGTTTAAACAAGCTCGCTATTTTTGACAAAATAATTCCCACTGTGGTTTTTGATTAAAGAAATAAATTTCACTGTTATTTTCGATTTAAGTATTATTTGCAAAATCCATTTAGTTTTTTTCCATTTTTGAATTTCTAAGGTCGTAAATGGATGACTAATACCATCGCCTATTTGCGATCTGGATTTAATTTCAAGTAAAACTATTCCCATCAAATCTTTCTCACAATAGGCAATATCAATTTGTTTAATTTTTAGAATTTTTAAAAATCGAGTTGAAATTAAAAAAGGAATTTCTTTTTCATGAATAATTTGTGAGTACCATAACTCTGCATTGAGTCCCTTATTATAATTATTTAATATTTCTTTTTTCACTATTTTCTCCAAAGTACTCTTTTACCCCTCTAAAAGTTCTTCGGTGAATAGGTGAAGGACCATGGGTTTTTATTTTTTCCAAATGATATTTGGTTCCATAGCCAGAATGTTTAAAAAAATTGAAGTGAGGATAAATTTCATCCCACTTTTTCATTAATAAATCGCGATATTCCTTTGCCACAATTGATGCAAGTGCAATGGGAGAAAGTAATTGATCACCTTTAATAATTGGAATAAATATTTCATTATTTTGTGGAGTCTTATTTCCATCTACAAAAACAATTCGATTATCCAATTCATCGGAAAAATATGATCTTTGAAAAGATTCATTCATGGCATCAAATGTTGCTTCTAAAATATTATGTTTCTCGATATAAGGAGCTTCTCTTTGGGCAATAGTTACTTGCATTCTGAGATTTTCAAATTCAATAATTTGCCCTCCATTCAACTGAAAACAATCCAGGGGTCTTATACTTAAAGACTTTAAAATATCTTGCCGTTTTAATGGAAATAATTTTTTAGAATCATTTACGCCTAAATTAGCTAAGAAAAGATCGAATTTTTTTAGAATCTGTTTTTTCTGATTAGAAACATTATTAGAATTTAAAGTTGAACCATTTAAGTGAAGGGAAATACAGCATGCAACAACAGGTCCTGCCAATGGACCTCTACCTACTTCGTCTATAAAGCTCAAAGTAGATAGAGTTTTCATTTTTTTTGGTGAGACAAATAAATGTAAATTTTTGATAAAACTCTAAAAACAATTTTAGATAATTATCTAGAATAATTTGTTCCAACTCTAGCTGCCTTACCTACTTTCTTTCTCAAGTAGAATAATTTTGCCTTCGTCGTATCACCTTTATTTAATACTTCAATTTTAGAAACATTGGGAGAATGGTAAGGAAAAACTCTCTCAACGCCAACGTTATCAGAAATTTTTCTTACTCTAAAATGTCCATTCATTCTGCCCTTTTCTTTAATGGCAATAACGATTCCCACAAATTCCTGAATTCGGGATTTTGCACCCTCAGTAATTTTACAGTGAACTCTTACAGTATCTCCCGAACGAAAATCAGGAAATTGTGCAACAAGAGGACTAGCAAATTTTTCTTCAATTGCTTTAACTAAATTAGCAAGACTCATAGATTTTTCCTTATAAAGAATTCTGAAAGGAGATTTACTCAATAAACCCTTAATTTGTCAATGAACTTTCCATTATTTAAGGCAATTCTTCTAGTCCTAATCTCGCAGTATAAATAGCAGCTGCTGAACGTACACTCAAGTGATTATAGCCATCAGTTGATGCACTTGGAATGGGATTAAGGCGAAATTCAGAGGCATCAATCACATCGCGATGTAACCCCCAGCCCGTGCCCAAAATTAATAAAATAGGTCTTTTTTCAGTGCGAGCTTTTATTTTCAAATCTGTTGTAGTGCCCGATTGATTCAGCATTTGAGCTGCAGTGGTGACCACAATTGGTGCTACATTTTCAAGGTTTTCAATGGCACTAGCAGCTTCCTGCCAAGAACTATAAACAGCAATAGGGGCCAGTGCATCCTGCCTATCTGGATTATATTCATTAGCAACATCGGATTTCCAATGAAGTAAAATTTTTTTCACCAATTCTTGCTGTGGGATAATAGGAGTTATCACAAAATATTTTTTAAATCCAAAGGTACGGCAGGATCTAGCAATGTCGTGAAGGTCTAAATTTGTGACTGAAGTGGTTACAACTTCCCCTCTCTTGTTAACAATGGGATGGTGAACAAGCGCCAGATACATTGATACCGACATAAATTATTCCTTTAAAAGATCGGGTCGATACTTAATTGTTTCTTCTATTCGCTTCGTTTTTTTATAAGCTTCAATTTTTTGATGGTGCCCACTTAAAAGGATCTCTGGAACTTCCAGACCTTCAAAAGAATATGGTCGTGTATATTGTGGAGCATCTAGTAAGTTATCTTCGAAGGAATCTTCTT
>Ga0247844_1002061_pt1 | contig 34050 bp, 24 predicted proteins | sample LaCtaG_FD_192421 | JGI IMG/M metagenome (GOLD analysis project Ga0247844, IMG submission 192421) | Freshwater microbial communities from meromictic Lake La Cruz, Castile-La Mancha, Spain - LaCruzMarch201714.5m_1 | ecosystem: Environmental > Aquatic > Freshwater > Lake | place: Spain: Castile-La...
GTCGTCGAGATAGATGGCAGTGTAAGGACAGGCCGCGGGCTTGAAGAGATTGGCGCGCACGTGCAAGGATCTAACGCCAAATCGATAGGAATCTGCATGGTGGGCACGGACCAATTCACCACTGCGCAATGGCAAAGCCTGCGCGAATGTATGATTAATCTGGCCAGCAAAATACTAGGCCGTACCATTATGACGGCTGACTCAATGCTTAAATCATTCAGTGAAGCAGGCATTACGATTAAAGGTCATCGTGATTATTCACCGGATCTAAATGGTGATGGCATTATTAAGCGCAACGAATGGATGAAAATCTGTCCGGGGTTTTCTGTAGCTGACTGGGTTAAAGATGGGTTGATGCCAGTGAAAGCAAGCTTGCTGCCATGAAAATTTACCAAAGCATCAATCAGAATAATGAACCCAACGGATTAGGTTTTTATTGCAAAGGTTGTAAGCAAGCTCATTTTGTAAATACTGATCCAAGCAAACAATGGGGATTCAATGGTAATTTTGAGAGGCCTACATTAACTCCATCCATATTAGTTAATTTCCCAGCCAATCCAAATGCTGGTGAGAAGTTTAAAGAATGGCGAACTGCTAGAGCTTGTCACTCATTTGTTACTGATGGAAACATTCAATATTTAAGTGACTGCAGTCATGAGTTTGCTGGAAAAACTATCGAACTACCCGAATTTAAATGGAGTGATGAAGATGTTTAGCGCGGCTTTGTTAGCTTTAAAGTTGGCATTTGGTGGCATTGGTAAGTTCTGCCTAGCCTATTGGCGCATTATTTTACCCTTGCTGATGCTTGGGTATTGCCTGCATCTTTATTTCGCACAGGTAAGCCGCGCTGATACTGCTGAATTAGCCTTATCGGTATTGAAAGCTGATATTGCTGAGGCAACTAAAAATCGTGAGGCTGAGAATGCTGTCAAAAAAGTACAGGCGGCTGCTAAAGACAAAATTGATACAGCCATCGCTCAGGCTGAGTTAAATCGCCTTAGCCTGAATCGTGCCAGGGAAACTAAAAACATAAAGGATCAATATGAAGCGAGCAATAATAGCACTAAGCTTAATTTTACTGAGCGCCTGCGCCTCGACGCCGAACGTTATCGCCTTGGACTGTCAGAAAGCATCAGCAATACCAGCGGATCTACCGAAGGTGAACGAGAGTGTAACGCAGCCTATCTTACGCTCGAACGAGCCTGCCAAATAACTACCGTAGACTTTAATCGGTGCCGCGCCTGGGCGGATAATGTTTGCTTGACAGTAGGGTGTGAATAACGATATTTACACTATGCGGTAATATGTAAATCTCGACATAATTATCGTAAAATATTTTAAAGTGATAACTGGCTTGAAAATCAACACCCTGCAAAGCCGTTTAGACCAGTTCGACTCTGGTTCGCGCCTCCATCAATTTAAAATATTTGTACTTAATGCTTGGTTTTGAGTTTGTCGATCATGGCGTACTTTATTCCGATGGTTTCGCGAAGTGCGCTTGCATCATGCAAAATCACCCAAGATTTAAGTGATTTTGAATCAAAATCTAGATTGCGACTGACTTAAGTTAACGTTAAATCTTTTGCTTTAAATAAGCGAACTGCTAATTCGCGTCTCTGGTTCAAGCCCAAGTATAGGAGCCAGACACTAAGCCACTGACAGAGATGTTAGTGGCTTTTCAGTTTCTGGATTGGCAGAATCGTGACAAAGTTATTACGTTACTACCCTCTCGACTGAGTTCTATCATGGAAGTAGCAAACGACAGATTCTCAGTTGTGAATTTTGCATAGAAATCGATCATAGAGCTAATTAATCAGCCGCCCAAATCCTTGGGTTAATCGAAACTTATACCTGATTAACGATGCTTGAGAGCCCCAGTATGTCTCAAGTTATGTAAGCGAAAGTCCTTGAGCTGGCCACTTCTAGCGCCTTGTAGCACGCCTATTAATTGTTTTGTATCTTTGAGCCTTTGATAACAACATCACTTAACCCTTTTATAAAAATGTTACTTCCTTTTACATCAATGGTTGTCCCAATAATTGTAATCTCGCCGTTCTTAGATAAAACGATAGAGGCATTACCAGATCGTAATATCAACTGATCTCCTGCAGAAATAATGGTGCGCTTTCCAGATTCAATAATTATGTCATTAATGGAAGTTTGAAGAGAGTCACCCTGTATTTTTTGCGTAAGATTTTGGCCTATAGATTCAGTTTGGTTTTTGTCCACTATTATAGATTGGTTTCCACCTACGGCTTCAAGGTTGTCACCATTAATTCTCAAGTTCACACTACCCCTGATATTTGAAGATGAATTTCCTACGATTAATTCTTGTTTATTCTGCTGCACATTGATACGTGTGGTGCCGTCTGACGCTTTATTTATAATTGCTTTCAAAGCCAATAGCTCTTGTTGAAGATTGAGAATTTGTTTTTGCAGTACAGTAATTTGATCCATTACTTGTGTGTCGGCAGCTCGCGCTATGCCCATCGTCAATAACCAACTCGTTAGAACTAATGTAGAACAAAAACGCATATAAATACTCCTTAGTAAGAAATGTAACAGGAATTAATTTGCATTAGAAATATTTTCTACCACACATTTTTACATTTGTTTTATCGATTTCATTCATCAAATCATGAAACTTATTTAAAGTGCCAAAATAACATTACTCATACTGATTTAAACTATCCAACACACTAGTTTTTAACTCAATATTTTTTAAATCGCTAACAATCATGTCACCAAAAGCTGATCGCGTGAATACTGGCATATGTTGAATCCGCTCTACCAGTTTATCTCCCCCAACTATTGGTTCAATAACACTGTCCCATAATGTAAGCAACCGTTGAGTTGCTGGAGAAAATCCTGCAGTTCTAGCAATGCTTGTAGGCAAGGTAGGGGTAACTAATACTATTGCAGATCGAGCACGATCTAGGTGTGTACGACGTGAGAATAGATTATTAATAACTGGAATATCCCCTATTAAAGGAGTTTTTGATATAGCACCATCACCTACTGATTCAGATAAGCCACTCAGAATTAAAGTTTCTCCAAACTTTATGTCAGCCGTAGCTGATACAGTTTGTCTAAAAGTCCCTACTGACTGTGTGAAAGTTCCTGCATTTTCATTACTTAAGAAGCTGCGATCCACTTCAATTTGAAACCGTGCGCCGTCCTCCCGTATTTGAGAAGGAGTAATTTTCATTGAGACCCCTACATTGATTTTCTCTATTTGTGCGGATTGCACACCAGATACGTTAACGTTTAGCTGGTCTCCAATAAAGAAACTTGATGGCTCTCCCACATAGGCAGTAAGGCTCGGGCGAGCAATCGCCTCATAATAACGATTACCCCTATTAAATATATTTAGGTTATATGTTATGTCAGGGATTCCAATACCCCTAGTAATGGTTCGTGTGGTTGATCTTGATGTGGGCAAGACTGAATCACTTATCTTCACTTGTGTTTCTCTATCTGAATAACCAAATACACCTTGCAAACCATCCAGAAGATTAACGCCATCCTCAGAGCTCCGACGCCTGTCGGATAAAATCAAGGTAACATCAACAGCGAGTTGTTTCGCAGATGTGTTAACTTCTTGAGTCGATGCCAACCCTGAGCTTTGATTTGAATCTGTAGTTGAGTCTTGCAAACTACCATTGCCAGCAAGTTTATCTTGTACACTAAAGTCGGTTATTACATCAATATTTGCTGTACGAAGTAAATTTTGTGAACGGTTTCGCACCCAGTTAAGTTGTGTGCCTCCAACTTCATGGGGTACTTTAGCGAATAACTGATCTAATTTTTCACGATTACCTTGAGCCGCTACTGTTAGCGTTAGAATTCTCCAAGCGATAGGTGAGTTTGGTGCTAATTGGCGAGCGCGGGTTGCCGCTAGTTCTGCTAATCCTGTTTTTCCAGAGTAGTAGGCCGCGGCCGCTAACCCTTCAAAAACATAAGAATTATCAGGGTTATTTAGCGCTGCAGTAGAAAAGAACTCTAATGCCTGTTGCGCATTGTGTTGTTGCATTGCTGTTACGCCAGCTAGGTAATTAACCCAAACATTTTGCCCGGAAAACTGTCTTGCCGCATTATAACCAGAGCTTGCAAGGCTCAGAGAGTGGGTGTCATCTAGACCATGATAACTTAAAGCTAATAAAAAGTGTGATGATGCTGATTTCGGGTCTGCGAGCACCAACTCTTCAGCTAAATTTTTGGCCTGTTCAGTTTTTCCGGCACGTAGTGCATCTAAAACCGCTTGACGTAACTGATTTTGGTTTAATTTATTTTCGGCTTTTGCTTGGGGTTTTACCTGGTCATTTTGCTCTGGCATCATGGCACATGCATTTAAACTCAAAACGCCAGCTATAACGATTACTCTAAATTTACTTTTCAAGATTAGCCCCTAATAGATTAGTTTCACTTTAAAATATTTAATTACTTATATTGTTTTTCTTAAGACATAGTTTTGAAATTAGAATGTTCTAATCCCTTGTTCATGTTTAATTCAAGCATATTACTAGACGTCTCAGCTTCGCTCATGGACAGCGTACCGATAAAAGATCCGCCTGAGAATATAGTCCATGTTTATGGTTTAGCATATCATTAAAATGATAAACACAGCCTTCTTTCTAATCCCTTACCAATCAACTCAAACAGCAACGAGCGAGTATTAGAACTTATGACTCGAGCTTCATGGTCGACACCTTAGCAGAATCTTGTGGGAAGATATCAGCGCAGCTTTTCAGGGGGATAACCGGCGCCCTGGAGGATTGAATCAATCACCGGCACCCGCAGCGCACTGCAGGTCGGCGCCTGAGCCGGAACGCAAACCACCACAACGTCAAGCAACTGCGCGGCGATAGTGCGGCTTATGGCTCGCTCTCGCATCGACTGCAGGAACTTGGAGAAGCAGTCGGCCTTACCTGCGTCCGGGCTACCGGTACCGTCGAGAGCGATAGCGATGGGGACTACGCGTTCCAGCGATAAAGGCCTGTTGGTGTTAGGCGCAGTGAAGTTCTGGAAAAAGCACATTGCGACTCGCTCTTGGGCAAGGCCGGTGCGGGCAAAATCGCCGATCTGCACCTGCCTCCACACCATGGACGGTTCATAACCCGCCAGTAGCAGCCACGACCAAATCACCGCCTGCGTCGTCCCCGGATGGCGAGTTCGAACTAGGTCGACAATCACGTCAGGTTCAGGATAGAATCGACCGTCACTCAAAGCGAATTGGCGACTGTTGTGGTAGCGAGCACCCGTTCTGATGATCTGTTCTGCACTCAGCGCCTTGACTGAGACAGTGGCAGTGAATGCACCTTCTACGGTACCCGGGACCTTAACGAGAGCAAACAGGGAGTCGAAATCTAGATTTGGATACTGTTTAATAAAATGCAGTGCAGTTGCGCTCGTCGATGCCCCAACCTCGCGGGCCTTAGCGGCCATGGTTGCGGCAGCAGGCTTGTCGAGCTGATTGAACGCATCTAATAGTTCTGACTCCGGATAGCCTGCAAAGCTAAGCGCTTGGAAACTTTCCCGGTCAGTTTTGCGAAAAACCGATCGCAATGATGCTAACGATACGCTGGCAGGAAGCCCACGCAACTTCAGGCGCTTGGCTGCTTCCCCAACGTTGGGACTGGCCCGAGAAATCGTCTCGGCTTCCCTGACTTGCGTAAGATACTGCTGGAGCACTGGGTTGATCGCGACCATCGGCTTAACCTGATTGCTGATGCTTCCTGGGAGGTTAGGCGTAGCAAGCGGGGGAATCGCTGGCCCTTGCGCGCCGGCGAACAAGACATTTGCATTTAAGCTCAATACACCAGCGGTAATGATTATTCTAAATTTACTATTCAAGATAGGCCCCTAACAGATCAGTTTAACTTCATTGCTTCAATAACTTAGTGTTGTTGTTTTTCATATACTGTTAAAGCTTGCCTATCAATTGCACAATGATTACACAATATATTGTTAAATGGTGCTTGTTATGGTCATCAATTCATAGAGCTTTTGGTTAAACTCTAATTTAGATCGGTTCAAATTTAACCTTAACCGTATAATTTCTAACTTTAGCCTCAGCGTTTGCTGTACCTAGAGTAACCGCCGTTGCCAATGCTCTTGTAAAAAGTGAAATTTCATGTCTAACAGGACCAGAAACTGAAAAACTGTCTCGTGCATTTATAACAGGGTCATCGATATATACGGACCAAAGTATCGGAGCTGCTGCAAATGCTCGTGCCCTAGCAGTTAGATTACTTCGCAATCCTATTGAAGCACTACTATTTGCAATTGACATACTAGCAGCACCCAAACCAATAGCAAATGCTGTCGCATTGAAGTCCCCCGCCACTTCAAATGTTGCTCTTGTGTTTTGTGGTACATCAATAAACGCAATTTGTTTGCCAACGTTAGTGCAACTACCTACAACTCCAGAAAGTGCATTTGTGGTAATCGACTGATTGCCAAAAGATACCCCACCTCCGGCAGCTAGGACACAATCAATGTCTTTGGTACTTGTAAAGTCAGATGGTTTCAGTGTAAAAGTCGTTGGTCCTTCTGCCAATGCTGGCAAAGATGATGCCGTTGCTTTACTTGACGTTTTGATTTTTCCGATAATAGCCAACTGATTAGTCAAGCTAAATTGTCTTTCTGGAAAAATTGCATTTAGACTACTGACAGTATTATTTAAATTGACTTTGCCTTTTTTTAAAATGCTGTCGTAGCGCGATAGATATTTATTTTGATAAGCGTCTATCGCAGCTTTTTTAGCACCTTCATCTTTAATTCCGCTTATTTTTTTAAGCTCAGCATCCATTTCTAGTTGAAGCTTCTCTTCACCTTTAAATGCCTGCTTAACTTGTAAATCTAAATCATTCATAATGATTTTGAGTTTTACTTCTTGAGTTGGGGTAATCTCAGGTTCAATTTTAGTGTCTGCTGAACTTACTATTTTAAGTACAGGCTTGAAGTCAGCCTTAGATGTTTTGGATATCGAACTATTGTCTGCAGATATGGAGCTATTATTTGCCGATACCGTTGTATCTGAGGTTGCTGATGTTGTTAAATCTGCCGCTAATGTGTGCTGCGAATTAAGAAATAACAATCCAAGCGCTAAAGCGGTGGTTTTAAATTTTGATTTTTTCATGATATTGACATCCGATATTAAATTATTGATAAGTCTTACTATTTACCGCTTAAATCGTTTAGTGACTTGCTACTTTAACTTAAGGCAACAAGCCAACTAAATGTTGATCTATCGTGGAAATATAGCTACACCGGAATCACCACTGGCACCAGGACAAGGATTTGGATTTGTACTGGTGGGTTGACAGCTACCAATCAATATCTGGCGGTTTCCAGTTGCGCCAGTAGCAGGGTTTTGCGAAGTACCAGTATTGCGAGTAGGCACTTTAAATGAAATTGTTGGTTGACCAAAAATTTGATTGAATTCTGTTACGCCTTGAGGAAAGTGAATAAGATTAGTCAGATCTATCGAGCTTCCCCCGTTTCTAAAATCAGTCAACTGTAATCGTACTCTCGCCACTTGAATTTGAATTGCGCCATGGTTAACGTCGTCTCTTATATCAAGTATCTGAACGACATTGCCAGATCGCGCAAAATTTGCATCAATTGCTGCCTGTGGGCGAGCTCTAAGCGTTTGCAAGTTCCGCCCACGCACGTCTAAAATAATTTCCTGATTTAAAGGTACGCTGTAATTACCTGGTGAAAGGCCAATGCCGCCATTAATTATGGGAATAGATACAGTGTCTGAACCACCTGGGCGATCAAGTCTAAGTCGCATATTACCGCTGCCTGTGATCGAATTAAGACTCAACAACACAAAACCTTCTCGTGCTTTTGTTGTACCAGGATCGCAGACCGCTGGAACTCCAAATGGGACGGGGATTACTTTATCGACGGAATTGCGACCGAAAGAAACAATAGCTGCTCTCGGACCAGAAATGTGTGTGACTTTGTTGGTGGTATCTAACCAGTCTCCACGAATACCAACGTCACATGCAATACCTGCCATAGGGTTTCCAACACATACTGGATAAATTTTATTATCTTGCTTATTGCAGAGTTTCATAGCTCTTACTTCAGCAAAAGTTGAATTTGAAAATAGCGACATCAAAACTAAGCTAGGTATTACTTTTAAATATTGAGAGTTCTTCATGGCTTTTCCTTATTAATTATTTTTTGATTAACCAGAAGTTAACACTGGTTTTCGCCCAACGTTTCGCAAATTTATTACGTTGACATGTGAGTATGAAATATTGGTTACTAAGTTAGAATTAGATAGTCTTTTTGGACCAATATCATTCACCCCTTACCACCAATCCCCTTTAAAACTTAAAGCATGCAGGCTATTTTACGTCCATCACACAGAAGACAATTACGACTAAACCCTTTAGAAGCAACGTGATACGCAAGTCTAACATCAAAATAACTTTCTGTATCACCGGCAACATCATTAGAAAAAGAGCATAACTGCCAAATGGTAAAGGTTCTGATCTAACAGCAACAAGTTTAGAATTTTGAAATAGCGGCGTACGTTTGCAACAAGTTGCTTATGACTAGCATTTCAACCTGATTGCTTGTATTTTATTAGAAAATAGCTCCGTTAAATGACAAAAATAATTATTGGCATAGGCAAACCGGACTAGACTCATTTTAAACTGGAAAACTCACGTGGTAGATTTTTCGGGTGCCAGACGCGAAGCCCACCCTACTAGACTCGTCGGTGTGCGCAGGCATGATTTTTTTGCGGCGGAGATCTCTGCCCATTCCGCCGGATTTTTTTGATTCACGGAGGCGACACTCGACTTTATTGTATTTAAAACTCAATTCTCATACGTCTCATGACAGGCGTGAACTTTTCGGGGAGAAATTTTGCCTCGGTCGGCTTTAGTTCGTACCCATAGCAACGCAACTTATTGATTTAATTTAATTTTTTAAAATCCAATATTTAGAAAATGATTCATGAGGTTCTACATAGGTTCGTTTTGAGGTTTGTAAGAAAGAAACATACAAAAAATCACTTTGGAATCTTCAGCTTTCTAGAACTATAGTCCGACGGTGGGTGGTACTGATAATTCGTATGCCCATGGTTCTAGCCCAAGTCGAGTAGCTAGATGGAGATAGCCTTAAAGCGACGTGGGGCTTTTATTGTGTTGCTGTATTAACGAGTATTCATCAGAGTATTCGATATTTTAAAAACACCGCATGGATGTTTGAGATGCAGATATATGCTACTAGTTTTCTGCGTCTACCCATGAAGCCAATCATTCCGATACCAAGTAGGATCATTGCGTTTGGTTCTATCTTTGGAACTTGGGATGTATAAATCGAAACAGTTTGCTCAATAGTTCATCGACTAGATGCATTAATCCCAATTTCATCAGCATTTTCATCAGCATACATCACGCCGTAATGTCTCACAGGATTAGATATGTGATGGATTTATTTCAGTTTTTGCGTATCTGCATAGTTTTGATAGGCCAATAAGGCTATGTTTTTCTAGACAACATTAATATTTTAACAATAGCAGATTGCTAGAATTCTTATCTGTAATAACTTCTACTCATATAACAAATTAGGGTCTACATAAAAATGCTAATTCTTAAAAATTCAATGAAATTCATGTTTATATTGTTGTTAGGATTAGCTAATTATGCTTTTGCTTCTAATAGTGGGGTCGTGATTAGCCAAGTGTATGGCAGCAACGGTAATGCTTTTAATCGTGATTACGTTGAAATTTTTAACGCGTCCAGCGTCCCAGTAAACATTACTGGCTGGTCGATTCAATATTCGAGCGCCACAGGCACAGGTTCATTCTCTACAAATGGCGTAACTTTGTTGAGTGGTACTTTGCAGCCGGGTCAATATTATTTAGCAGCACTAGCTACTGCCACTGCGGGTGCTGCACTGCCTTCACCAGATGCTAGTGGAACTAGTAATTTGAGTGGCTCAAATGGCAAAGTGGTGTTAGTGAATACAAATACAGGTTTAGCTTGTAATGGTGGTTCAACCGCTTGTAATCCACTACAAACCGCGCAAATTGAAGATTTAGTAGGTTACGGCACAGCTAATTATTTTGAGACCTCTGGGGCACCAGCACTTACCAGTACAACTGCTTTATTTCGCATCGCAGGTGGATGTACTGACACTAACAATAATTCATTAGACTTTACAGCGGGAACACCTGCTCCGCGTAATAGTAGTTCACCTTTGGCACCGTGTGGCGGTGGCGTAATCAACCAACCAATCGTAACTTCTTGCCCAGCATTAACCATAAATGTTGGTCAAGCTGGCTTAGTAAATTTATCAGCCAGCGATGCAGATAGTATTGTGAGTAATGCAGTGATTAGTAGCGCAGCGGTGGCTGGAATTAACCTTGGCGCGTTCACGCAAGCTTCAGGCGAAGGTCAAGTGGCAACGGTGGCGCTAAATGCAGGTAACACGCTTGCGGTAGGCTCTTATCCTGTGACAGTCAATTTTACTAACAATGAAGCGCAAAGTGCAAATTGTACGGTCAATGTAAATGTTCAAGCACCAGTTGGTGTTACGCGTATTTATGATATACAGGGCGGTACATTAGGTGTTGCCTCAGTCAGCCCGTTCAATGGCTCAAGCGTGGTGACTGAAGGAATAGTTACTGTGAAACTGCCTGGTATTAGTGGCTTTTTCTTGCAAGATGAAACTGGTGACGGCAACCCGTTAACTTCTGATGGTATTTTTGTATTTGGCAGTTCGGTACTTACTAGCGTGAACGTAGGTGACAAGATACGCCTTAACGCCAATGTAACAGAATTTAACACTGTGACTGAGCTCGTTAGTCCAAGCAATATTCAAGTGTTGAGCAGTGGCAACCCTGTTAAACCAATCGATATTAGTTTGCCTGAAGCAACAGAGGGTGGTTTAGAGGCATTTGAGGGCATGTTGGTGCGTATCGTTAGCCCGATGACTGTGTCACAAAACTTCTTTCAAGGGCGTTACGGTCAAGTGACTTTGTCTGCCAATGGTCGTTTAATTAAGCCAACCAATATTCATACAGCAAATTCAACTGGCGCGATTAATTTAACGGATGAAAATGCAAGACGCCGTATTACCTTGGATGATGCAAGTAGTGCACAAAATCCGAACCCCATCCCTTTTATTGGTGCAGATAACACCTTGCGTGCAGGCGATGTTGTACAAACGATTACAGGTGTGATTGACCACGGTTTAATTACAAATAATAGCGCAGGTCCACGCGACTATAAGATTCATGCAACAGTAACACCTGTTTTTGCAAGAGAGAATAATAGAACGTCAATGCCAACTAGCGTAGGTGGCAATATCAAAGTGGCAAGCTTTAACGTACTAAATTACTTTACTACCTTCTTTGATGGCACCAATATTGCTGGCCAATCAGGACAAGGGTGTTCACTCGGCGGTAGCGTGTCTGCAGGTAATTGCCGCGGTGCTAATAATGCCGTTGAATTTACACGCCAGCGTGACAAAATCATTAATGCGCTTGCAGCCATTAATGCCGATGTAGTGGGTTTAATTGAAATTCAAAACAATGGTGCTGTTGCCATACAAAACTTGGTAGATGGTTTAAACGCCAAAATGGGTGCAGGCACTTATGCGCGTGTGAGTGACCCAGCCACTGGCACGGGTGACGATGCAATTAAAGTTGCCATGATTTATAAACCAGCAAAAGTGTCAACTTTTGGTGCATCACTATCTGATATTGATAGCATTAACAACAGGCCAACTGTAGCTCAAACTTTTGCTGCTGCAAATGGAGAGAAATTCTCTGTGTTGGTGAATCACTTCAAATCTAAAGGTAGTTGCCCATCCACCTCTGCCAATACAGACCCTGATCAAGACCAAGGTGACGGCCAAGGTTGCTGGAATGACTTGCGCATGCAGCAAGCGCAACGCTTAATAAGTGGCTTTGTTCCACAAGTGCAAGTTGCTGCGGGTGATGCAGACGTGATTGTCATTGGGGATTTAAATGCTTACGGTAAAGAAGACCCCATTCAAACATTAAGCGATGCTGGATTTATTGACCAAGTGGAGCGCTTTAATGGCTTACAAGGCTATTCATATGTGTTTGATGGTGAAGCTGGCTACTTAGACCATGCATTAGCCAATACAAGCATGTCAGCGCAAATTTTGGGCACTACTCACTGGAATATCAATGCGGATGAACCATCAGTGATTGATTACAACACCGAGTTTAAACCGCAAGACCTTTATACGAATTCACCTTTTAAATCTTCAGACCATGACCCTGTTGTGATTGGGTTAAATCTGACCAAAACAATTAATGGCACCATTGGGCGTGACAGTTTGATTGGCTCAGCAGGGGATGACGTGCTTACAGGTGGTATAGGTGCGGATACGCTGACTGGCAATGCGGGTGCAGATGTATTTGCGTTCAACAGCATGCGCGATGCGATAGATACCATCAATGACTTTACGCCAGCTACAGACCGTATTCAGTTAACTGCTTTATTGCAAAGTTTAGGTTATGCAGGTAGCAACCCATTTACTGAGGGCTATGCACGTTTAGTGTTGGTGACAGGTCAATTAACCCTGCAAATTGATGCTGATGGGGCTGGTGTAGCACCATATCGTTCGCTCGCAATATTGAAATCTGTCAGCTTAGTTAATGTTGATGTAGTACGAGATTTTGTTTGGTAGTAGTTATTTAAAGTAAATATTAAATTTTTAATAAATTAAAAAAGGGGAACGTCATGCTTAAAAAACTTTTAGTGGTTGCAGCACTTTTTGCTACAGGTCAAGCTCAAGCTACACTCAATGCAGGGGATATTGCATTTACATCATTTAATGCTGACGAAGATGGTTTTGCATTCACTACGTTCGTAGATATCGCTGCAAATAGCAGTATTTATTTTAATGATAATGAATTTGTGAGTGGGGCATTCAACACAGGTGAAGGCCAAATTGCTTGGAACTCAGGACTATCATTAATAGGCGCGGGTTCAGTTATACGCTTTAGTGAAATTGATAAAGCAACAACTTCAGTTAACTTTGGTACTTTCACTAAGTCAGGTGATACTGGTCTTAATGCTACAACAGATAATCTATTTGCATATTTAGGAACCAACGCAACTACACCTTCAACTTTTTTAGCTGCGATTGCCAATGGTGTATTCGGAAGCGGTTCTGGTGGTAGTTTAATTAGCTCATTAACAGACACTGGTTTGACAGTAGGTGTGAATGCAACTCAGCTAACAGCATCTGCAGACTATGGACAATATACTGGTGTTCGTAGTGGCTTAACTTCTTTCGCGAGCTACAAGCCTCTTATCGCAGATAACGCAAATTGGAGCGTGATTGTTGGTGGCGCTCAAGAGTTACAGGTGCCAAACACAACTTCATTCACGATTGCACCAGTGCCAGAACCAGAAACTTACGCAATGCTTTTAGCAGGTTTAGGTTTGTTGAGTTTTGCATCACGCCGTAAACAATAATTCACACATCAGGTTAAAGGGAAAAGATATGTTTAAGATTAAGAAATTATCGATTTTACTCGCTACAGTATTTGTAGCAAATACCGCTTTTGCAGAAAGTGTAACGGTTCTTCATATTGGCGACCAAGAAAGCTGGTTGCTTTCAGCACAAGGCAATTTACGTGATAACGCTGGTCAAGCGATTTCATTTTATGGCGGTATTGATCGTTTAGCCACAGTAATGGCAAATGCACAAACTGCTGCAACAACTGCTGGTAAAACAGTCATTAAATTAAATGCAGGAGATGCATTTCTGCCGGGTCCACGTTTTACTGCTAGTTTGGTAAATTTACCAACAGCTTATACTGATGGCGGCCAAGATTTTTACGATGCGATCGCAATGCGTAAAATTGGCTTTGATGCAACTGTATTCGGTAATCATGAGTTTGATTTAGGCCCAACCACTGCTGCACGTTATGCAGAAGTGACAGGTACTACTTATTTGTCAACTAATCTGAACTTTGATGCAACTGCTGAATTTGCTGCGTTGAAAGCCTCTGGAAAAGTTGCACCTTCAAAAATTATTACGACAACTGGCGGCAAAAAAATTGGTATCGTCGGTGCAACGACACCTTTGTTACCAAAAATTTCATCACCTGGTGTGGTTAACTTAATTGGCTACGATGCAAATGCGACAGATGAAGAAAATCTACAAGCTTTAATCCCGATCATTCAAGCTGAAGTCAACCGTTTACGAAACTCTGAAGGCGTTACGATGGTGATTTTGATGAGTCATTTACAAAATGCATTTAATGAAATCAGCATTGTTGTGCCTGCGCTCAGCGGTGTCGATTTAGTTGTTTCTGGTGGTGGTCATGAGCTCATGAAAGACTCAGATGACTTAGTAATTAATGGTGGTGTAGCACCAACTTTCAACACTCATCCTGTCAATACTCTCGATAGAAATGGTAAAACCGTACCTGTGTTAACAGGTCACTTTGGTAACCGTTATGTTGGGGAAGTTAACCTAACGATTAATGACTCGACAGGCGAGCTTTCCAGCATTGACAGCACGCGCATGATTCGTGTAACAGGCTATACTGGTGTAGCAGATAACCCTGCAACCGCAGTAAATGAATTTGTTGCTGCTGATGCTGACCGTGTAGTTGGTGATGCAATACTTAACGCTAATGTGGTTGCTCCTGTGCAAACTTACATCAATGTATTAAATGCACAAATTATTGGCACAACAGCAACTAAATTAAATGGTCCTACTTACACTAGCTGCACGCCAGTGGCGCCCGCTACAAGATGTACGTTTGTGGCCGGAGTGCGAAATGCAGAAACCGGTTTGGGTAATTTAGTTGCTGATGCCATGCGCTTTGCTGGTGATGCAGAAGTGGCTATTCAAAATGGTGGTGGTATTCGTACTAATATCGCAACAGGTGTTGTTTTGCCAGCTAATGTTTCAGTTGGTGATACTTTTAACGTCCTGCCATTCACTAACTTAGTTAAACGCGCTCCTGTCATGAATGCAACGCAACTTAAAGATTTGTTAGAGCATGCATATGCCCTTAATAATCCAAATGGAGCAAACAACGGTCGCTACGCACAAGTGTCTGGTATTAAAGTGACTTACGATACAACCAAAACTGCGCGCGCTTCAGCAGCTACAGCAGCATCTGTTGGCACTGGCAACCGCATTCAACGCATTGTTTTAGATGATGGTACTGTGTTAGTAAATAACGGTGTTGTGGTTTCCAACCGTACTTTCTCATTTGCAACGATTGACTTCACGGCTAACGGCGGTGATGGTTATCCATTTGTATTCAATGATGTTGATTTTGAAAATAGCCCATTCACCATTACTTACCAAGAGGCTTTGGCAAACTACATTCAAACGTCAAAATCTATAGGCGGTTTAGGTCGGGATAATGCTGCAGATGGCGATGAAATTACCAACAATATGTATGGCTTAGAAAACCAATATGATAATACTGGTCGTTTGATTGATGCTGCTATTGCAGTCACAACAGCAGGCATCACTAAAACAGGCACATCAGGTCGTGATACTTTAGTCGGTTCAGTTGGCGACGACATTATTATCGGTGGTTTGGGTGTAGATACTTTAACTGGAAATGCTGGCGCGGACACATTCGTATTTAACAGCATGCGTGAAGCAGGTGATACCATCACTGATTTCACGCCATATGCTGACAAGATTCAAATCAGTACATTGTTAAATAGTCTCGGACTCACTTCAGCTGCTTATGTAAATGGCAATATCTTACTTAAGGATGTTACGGCAGGCCTTGCATTACAAATTGATACCGACGGCATAGGCGCAGTTGCACCTAGAACATTGGTAACGATTAAAGGTTTAACAGCAGCGCAGTTTGTACCTGCACGTGACCTTGTTTTGCCAGCACCAATCTAAGTCAAGATTACTTTTAATTACAGATTACTTTTTTAGGAAAACATCATGAAAAACACAATGAAATATTTAGTATTAGCAGCTTTATTTAACGTAGCTTTACCAGCACAAGCGGCAATCCAGTCATACAGCTTTAATGGCGTGATGGATTCGGGTTTTTATAATGGCCAAGCTTACACGGGTAGCTTTAGTTTTGATGACGCTACGGTTGACAATACAGGTTTAGATATTGCCAGCTTGATTAGCCTCAATATGGGTTTCTTAAATTCAAACTTTAACTTAGCGAGCTCAGTAGGCATCCCAGATGTATCGTTTCAAGACGGTTCATTTTTAGGGCTGTCATGGAATGTAGAATCATCTATACCAGATGTAGCTTTAACTTTCGTTGCAGGTAGTAATGATACTAGCGATGCTTTTGTTGCTTATGACACAGCATTAGGATTCTCTGGCGCAGGAAATATAATTTACGCTCCAGTTCCCGAGGCTGATACTTATGCAATGTTTTTAGCTGGTTTAGGTTTGTTGGGTTTTGTAGCGCGTCGCCGTAAAACTGCTTAATCAAATAATCGTTATATATGAAGATAAAATGACTTAGGGAGAAATCTCTAGGTCATTTTTTTTAACACCAATGCTCTAAAGGTGATTATTGAGACTTAATCTCAAGAATACAAAGTAATAATACAAAAAAGCACGCCGTCATGGTAAGCTTGTCATAGAAGTAGCACCGCAATACTCTTCACAGGAATGTGCCGCTTGCGGCTACATTCATCAAGACAATCGGAAGTCACAATCCGAGTTTGTCTGCTTAAGCTGTGGAAACCAAGACCATGCAGACCACAATGCAGCGAAAGTGATTAAGCGGCGTGGTGTTCAGCAATTACTGTCTGGTCAGGGTATTCAGAAAGAAAAGAAACGGTGCAGGATTACTCGTATCAAAGTAGGGGCCGAAGGCTCCGAACTGTTTGCGGCAACGCAATCTACGCTGAGTGAGACTAAGGTAATTCGTGGAAGTGGAAACACAACCCCGTTCTGGTCGTTGACCTTAGAAACCTCCGCTACAACACTTGTATTTGGGGTTTAGCGGTGGGAGACTTCATCCGTATGTATTACTCACTCTTGATGCACTAGCCGATACCACGGTAGAACATCGCTGCACTGCCAGTATCAGCGTGGTTGTGTTTGTTGACTATGAGTCAAGTCATGATGACATTCTTAAATGGGCGGATGTGGCGATGTATGAAGCTAAAGATGCTGGGCGTAATCAGATACGGTTTTACGACCAACGGCTAGAAGCGCCAAAATTGTTATGAATGTAGGGCGTAAATTAATGTTGATTGTGGTCACTAGTCTTGCACTAGTGACGCTCCCATCAGCGGGCGCAATTTATTACTATGTTAAGCAAGATCTCTTGAAAAAAGAAGCCAATGCATTAGTTGCTGAAACTAAGTCACTCGTGTCAACGAACACATCAAACCTAATAAAAGCTGAGTTTAGCCTTAAATCTCTTTCACGATCACTTGTGAAAAGTCTTGCTGCCCCACCAGAGCCAGGAGAAATTGCGGCCTTTAATGGGTTGATACAGCATGATATTGATGGTGCTTGGCGTAGCCGGAGAAATAATTTTGATGGTGAATTTGAGGCTGGTATGTTTTTCCCAGCAGATGCCCCGCTTGATATAGCGCAAAAAATATTGCACCTACGCAGTAAACGCATTATGGATGTACTAGCAGGCTCGATTAGCGCCCCATTCAGTAACTTATGGCTGCTCACCCCCGGTAGAACAGAAGTCATTTATGACCGCGGCGTAAAAGACTTTGTTATGCAAATGGCGGCGGATACTGATTACACTAAGACGCCTTGGATGATGTTAGGTGATCCTGCAACTAATCCTGACAGAGTCATGCTCTGGACCCCCCCTCTTTTTGATCCAGTACCTAAAAGTTGGATGGTGAGTGCAGTACTTCCTGTTGATGTGAATGGTATCTGGATAGGCAATATCGGCCATGACCTCTATCTTAAAGACGTGTTTTCTGCCATGTTTCAGCCGAATCAGCATTACGCTGAAGTACAACACTTTCTGCTTGATACACATGGCAACTACATCCAAGCTGGACCATGGCAGCAAGAGCTGGAAGCTAAACCAGAAAATTTTAAACCTAACTTAAGTAATGAGCCAGACCTGGCAAAATTACTTAGGACTAAACTTAGCATTCAGCCACAGGCTTTTGAAAAAGAGATGCTGTTTCAAGGTCGGAAGTATTTGGCAATTGGCGTCATCTTGCCACATGTTGACTGGCAGTATTTCCAGCTTGTACCAACCGATCAGATTTTAAGTCCACTGCACCAGTCTTTTTATGTCCTGATGACAATAGTACTTGTTATTGGCATCCTCATAGGATTGCTGATTAATTTTGCAGTAAAGCGGAGCATCGTTAATCGTTTACATGTGTTAGTTAATGCCGTTCGAAGCTATGGCTTAGGAGATTTGAGTGCTCGTGCAAATCTCACAGGCGATGACGAAATCACCGCAACTTCACATGAGTTTAATGTGATGGCTGATCAATTAAAACAATCTCTAATTGAGTTAAAAGATAGTGAATTTCGCTGGAAATTTGCTATTGAAAGTTCTGGTGATGTTTTATGGGATAGCAATGAGATAGATCAAACAGTTATTTTTTCAAAAGGATGGAAAGAGCTAACCGGCTTTGCAGATGATGAAATCAATAAGATAAAGGAATGGGAGAATCTCATCCACGCTAATGATAAGGTAACTACACTTGAAAGTATGCAGGATTGTCTAGATGGCAAAACGTTAATTTATATAAGTGAATATCGTTCCCTCTGTAAAGATGGAAGTTATAAGTGGATATTTGATCGTGGCGTGATTGTCAGTCGAAACGAAAATGGTAAACCATTGCGCATGATTGGAATTTCTAGCGATATCACTGCGCGTAAAGTCGACGAAGATAAACTTCGCATTGCTGCCATCGCCTTTGAATCGCAAGAAGGCAAGCTGATTTCAGATGCAAACAATATCATCCTGCAAGTGAATAAGGCTTTTACCGAAATTACAGGCTACGATGCTGAGGATGTGATTGGTAAAACACCAAGAATATTAAGTTCTGGCCGTCAAGATAAGCAGTTTTATACATTAATGTGGGAGAGCTTAAACTCAACAGGTGAATGGAAAGGTGAGGTTTGGAATAAGCGTAAAAATGGTGAACTCTACTCAGAGTTTCTTACGATTACCGCTGTAAAAAATGCGGACGGCATCGTGATGAATTATGTCGCCACCTTAACCGACAATACCAAGACCCACGCCGCTACCGCTAAGATTGATGAACTGGCTTTTTATGATGCATTAACCAAACTACCTAATCGGCAATTGTTATTAGATAGACTCAACCAAGCCTTGGCGTCAAGAAAACAAAGCGGCAATGAAGGTGCGCTAATGTTTATTGATTTAGATGATTTTAAAACATTGAATGATACGCTAGGACATGATGTTGGCGATTTATTGTTAATACAGTGTGCTGCGCGCATAAGCAGTTGCATTAGAGAGGGTGATACTGTCGCTCGTTTAGGCGGTGATGAGTTTGTCGTGTTGCTGGAGAACTTAAGTTCAAATGTGCTAGAAGCGGCAACACTAACTGAAACAATTGCTGAAAATATCATCACTGCTTTGAATGTGCCCTGCATGCTGAATGGCTTTGAATGCCAGAATACAGCGAGTATAGGAGTGGTTCAATTCGACAATCAGAATGACTCACAGGAAACATTATTTAAGCATGCTGATATTGCCTTATATCAGGCTAAAAGATCTGGTCGCAATCGGTGGTGTTTCTTTGATCCACACATGCAAGATGCCATTAGTGCGCGTGTAGACCTTGTAGGCGAATTGCGCAAAGCAATTGATCTGCAGCAATTCCAATTGCATTACCAAATTCAGGTGGATAGCACTGGTCATGCTGTAGGAGCTGAAGTGCTAATTCGCTGGAATCATCCAAAGCGTGGCATGGTTTCACCTTTTGACTTTATTCCTTTAGCAGAGGAGACTGGCTTGATTTTACCTATTGGCCAATGGGTGTTGGAAACCGCTTGTGCGCAACTCGCAATTTGGCAAAACGACGTATTAACATGTAACCTGACATTGGCAGTGAATGTTAGCGCCAAACAATTCCGTCAAGTTGACTTTGTGGCAAAAGTGCAAATGGCCCTCAATAAATCTGCTATAGACCCGACTAAACTCAAGTTGGAACTAACAGAAAGCCTGTTAGTTGAGAATATACAAGAAATTGTTATCACAATGGTCGCATTAAAAACCCTTGGCATTAAGTTCTCTATGGATGATTTTGGAACAGGCTATTCATCCTTACAATATCTTAAAAAGCTGCCGCTTGACCAATTAAAAATTGATCAGTCCTTTGTACGAGATTTGGTTGATGACAGTAGCGATAAAGCGATTGTGCTTACCGTCATCACCATGGCAAATAGCTTGGGGCTTAACGTGATTGCGGAGGGTGTGGAAACCGAAGATCAACGACAATTTCTTTTAGAAAATGGATGCTTGAGCTATCAAGGTTATTTATTTAGCAAACCTCTGCCGCTTCAGTCATTTGAAACGCTACTAAAGCAATATACCTGATTGGACGCTACAAAAAATATGCCTATAAATAAACACAGTTTTATTGATGTCAGCCAATTACGTATTGGACTATTTGTGCATCTAGATTTGGGATGGATGGATCATCCCTTTACCTCCAGCAACTTTAAGATCAAAAATGCCGAGCAAATTTCAAAAATATTGGAAACTGGTCTAAAGAGGATTCGCTACGATCCCAAGCGCAGTGATTGCGAGCCATTATCTTTAGAGACTGACATTCCTGTTGCCGTGAGTGCATTACAAAATACTGAAGACAGTTTACATGCAATTGAAGCAGTTAGTCCAGAAGTAACGCAAGAACAACGCGTTCAACGCTTACGCCAGATGCATCAAGCCATGAACTTATGTGAGAAGAAATTTATTGAAGCGGGCAATACTGCCAAGCAAGTCTTGAAAGATATAGCCTTACAACCGGAGCAATCTTTAGAGCAAGCTAAGCAACTCGTCAATGAGATGGTGGATAGCGCACTTACTGAAAGTGAGGTTGCGATTAATGCCATTAATGGAACGCACTCGAATGATAGTCACTACGTCCATTCATTAAATGTAACGGTCTTGTCGCTCATGATGGCTCGGTCACTCAATATGACTGAAGAAAACGCGCGTCAGCTAGGATTGGCATGTTTATTCCATGATGTCGGAAAAGCCTCATTGTCTGACAAAATTACGCTTAAAAAAGAGCCGCTGACTAAATCTGAGCAAGCCTACTATGAACAACATTGTGAGTTAGGCGCGCGTATTGCAAAAGAGGCGGGGTTGCCTGACATTGTTGTCGATATTATTATGCAGCACCATGAATGCGCTAACGGCACTGGCTATCCAAAACACCTCAAAGGTGAATTTATCCATCCATTAGCTAGATTAGTTGCCATCATCAATGTCTACGACAACCTATGCAACCCGAAAGATATTGGGTTATCCAAGACCCCTTATGAAGCTTTAGCGTATATGTTTGCTAAGCAACGATCAAAATATGATGCCCCACTTCTGAAGCATTTAATCAAGATGTTAGGGGTCTATCCGCCTGGAAGTATCGTTCAACTTTCAAACAGCTTGTATGGGATTGTGGTTTCGGTTAATCCAACAAGCCCTTTGCGACCAGTTGTGATGCTGTATGATCCCCGTCATGCAGATAAGTATTTACCATTAATAGTTAATTTAAAAGAAGATCCTAATCTTAATATCAGCATTTGTTTGCGACCGAACCAATTGCCAGCAGATGCGCTTAATTACTTAAATCCACGTAAGCGAATCAGCTATTTTATAGATACAAATATAACTGCTGAAATAGCTTAGGAAAACTATTTGCAACTGACATATTAAGGTAACGAAGATCGCCTTTGGGGGGTGCCCTGATAAGTTAAATACTCAACTTAAGATACAAGAAAAGTCTATTTGTTCCGTGATGATATTTTAATTACACTGGCGAAACTAGGGTCTAACCCATTGAGTTTAGCAACAATAATTTGTCGCTGTAAGTTGTGGTGATGGACGTAAGCCTAGCATCATGCTCAGGCTATTAAGATTAGAAACTCCGTTGTTTAAAGCGGTCGGAGTAGTTCACTATCAATTAGAAGAGTTTGTCTGAAGGGCTACTTCTAACTCAATATGAAAGCTTGTTGTATACCATGGCGAAAGGTCTTTGATGCACTGCATTGCTTTGATATATTGAGTATAGTAGGCAATTATTGCCTTATCCTTGTCGTTAACTACTTTGTATATAGTCATTTTAATCTCATTTGCAAGGATAAATAAATTTCAAAATCTGGAAAGAATGCTGACATGATAGCGAGCTTAGGTTGCAGAAATATGACCAGTGACTAACCAAGATAACTAAGATTAAAAGTTTGTTGATCGATATTGATCCCTAATAAAAAACTATATGTCATATTATCTTAACAAATAACAGTAAAAATTAAGGGTTATAAGAAAATAGGTAATATAGTTGTATGAAGAGTCAGAATAACTTTGAGCCAAAAATAAATTTGCAAGATACTGGGAATGTATCTTATTTACAATTGCTTAAAGAACTTCAAGTGCTTTATGACAAGTTGCTAGACTCTGAAAAAAAATCCCCCGAAAAACTGCTGAAAATCAATTCGCAACATTATCAGGGCGCAATTAATTTAATCCATTATCTTGCTTTGCGACGTCAAGACATGCGTCCACTTCAGAATGATTTGGCTGCAGTCGGATTGTCCTCATTAGGTTGTGCTGGGTCGCATGTTTTGCAAAACCTACGAGCAATCATCATGCTGTTAAAGCGTGCATTGCAATTGCCAATCAACGATATTGATGTTTCAGGGAATGTTCTGAATCCTTCATGCGCAAATCTTTTACAAGATAATGCAAAAAATCTTTTAGGTAAGCAACCTGCAAACAGAAATGTGCGGATTCTAGTTACCTTACCAGCAGATGCAGCGGACGATTATAATCTTATTAAAGACATGTTGACGACAGGCATGGATTGCGCTCGGATAAACTGCGCGCATGACAATCCAGCAGTATGGTTGCGCATTATTGAAAAAATCAAGCAGGCCTCGCGTGAGACAGGTTTGCAGTGCCGAATATTAATGGATTTGGGCGGACCCAAATTACGTACAGGTGAAATCGCCATGGGCCCAGCGGTAATAAAGTGGTCACCAAAACGCGATATACAGGGAAATGTTATAGAACCCGTGCGGATATGGGTGCATAAAGAGCAGGATAATTTGTCTTGTCCAGTTGCTGCAAGTGTTTGCCTGCCAATCCAAGGGAATTGGCTAGAACACGCTAAAATAAATGATCAAATAGTATTTGTTGATGCCAGGGGTTCTCGACGTAAGTTGAGGTTGCTTGAAGATGTGGGAAATGGGTTTTGGGCTGAATCTAGCCATACTGTTTACCTTACGCCAGGTATCAAGTTGCATTTAATGAGAATGTCAAATGATTCTGGACACCAGAGGCAAGTAGGAAAAGTCGGTGTTGTTGGCGACTTACCTCGACAGCCTGAATCAATACGCTTGTATCGTGGTGACAGCTTGGTGTTAACCAAAAATCAGACTCCGGGATTGCCCGAACAATATGATGTAGATGGGCACCTGATTAGCGTAACAAGTATCCCTTGTTCTTTACCAGATGCTTTTACAAGAGTCACGCCTGGTGAACGAATAATGTTTGATGATGGACGTATTGGCGGTGTTATTCGAAAAGTGAATGAAGATGAAATTTTTGTTGAAATCACTCAGGCTCGTGATGGCGGAGAAAAGTTACTCTCTGATAAAGGCATTAATCTTCCAGATAGCCAACTAGGATTAAGGGGCTTAACAGATACGGATATCGACAATTTGAAATTTGTTGTAGAGCATGCCGACATGGTAGGGCTTTCTTTTGTTCATGATGCAAGTGATATTGAGTTGTTACAAAAGCATCTAAAAAACTTAAATGCAGAAAATCTAGGAATTGTAATCAAGGTTGAAACACGTAAAGCTTTTGAGAACCTGCCAGAGTTGCTGTTTTCTCTTATGCACTCACCCAATGTCGGGGTAATGGTAGCGCGTGGAGACTTGGCTGTGGAATGTGGTTACGAACGGCTGGCAGAATTACAGGAAGAAATTATGTGGTTAGCCGAAGCGGCTCATTTGCCACTAATTTGGGCGACACAAGTATTAGAAGGGCTTGCAAAAGATGGGAAGCCTAGTCGGGCCGAAATTACAGATGCGGCGATGGCTGAGCGTGCTGAGTGTGTGATGTTGAATAAAGGGCCACATATTTTAGATGCGATCCAGATGTTAGATGATATTTTGCAGCGTATGCAGGGGCATCAGCAAAAGAAACGTCCGTTATTAAGGCGCTTGCATTGGTAAGGTGATATTCGAGTTTTTAAATATATATATCAAAAAAGTTAGCTTCTCCATCACTTTCCCGTCTGAAAAATCGGGTATAGCACCAGTCGGCAAAGCAATCTAATCAATATAGTTACAAGTTCGATTCTTGTAGCGCACTAGCATTTCCAGCTTTTTCGCAGCCAAGATAAAAGATATAAAGCTGGAATGCAACCAGCTGCATCTGCTGCTAGGTCATCTAGTCCGGGATGTCGTCCGGGGACAAATATCTGGTGAATTTCATCAGCACAACCAATCGAGATGATGATCAAGCCAATGAGTGGCAGCCGAATTTTTGGAAATGCGATGCCAGCCATTATGGTAAGTACACCGTAGAAAGCAAAGTGGACTAATTTATCCCATGGGGCAGGAAATAATTTTCCAGAGGCTGATTGGTGACCGCCGATAAACAACATGGCTAATAATGCAACTAAACAAACTAAAGCAAGTAACTCTAATGTTCTTTGATTAATAAGCGCCATCCTGCCCACGTGCAACCACCCATACTGTTTTAAAGATAATGTAAATGTCGAGTCTAAGGCTCCAGTTACGCAGATAATCAATATCAAATTCAATGCGTGCCTGCATTTTGTCTAACGTGTCGGTTTCGCCGCGTAAGCCATTCACTTGTGCCCAACCTGTAATGCCTGGTTTTACCTTATGACGAATCATGTAACCCTTGATCATTTTTCGATACATTTCGTTATGTGCTACAGCGTGTGGTCGCGGGCCAACAATGCTCATGCGACCTTGTATGACGTTGATAAACTGGGGGAGTTCATCCAGAGATGTTTTGCGCAAGAAACCACCAAAGGGAGTGATTCTCAAATCATTTTTGGTGGCTTGAATCACATTACTACCATTGTCACAGGTTGTCATCGACCTAAATTTGTAGACTAAAATTTCCTGGCCATCTAATCCATAGCGTCGCTGTTTAAAAATGACTGGTCCCGCGGAACTGAGCTTTACGCCAATACTAATGATTAACATCAATGGGGAAATAAGTGCAAGGATGAGTGATGCAAAAACAATATCTGATAAGCGCTTCATAAGACCATCGACACCCGTAAAAGGTGTCTCACACACCGCAACAACTGGAATGCCATCTACTTGACCCATTCGACCTTGAATAAGATCTGTGAGGAAAATGTCAGGAAGAAAGTATACGGAAGCAGTCGTATCTTTCAGATCATCTAATAATTTAATAATGCGTGGTTGATTAGACATAGGCAGCGATAAATAGATAACATTTACGTTGTGTTGTTTAACATATTCAGCGATTTCAGAGACCTTGCCCAATATTTCGAACTCATTCGAATTAGATAAACGGTCAGCTGATCGATCGTCAAAGAATCCTAAACAAGTTGTCGTGCCGTATTCATTATGCAAAAAACTTTCAGCGATTGCGTTACCCTGATCATTCATGCCAGCAATAATAGCTCGTTTTGTTGGCCCTTGTAATTTAACAATCATCGGTGCACCGGCACGCAAAGCAAAAACCGCTATCAAGTAGTTTACAGGGGTTAGCCAAAGCCAAAGATATAACGCTTCGGGCGTGAATGCATTGATGTATCCTGACATCTGTCCAAGCAACACCATCAGACTGGCAAGAAATGCCCAAATTAAGAGCGTATTCCGAATTACTCTCCAAGGTTCTTGGCTGACTTTAGCGCCACTTGGAAAAGTGAGTGAAAACATAATCACTGACAAAATGAGGTACGCAGGGGTCAGATGTCCTTCATCCCATAGGGCAATGCCCCAGAGTGTAAATACTATGACACAGGGGCCTAGCAATGACTCAATAATATTTAGAATATTGTCGCGTGCAATCGCGATGCCTGAAGCTTTTCTGATAGGTGTTGTTATTTTTTTTCTGATCATTGTTCTTGGATTTTCATTTTGTAAGCAGAAACAGCTTGCGCACGATTCATGACGTCAAGCTTTTTAAAAATACGTTGTAAATGATTTTTGACAGTAAAGGCACTGATGTCAAGAATCATACCGATCTCCACGTTGGTTTTGCCTTCTTTTACCCAGTGCATAATGTCTTTTTCGCGCACTGAAAGTAAGGTATCAACATCAACATCAACATCAACATTAACAACATTTAACACTTCAGACACAATGACAGCTTCAGGAAGTTGCACAGGTAAATGGTCTACTCGACGCAACGCAGAATCTATGTAGGGCAATAAGGCCTCAAGCATTTTCCCTGAAGTAACTTCAGTGGGTTCTGAATTCATGAGAACATATAAGCAGTCGTGATGACCACGCATATCTTTAATGCCATGAACGATTGCTGAGCGCATATTGTTAATCGGGTTGCAAATATCGTCATATTCAAGATTAATCGCATGAAAAAAACCATGCGTATTGTTCAATTTCAGCGGGGTTTGATTGCTACTCCAATAGGCGAATAACTGTTTCAACAGAGGGGTGAGGTCGCTTTTTTTAAACTCATTGGTGCGCAGTCCTGGCACTGAAGATAATATATCAAAATAAATCAGACCGAGTGAAAAGTCTCCCCATGCGGCAATTAAAGCTTCATGTGGCATGAAAAATTGCAACCTACCTTGAAGCCAAATAAAAAGTTCAAAATGCGTTTTTACACGTAATGATTCGTGTATCAAGTCTAGGAGCAATTCCCGCTCAACGTTTGTAAAATCGTTGTTAAATGCCATGATATTTAAATCACACTGCTATGCAGATGCCTTTTAAATACTTAGTTGAGATTTTAAATAGCGAAATATTTACCCAATAGGGGATAAGGTCGTCTGATAACTTAATCATAATGAACTTTTCAAAATATAGTAACTGTAATTATTGTTTTGTATGTGATTGTGCACATGGCGACAATCAGAATAAATCACAAACAGATAAATTAAGTGACCGTTTGAATTTTGAATGCGGGTTCAATGGCATTCAAATCAGATGATCTAAATAATAATCTAGATGAATTATTTTAACCTAAAGACTTTAGTTTAAGTTAAATATTTGAGTAACCATGAATTTTCTTGCGTTACATGTAACCAAGCTTTATACTTTGTTACATGTAACGTGATAGGAGTTAATCATGCAAGCAAATGTTGCTTTAAGAGTACAAAAACACCGAGCTGGATTACGGGCTGCTGGATTACGTCCTGTACAAATATGGGTGCCAGATACTCGCCGCGCAGGTTTTGCGGATGATTGTCGCCGGCAATCGCTTGCATTACGTACTGATTCACAAGAGGCTGATGTATTGGACTGGATGGAAATTGCAGCAGACACTGAGGGTTGGGAGTGAGGCGTGGTGATTTAGTCACTATTGCGCTGCAAGAAGCTTATGGCAAGTCGCGCCCTGCCTTAATTATTCAGTCGGATCTATTTGCTGAACATCCATCTGTTACCATCCTGCCGGTGACGAGTGATCTGCGGAATACACCTTTGTTTCGAATTGCGATTGATGCAGACGAACAAAATGGACTCAGCAAATTATCAGAGATTATGGTGGATAAAGCACAAACCATTCCTCGTGATAAAATCGGTAACGTGTTCGGACGCCTTGCGGAAGAGGATATGCTCGCTGTAAGTAGGGCTCTCGCAGTTTTTTTTGGTGTAGTTTAATACTGTTATTATTAATTAACAGAAGCTCATACAACACGATACTACTCTGCAACAAGTGATTCGCGGGCATCAATGATTTGCGCCACAATATCTGAAAGTTTTATCTGATGCGTACGAGATTTGAGTCTCAATAGTTTCATTGCGCCATCTCTATCGGTACAGTGCTCAACCATCATGATACCAACTGCAACACTAAGGTTACGGTCTGCATCAAGTGCAGATTGTAGGTTTTTGTTTGATCCTAGCAAGTCACGTTGGTAATTGGCACGAGATAGCGCAGTTTCAATCGCGGGAATTAATTTTGCGATATCAACCGGTTTAACTAAGTAGCTCATTGCCCCAGATTCTGTGGCTTTAGTAATGATGTCCTGCTCGCTGTAAGCAGTGAGTAAAATAAATGGAATATGATGCATCTCATTTAGACGTGAAGTCAGTTCAAGTCCATTGCGCCCAGGCATACGTACATCAAGGAGTACAAGATCCGGCCATTCATTCGATGCAAGCCAGGCCTCGGCTTTATCGACAGATTCCGCAGTGCTAACTTGATATCCGGCTCTAATAAGTGCGGTCGATATTGTTGATAAAATAAGGCGGTCATCGTCAACCATTAAAATGGATTTAGCTTTTACTGCAACTGGATTGGATTCTATTGTCATGTATGAATTATGCCTTAGTGTTTATAGAGATAACGGGTGATGTTAATAAGAGAACCGTATGAACCTTATTTTTATGCTGTTCCCAAGATAAAGTCGCGCCTTCAGAAGGTAAGAGAGACTTAACAAGTTTTAAACCTGTGCCTGCAATGGGCGTAGCTGGAGAATCTAAATTTTTGGCTAGTGTGCCCGTGTTAATAATGCGTACATACGCGGTGAGCGCATTAGGCAGGGTATCGAGTATGACTTCTATTCCATTCTTTGTTTTGTCATGTTTAACTGCGTTGGACATTAATTCATTTAGTATCAGCGCAATTGGCACGGTCTCTGTTTCTGCTATTTGGAAAAGAGGTATATTTGTTGGCATTTTGACCAAAATTTGCGTTCGCCATAGATGTTCATTATTAATTGCAATTTCTCGGCATAATTCGCATAAAGGAATATGCGACATAGAATTTTGACCTTGCAAGCCATGAATAACCGAGATGCTATAGACTTGGCTAATCGCTGCGTTGAGAGATTCTTTCAGCATAGGGTTTAATTCAGCCGTATTAATTAAAAGCCCAGCAACACCCTGCAAATTATTTTTTATGCGGTGGTGCACTTCACGTACCAAGGTATCACGAAGGGTTTTTTCCTCACTTAACCTGAGGACCTCTTGCTCTTTTGAAGCGGTAATATCAATCATAGTCGCTACGTAATGGCTTACATTCTTATTGTTATCAGTGACGGCTGTGATGGTCAGTTTTTGTGGATAAGTGGTGCCATTTTTCCTGTTGTTCCAGATCTCACCTTCCCAATTACCCGTGTCATAGAGGCGTTTCCACATCTGGGCATAAAAAACCTTATCATGGCGACCAGAACTTAACAGTTGTGGTGTTCGACCAATGACTTCGTCTGCGTTATATCCAGTTATAGAGGTGAATGCTCGATTTACTTGCAGTATCTTATTGTCGGCATCAGTCACGAACATGCCTTCCTGAGACTCAAAAGCAATAGCGGCAACACGAAGTGCAGCCTCTGACTGCTTGAGTTTTGTGATATCAAGGATTGAAACCCTAAGGCTCTCTGTACCCTCTAGGTCATTAGTTGGTAATAAATTTAGATGCACATAAAATTTTTCATTATTCTTGTGCGTTAATTTAAGTTCGAAACTTTCATTTTCGTTTTCATTCTCTTCTTTAATTATCTTTAAAAATAGTGATCTCCAGCGCAGCTTATCTTCATCGGCGATAAATTGATCAAAACGTCGGTTGATGAGTTTTTCAAGTCCGTAACCGAGCATATTGGCGCCTTTAAGATTAATCTCAGAGATTATTCCTTGATTAGTTAGGGTGAAGTGCCCTGCAGGAGAAAATTCATAAAGATCTCGATAGCGCTTAAGTGTAGTTTCAAGATTAAATTGTGCATTGCGCAATTCATTGTTTTGACTTTCAGTTTCGGTATGTTTCTCTTGGAGCGCAATCCATAATTGTTTTTTCATCAACTGCTGCTCAGTAATATCAGTCGATGAGCCAATCATTAGTAGCGGCTTTCCATCATCGTCTCTATCAACGATCATTCCCCGTGTAAATAGCCATTTATAACTGCCATCTTCACAGCGTACTTGTTGTTCAATGACATATTGATCCGTTTGATTTTCCATTACCGCATTGAAAGCATTCATAGTCTCATCCATACTATCTGGATGAAGGCGCTCAATCCAATCATTAAGTTCGCTGGAATATGTTGCCGAAGTCACATCAAAGCCGAGCATTACTTTTAGGTGTTTTGAGACAATGTTAATGCGAGTTTTGAAGTTGTATTCCCACATGCCAGAACCAGAGCCTTCAAGTGCAAACTTCCACCGCAACTCGCTATCGCGCAATGCGGCTTCTGCAATTTTATCTTTGGTAATGTCTCTGGCAATAATCACAAGGGATTGCCTATCACCATTTTTGCTGAAAATAGGCATTTTTCGCACATCATAATCGTGCGCTAGGCCATCTTTATCAATCACGGTTTCATTAAATAAACTTAACGTCCCTGCGTCCCAGGTTTGGTTGTCACCGGCTAGGCAGGATTCATGCATCGCACTGAATTCTGGTCGCATCTTGGCGAGTTCATTCTCTGTTTTTCCCTGCCATGGAATATTGTCTAATTGATATAACTTTTTACCCGATTCATTCACCACTAACCAATGACCCTTGCCATCCTTAAAGAAAATGGCATCTGGTATTGCTTCTATCATTGAGTTTAGTCGATTGTTAATCACTTTAATTTGTTTGAAGGCATCTGAGTTTTCTAAGTTTAGAATCGCCATCATCATGCCAGCAGTAGCAAGCAACAAGGCAAATACCCAAAAATTAAATAAGCCATAAAGTGTAAAGTCGTTAGCAAATAGACCTATTTCGAAATAGGCACTTGTGAGTGCTTGAGTTAAAAACATTAATTGTAATAATGCCGTGTTCTTTCTTCCTGTACGTGTACTTGCCCATAAAATTAATAGAAAAATCCAAGCTGTACCATGAGGTTTATCCAGAATGTCATGAGGTGGCATCCAGTCTAGCAATATCATTTGGCCAACAAAGAATGAGGTTACCCACAACGCTAATTTTTCTAAGGTGTGAGCTTCATTGGAGAAGGGCGCTTTCTTCTGTAATAAAAGTAATGTAATCGGCGTAAAAAATATAATACCTAGAACGTCTGCGCGCCACCAGCTAGTCAGAACTTTCATCAGCATATCTGGAGAAATGTAACCAGCACTCAATAAGGATAATGGTCCGAGCACTGCACTGGCAATGGGTGAGACTAGTCCACCAAGTACGATGAGTACAAAAAGATCTTTAGTTCTATTAAGCGATTGTTTAAAGCCGCTGAATCGATGCAATAGTGTATAGGCAATATAGGTTTCTAATGTATTGCCAATAGATGTACCTAAATTAATTATCAATGGGTTGTGAAGCATAATGGATGAGAGAAGTGCACCCATAAATACCGCAGGTAAATATCGAAGTCCGCCTAGTAATGTGATGGCTAGAGCAATCCCACCAGGAATCCAAATGAGGGTAGCATTACCCGCAACTGTCGCAAATGTTAGGCTAATTTTCGCTGTAATGACATAAACTAAAGTTAAGCTAATCGATTGAAGGATAAAAGGTGTAGGTTTTAGCATAGTAATAGCAATATTTCAGTTGCTAAACATCCTGAGTGATTTTTAATGAGTGTCGCTTCGATACAATACAATGTCAATCAGATTAAGCGCTAATAGTCCAAACGGACTATTGCTTATTTAATTTAAATCATTATAGTCCGTGCGTAAAATTATAATTGCAGCATTAGAATCTACATAAAATGGAAATTCTAGAGTTTGTGCCGATTCCCTTGCGTTTTCATTGAAATATTTAGGTGCCTAGCTTAATATCCGTTAAATGAATAATTTAGAAAATAAAATTTACGCTGATATTGAATGTTTCGGCAATGCAGAAGGCTTCTTAGATGATATTTTGGAAAATATCGCTGATATCAAGCTTTTCGAGGGATTTGATTCGGATGAAGTTAAAGTGCTTAGCCATCATATGCAGTGCTATGCTGCCCCTCGAGATTATTCGCTAATTGAAGAAGGTGAAGAGGGTAACTTCTTGTTGCTGGTTCTCACTGGATCAGTGATTGTAGTTAAAGCTCTCGCTGGTCATGGTGTTAAGAAAATTGCTGAAGTAGGAGTGGGAGTCACTCTTGGTGAACTGTCACTGATTGATGGTCGTCCCCGCTTTGCCACATGTATCACTTCTACGCCAACAGATTTCGCAGTATTAACGCGTGATTCGCTCAATGAACTACTGATTCACTATCCAAGGCTTGCTAATAAATTTTTGTTAGTACTGCTAAAGATCATGACAGTACGTATGCGTGAGACGAGCGACCGTTTTCTGCCTATCGTTTATAGTTCGGTTCCTTAAGATTTAATAAAAAGCATCGACCTATCAATATGACTCACGCGCTACCTAAGAATAAATCGCAACTCACTGTTGCGGGCTTGATTTATGTATTAAGCTTCCCAACGTTACTGTTATCTTTTGATGCCTATGCAGACGATGAAGATACCTTAAATTTTATTGCTGGTGTTTCTCGTCAGCATGATAACAACCTGTTTCGTACAAATTCTGCTGAAAGTTCTGAAAATATTACCAATACCTATGTTGGGGTTCGCTTAGATAAATCCTATTCCTTACAAAGGCTCAAATTAGATTTTACGGTCACCGATAACAAGTATCAAGATAATGACTTTCTTGACTTTAAGTCCGAGGATTACAAAGCTGCTTGGTTATGGTCTCTTACGCCTTATCTCACTGGAACCTTGTCTGCAGAGCGCAAGCAGCAATTGAATGATTTTAAAGATTTGGGATTTTCTACCGTACAGAATATCCGTACTACAGAAAATCAGCATTTTGAAGCCGACTTATCCCCCCATGGCAATTGGCATCTGTTAGGTGGTTTTACGCGTTCAGAGCAGACAAACAGCCAAACTTTCAATGCAGAGTCGGATTTCACCATGAATTCAGTCGACGCGGGTTTGAAATACGTTTATCGCTCAGGCACAGCAGTCACTTTGATGGGACATGATCGTAGTGGTGAATATTCAAATCGTCAGTCAAATGTAGCCTCTCTTTTTGATACGGGTTTTGATGAAACTGAGGTCGAAACCAAGTTAGATTGGTTAATTACTGGTAAGTCTAAAGTGAATTTGCGTTTGGCGCATGTGAAGCGAGAGCATGATAGTTTTTCTCAGCGGGATTATTCAGGTGGGCAGGGTAGAGCAGATTACACTTGGACACCTACAGGTAAGTTACAGTTTGTGGTGTCGGCCTATCGCCAGTTAGCCAGTTTTCAGACAAATGATGCAAATTATACGCGCACCGATACACTGAATTTTTCTCCGCTTTATTCAATCACGTCTAAAATTACAGCGCGCGCAAATGCAAATATTTCTGAGCGATCATTTCTAGGTAACGGTCCGATTCCTTCAACTGGTCGTGTGGATAAAGAAAAGTCGGCGACATTCAGTATTGATTGGGCGCCGTACCGCAGCGTATCACTTGGTGCAAATGTGCAGCGCAGTAGTCGTACTTCAAATGTATCAAACTTGCTGGATTACTCAGACACCTCAGCTGGGTTGTCAGCAAATTTATATTTTTAAAGATAATTGATTACCCGAGTTTTTCCAGCCAGTCCGGATGTTTTTTAACCAACAACTGCAAGGCAGCATCCATGCGAGTCTGCCAACCATCACCCGTTGATCTAAATTGACATCCTCCACGCCGTAAACGACATGGATTCCTACTGCGCTATACATGAGAAGTCTCACACATAGTCGATTCAGCGGGTT
>Ga0247844_1002063_pt1 | contig 34029 bp, 24 predicted proteins | sample LaCtaG_FD_192421 | JGI IMG/M metagenome (GOLD analysis project Ga0247844, IMG submission 192421) | Freshwater microbial communities from meromictic Lake La Cruz, Castile-La Mancha, Spain - LaCruzMarch201714.5m_1 | ecosystem: Environmental > Aquatic > Freshwater > Lake | place: Spain: Castile-La...
GCGTTAGGGGTCAAATTCACTTAAGGCCCCAGCGAACGGCCAAAATAACAAATTAGAAAATAGGATATAAAATTAATCAAAAATTAAATTAAGTAATTGTGTCCAAAATAAGGGGGTTGACGGGCTTCAATATTTAGCTTCTTAATTGCACACTCAAACTCTTGGGGACTGGACTTCGGCAACCAAGAGACGAGTGCATTCTGTGTACATTAATACCAATTCTATAAAATAACCTTCACTGGTGTCAGACATCGGACTCACTTCCCTGAGACTTGCAGGAGCAAGTCTCGGTCGAATCCCGAGTCTTCCTAAGTGAAGATTATTTTCTATAATTGGTATAACTCTCAACTCTAAACGTTATTGAGGTTTTTTTGAAAAGCTAGAATTTTTTTAAAAAAGACTGGTTTTGTTAAGGAAAAAAAATAAAACCAGAAACTTAAAAATATTTTTGATAATTTTTAACAAGATCCTCTAAAAACTTACTCTGCTCTTTAACAAATGCTCCCAAAGTATGGGAATCAATATCTAGTTCTGCAACAGCTCTCTTTCCAGATGCATCAAAAATGGGAATAACAATTTCAGATTTTGTTTCAAGGCTACAGGCCAAATAATCTGGGTGCTTATTCACATCATCGACCACAACAGTTCTTTCTTCGCGCAATGCTCTACCACAAATTCCTTTTTGAAGAGAAATTCTAATATGAGGGGATGGTGCACCAATAAAACCACCCAATACTAAATCCTGCCCCTGAATATTGGGAAATAAATAGTGTTCAAAGTAATAAATACCCACCCAATTATAAAGATTCGGATTAGATTGCAAGGCATCTCTAATTAAATTCTCATGAAAAGTTTTATGGGGATGATCAAAATTTATACCATAATTTATTATTTGATAATTCATATTAGTTTTTTATAATTTCAGTATTTTCAGGGACTTTAAATACAAAATTATCCTTAGGAAAATTCATTGCTTCTGAATAATTTAGAAAAGTTAAATCAACCATTTTTTTATCCAAATAAACCAAATGAAGAGAACTAACTTTTGCTAAGGAAAGATTCTGTAATTTTTCTTTTTGAGATAATTCAATTTTATTACGTTCTTCCTTTTCCTTCAAAGTTAATTTCTTTCGTTTTGATTTTTTAGTTGGAATTTCTTCTAGAACAGGTAACTCTTCTCCTGGCAGCATTGAAAAATTTAAAAGCAGTGAAGATAATTTCAAATCCTTTTGGCCTTCTTCTAAAAAAATAATTTCAACTTGATTTTTATCTTTTACGTTCACTTTATAATAATTGGGAATATTCACTAACCCTAATTTTAACTTATCAAAAAGTTTGGATATAATCATATTTTTAGAATTATTTATTTGAACAGTTCCTTTCTCGCCCTTGGTAAATGGAGGAATGTAATACCAGGAATTTTCATTATTACAGACAAACTCCGTATTATCCTTAAATTCCTTTAGCCTTAACTGTCCAGGATATTGATAAGCAAGTTGTCCCTTGCTATTTTTTTTATCACCGGTGATCGAAATAAAGGACTGCTCAAAATCAAGTTGCAATGATTTCGGAACAAATTCAATACTCGCAAAACTAAAACTTGAAAAAAATATTAAACCAATGAGAATTTTTTTCATAAACATCCCAATATAATAATAAACTAATGTAACTGTACTGAAAGAGCCTTTGAAACACCGGGCTCCTGCATAGTCACGCCGTATAAAACATCATTTAATTCCATAGTTTTTTTGTTGTGAGTAATCAAGATAAACTGAGTCTCTGTGCCCATCTCTCGAAGTAATTCATTAAATCTTCCAACGTTAGCATCATCAAGAGGTGCATCAACCTCATCTAATAAGCAAAATGGCGAAGGACGAACAAGGAAAATAGAAAAAATTAAACTAAGTGCAGTTAATGCTTTTTCCCCACCTGACATTAAATTAATACTTTGCATTTTTTTGCCTGGTGGCTGAGCATTAATTTCAATTCCACAATCGGGATCATTTAAATTTCCAACGAGATCTAAATTTGCTTTTCCTCCGCCAAAAATAATGGGGAAAACTTTGGAAAATCTATCGTTTACTTCATGGTATGCAATTTTAAATCTCTCAATAGATTTTTGATCAATTAAATTAATGGCATTATGTAAATCCTGCATGGATTGTTTTAATTCATTTTCCTGATCATTTAAAAATTCAAACCGGATTTTTTGTCTTTCATAATCCTTATCTGCAAACCAATTAACTTCACCAATTCCATTTAATTCGTATTTATATCTTCTAAATTTTTCTGAAGACTCTTTTACAAGTGATGGTATTTTTCTATTAAATTCATAGTGTTCCTTGGCCAGGGCCACCAACTCTCCATTTTGTTCAATGGAAAATAAATAGTCGATGTCACTTAAACCTGCCACTTTTTCAATTGGAAGTTCTAAATATTGTGAAATAATTTGGCGTAAATCTACTTTATGGGCTTCAAAATTTTCTTTTACAAGACTTGCTTCCTCAATAACAACCTGTTCTCTCTTGACTCTTGCTTCAGCAACTTCTTTTTCTAATTGTAAAAGTTTACTTTGAATTTTTCGAACCTCTCCTGAAGAATCTTCCAACTCCTCTAGTAATGCTTCAAGTTCATCTTTTAAAACACTAAGTGTTCTTTCCTTTTCCTTTAATTCTTTTAGTAAAGCCTTAGCTTGATCTCTAAATTGAAGAACAGTCACATTAGAATTTTCTAATTCTAACTTTAGCTCTGAAATTTGTTGAATCAGTTGAGTATGTCTATTATGCATTTTACTGAGTTGTTCTTCTAAATCTGCTTTTTGCGATAAAAGTGATTTTGATTGATAATCAAAATTTTTAGCCCCGGCCTTCATCTCTAAAACAATATCTCTTTTATCTTCATAGCTTTGCTTTAATTCATGCAAAGCTTCTTCTTTTTCTAAAATTAATTGTTCAATGTTTTTTAATTCTGCTTGAATTGAGTCAAATTTTTCCCTGAATTTATCTTCATCTTCAAGTAAATCTAATCGCCGAGAAGATAACTCAGATTTTTTCTTTTTTAAAATTTCAAGTCGAACTTCGCCACTTTGAGCTCCATTTTCCTGGGACCTTATATCAGCTTCTAAATGAACAATTTCGTTTTTTAAATTCTGCTCTCGTATCTTTATATTTTCTAATTTAAAAAGTTGATCTTCTAAATCTTGAACTGTTTTATGTAACTCCACCTCTGAAGTTTCATAAACCTCTTTTTTTTCATTTAAATTTATTACTAAATTTTTAACTAAATTTTCTCTTTCAAGTAAACCATTGGCCGATTGATCACCTTTTTCAAACTGACAATCAATAAGAATTTTATCTTCATATTTTTCAACCAATAAAGTTCCATCTTGACTAACGATACTTACAAAATCTAGTTCTCTTAATTTTTCGAGGTCACCGATTGCTTCAAGATCCTCAACAATATATTTACCAGCAAATATATTCGCGTTTTCTAATCCTAATAGATGCTGATGATTTTTCAATTGAACCACTGTAGAAACTTTAATGGCACTTTCAATGTAACTTTCTAAATTATATGAATTAGTATTTTGAACATTAGCTGCAAGAATAATTCCATCTAGATTTTGAGAATCTTTTTTTGCAAAATTTAAAACAGAATTAAAACTATCACCATCTGAAATCACCAATGCCTCAAGTTCTGCTCCAAACATCTTTTGCACTGCTTTAGCATATTCACTTGGACAGTCAATAACATGACCTAAAAGCGCAAATTTCTCTGCGTGCTCGACATCCTGATTGATATATTTTTGAGCACCTTTTTTTTGTAAACTATTAAACTTAATTTTTTCTAATGCATTAATTTGTGACTCAACTGTTACAACTTCTTTTGATAAATTTTTAACAACAAGATCTAATTCTTTTTGAGTAGCCTTTTTTTCTTGTATAATCTGTTGAACTTCTTGAGCCAACTCCGACGTTATTATATGTTCTGATTTTATTTCATGTAATTTTGATCTTAAATGGCCAATATCAGAAAGTGCACTTCCACTTTGAGATTCTAAAGTTTCTGTTTCCTCAGAAATTTCATGTAATGATTGGCCTATTTCTTCAATTTTAGATTTTAGTTTAAATTCTTCCTGTTCTAAGATAGAAAATTCTTTTTGAAGTGATTGTTTTTTTTGTTTCCAAGAATTATATTCCTGTTCCTGTTCAAGCGTTGAACTTTTTAATTCCTCTAATTCATCATCGAGCATTGTGGTATCAACTTCAGTAAAACCTTTAGAAGTTAATTCCTCATATTCCTTAGTTATATTTCTTAACTTTTCACCTCTTGAAATCAAATCCTTATCAAGACCTTGGACCTCTTCAGATTTTTGTTTAATATTTTGATCAATACCAACTAAGCTTTTTTCGAGAATATTTGCGCGTTCTTCCACTGTGGCCACTTGGATAGAGAGTGTATTAAATTCTGCTTGCTCGCTATCGACTTTCTCCATTAAATCTAATTTTTTTAATTGATCCTCTTCACCTAAAACTTCATTTTTCGTTAACTCAATTTTACACTTTTCAATTTCCAGTTCATTAGTCTGAATTTTTTCGTCATATTTTAAAAATCGTTCAACAAATTCTAATTCCTTATGGGATTGAACGATTAAATCGTGATGGATCATTTTTTCTTTTAAATGACGGGCTTTTTTTGCTTTCTCTGCTTGCTCTTCCAAATTTTTTAATTGCTTTTGAACTTCTGTTTTTAAATCCGTTAATCGATCTAAGTTAACTTGAGTTAGTTCTAATTTTTTTAAGGATTCTTTTCTACGAAGTTTAAATTTAGTAATTCCAGCGACCTCATCAATCATATGTCTTCGTTCTTCTGGCTTAGCTCTTACAAGTCGCTCAATTTCTCCTTGAGCAATAACGGAATAGGATTTTGCTCCAGCTCCTGTATCCATAAATACTTCTTGGATATCCTTAAGCCTAGCTAGCAACCCATTAATGCGATATTCAGTTTCACCATTTCGGTAGAGTTTCCTAGTAAGCTCAATCTCAGAAGGCCTAACAACTTTGTTATTTATGTGTATGTGCTTATTATTAATATTTTTAAGGGTGAGGGTTACTTCGGCAAATGAGGCTGGATTATATTTATCAGTTCCATTGAAAATTAAATCACTCATTTTCTCGCCGCGAAGATGGCGGGCCGATTGCTCCCCCATAACCCAGAAGAGAGCATCTACAATATTTGATTTTCCGCAACCATTTGGACCTACAATTCCAGTAATGCCGCCGCGATCAAATAAAATAGTTGTTCTATCTTTGAATGATTTGAAACCCTGAATTGATAAACGTTCTAACTTCATGTCTGAACTTCCTCTGGCAATTATTTAGTTTTATAAGCTATTGCTAATACTTCTTCAAAAGTCTTCACAGGATAAAATTTTAACCCTTTCCTGTGTAATTCTGGAACCTCTTTTAAATCTTTTTTATTATCCATTGGCAATATAATTTCCCTAATTCCTGCTCTTTTTGCAGCCAACACTTTTTCCTTTATTCCCCCAACAGGTAAAACTCTACCAGTTAAACTTAACTCTCCTGTCATTGCTAAATCCTTGCGAACTTGTTTATTCGTAGCAAGTGAATGTAGAGCAAGTGCCATAGTAATCCCTGCGCTTGGCCCATCCTTCGGAGTTGCACCTGCAGGTAAATGCAAATGAACTTCATGAACAGATAAATAATCCTCTGGAAGAGAGTCTTTTTTATCTATTGAATCCTTTGAAGAATTTTTATCACTATCGCTTTTTTCTATTATTTTGCTTACTTTTACTTTGGCTGCTTTAGGTTGGTTTTTTATTTTTTCCTTAATTTCATCCTGAAGAATTTTTCGCACATAACTATAGGCAAGAGTTGCTGATTCATTCATCACTTCTCCAAGTTGCCCTGTTAATTTTAATCCCTTCCCTTCCAGTGGAATTGTTTCTACAAGTAGAATATCACCGCCATAGGCCGTCCAAGCAAGCCCAGTAACAACTCCGGGTCTAAGCGCCATTTCTTTTTTATCCACTTGAAAACGCTGTGGACCTAAAATTGGTTCTAACATCTCTTCTTGAATAGTAGTTTTAATCGCACCTTTTTGATTTTTTCTTAACCTAGCTAATACTGTGGCCCTGCATACTTTTGCAATCATTTGATCAAGAACTCGCACCCCAGGCTCTCTAGCATAATCGGCTATGATTTTTTTCAGGGCACTTTGACTAAATTGCAATTCCTTAGAAGAAAGTCCATGTTTTTCCAATTGCCTTGGTACGATCCAAGTGGAAGCAATGGAAAGTTTTTCTTCAAGGGTGTATCCACTAAGCTCAATGACTTCCATTCTATCTAAAAGCGGTTCCGGAATATCATTAATATAATTTGCAGTTGCTATGAATAAAACCTTACTTAAATCAAAGGGTACATCCATGTAATTATCAATGAATGTTTTATTTTGTTCAGGATCTAAAACCTCGAGGAGTGCTGAAGATGGATCACCTTGAAAAGATTGTCCTAATTTATCAATTTCATCTAGCATGATGACGGGATTATTTACTCCAACTCTCTTTAAGGCCTGAATAAGTTTTCCTGGCATTGCCCCAACGTAAGTTTTTCTATGTCCTTTTATTTCTGCTTCATCTCTCATACCCCCTAAACTAAAACGATAAAATTTTCGTCCAAGTGCATTTGCAATAGATTGTCCCAGGGAAGTTTTTCCAACTCCAGGTGGACCAGCAAAACAAAGAATAGTTCCATCATAACTTTCTTTAATTTTTCTAACTGCTAAAAATTCTAAAATTCTAATTTTGGGTTTATCTAATCCATAATGATCATTATTTAAAATTTTCTCTGCCTCGCGGATGTTAACATTTTTTTCCGTTGATTTTGACCAGGGTAAATCAGTGAGCCAATTTAAATAAGTTCGAGAAACTGTAAATTCAGGACTTGATTCAGGAATACTTTCTAATCTTTCTAATTCTTCAAAAGCTACTTTTTTTACATCTTCAGGAAGCTTTGCTTCTTCAATTGATTTTTTAATTTTTTTTACATCGCGAGCTTTATCATCTTCTTCCATTCCCAGTTCTTGCCTAATAATTTTTAATTGCTCGCGAAGATAATACTCTCTTTGGTATTTATTAACTTTATCATTTACTTCATCGGTAATTTTTTTCTGAATTTCTGCGACGTCCTTTTCTCTTTTTAAATAAACGAGAAGTTTTGCAAATCTTTTTTTAACAACTAGGGTTTCTAAAAAATCCTGAGCCTCTGGAACATCTAATGATAGGGCAAAAGCTACTAAATCAGCGAGTGCTCCTGGAGAGGGAGAATTGAGCATGGCCAGTTTCATTTCTTCATTAAAATAAGGATTAATTTCAGAGAGCTTTTTTACTTGGTTAATCACAGAGCGCGTATAGGCATCAAGTTCTTCATCGGGATTTAAAACATCTTCAAAAATTTCTGATTTAGCAATGAGAAGCGGATTGTCAGTCACAAATTTTAAAACTCGGTACCTCTTAAGACCATGAACTAGTAAATTTACAGAACCATCGGGAAGTTTTATTTTTTTAACTACTTTACAAAAGACTCCAACTTTATAAACGTCTTTTCCTGACACAGGAACTGTGTCCGAAGAAATATTCATAAGATCTTCTGAAATTCCATCATCTTCAATTGATATGGATCTACTTTTTTTAGAATTTTTTAAGGCCTTCTTACTTACCTTAGAATTTTCGATAATCTCTTGATCTATTGTCGTTGAACTTGGATCAATATCACTTTCATCATCAACAACCTCAATAATTGTCCCAGTTTCAGCCGCATTAACCTTCTTACCCTGTCTAAGATTGTTATCTTTAAACTTAACTAAATTTAGGGCCACATGGCCGTGTTTAGTTAAATGATCATCAAATTCTCTTGTAAATTTTTCCTCGGTTAAAATAATCGGAGCAATCATGCCTGGATAAATGGGACTATTTAAAATGGGGATAACAAGAATTTCTTTTGGAAGAATAGAAGCATTGATTTCTATTTTTTTAGACATAAAACATTCCTTAAAAGAGGTTCATTTGAGTTACTGGATAGATGATAAAAATTTATTTTTTAACATCAATAACAAGCCTCGTTGGATTTGAAAGTGTAAAAATTTCAAAGCTAAAAATTTCTGGAAATGAAAATTCTATTGAAAGCAACTTAGGTTCAATAACATAGATATCAACGGACTTTAAATATTTACCTTTAACCTGAGAATTAAAATCCTTCACTTTTTCAGTTTGATGAAGGTCGATATAAAGTTTTCTTTTTTCCTTAGAAATATATCCATAAATGCCAACTAATTTTTCTGAAGAAAAATCGAGAACGATTCTTTCCCGTTTTTTTTCTGCATCAAAGGCAGTTCTTATTGAGGTAATTTCTTGCTTTGAGCTAGTACCTGTTAATTTATCCTGCACTTTATAATAAAAAGCACCCTGATCAAAAAAAACATTTTTTGGAGCATCACCCAAGGACCAGGAATTTGATTTTAATAAACTCTGGGCCTGTACTAATAAGGATGTCATGAGCGTATATAGCAATAGAATGCTTAATAAAAATTTTCTTAGATACATTTTTGATGCTCCTCTACCGTAAAACTACTGTAAATACTCTTTACCTAGTTTACTCAGAAGAAATCAAAGTGTCCTGTACTATGCAATAAATTAATTTAGGGGAAATGTTACTAGTTATCGTCTTCCGAAAGTTCCGAGGACTTGATGATAAAATGTGCAAAAAGTCCAATGGCCAAAAAGAGAAAAAGCAGATAAAAACTGCGTTCATTTTCTGAGGCAATTTTTCTATTTATTTCAGTTGAATTTAATTGAGTTAGAGACTGATTCTTAGGATTTTTTGAATCAATTTCTTCCTGATAGTTTCTAACATTCTCTTCAAAGCGATCAAAAACATTAATGAGATTATTTTCTTTTTTAGTCCCCTTTTTTTCTAAATTAGCAGGTATTCGATCTAATTTTTCAATATCCCTATCGAGGATAGGTTTAAAGGAAATAAACTTATCCTCATTTTGCTTCTCTCGTTTGAACCAATTTTTTTCCATCTGCAGGGTCATTGCATAAAATTCCATCATTCTTATCTGAATATCATTATCGAGAAGCTCCCCCCAACTTGGAACAATGATCTGAGAGTAAAGATTTTCGCCCGAGGATAATCCATAAAAATCCAAAACCTGGTTTTCGAGATAATAATTTTTTAATTTTCTGTCATACTTTAAAAAAACTAAGACGTAACTCCCCTTATGAATCTCATTTTCACCTTGAGTAAGTCCCTTCATGGCCGAAAATTGAAATTGTACTGTAGAAAAGTTTTTTAGCTGCTTTTCCAGTTCCTTATAACCAATTAAAACTTCCTGAACCTTCAATTTAACCTGGTTATTCTCAAGTCCCACAAACCCCTCAACTGGCGATTTAAGATATTCACTAACAGTGCCAAGAACAACTAAATCAGAGTTCTTAGTTTGTTTTAACAGGGTGTCCTGAGTGATGTTTCCCCAAAGCGAAAATGAAACCATCAAAAAAAATTGCACTAACCCAAATTTCATAAAATGTAGTTTTTTAAGCATAGTTACCCTGTTGATGGTCCAATACAGTCAACTATTCGGTGTGGCTTTTAAAAACTTTAGCTATTTAGTCGGTTTATTTTAAAAAGAGTTATTTTGCTGCAACTTGAAGTTTTTTAATCTGTGAAATCAGAATGATTAAGTTCAGTGATTTATTAATGTGATTTATAAAAGTGCGTAGAATTATTAAAGTTTATTACTAATGATAAAGGTACTTAAGATTTGCAATTAATAGTGTAGTCCGAGTAGTGATTCCAAACTTCGTGCTGATCAATAATAACTAGGGTATTATTATTTTCTTTAATTTTTACTAAAAACCGAGCAAGTGGCTCAAGCTCTCTTAGAGATAATCCAAAAGAAATATTTTCAAGAAACAGAATTGTATTTTTAGGATTTACTAATATGTAAGATAGTAAATTTAATCTCTGTTTTTCTCCACCTGAAAGTGAACTCATAGGACGTTCTAAGCTTAAATGGGATAATTTTAATTGATCGAGGGCTTGATAAATTCTTTGGAATTTTGGTGTCAAAGGCAAACTGGGAAAAAAGGAATTAATAGGAGCTTTTAGTGCCTCTTTTACGGTGATTTTTCCGTCGGAAATTTCTGCTATTTCCTCTTTTAAACCAACTCCTTTACACACATCACATTTAAGAGATATGTCTTCCATATATTGCATTTCTATAATTTCAACACCCTTACCTTGACAAGTAGGACATTGACCTAATTCCGAATTAGTGGAAAAAAAAGAATCCGTAAATCCCAACTCTTTAGAATCTTCAAGTGAGGCAAAATATTTTCTAAAAGGAATAGCGAGTTCCGTAAAACTTCCCACTGATGATCTAGAATTAAATCTTTTTAAATTGACGTCTACGACAATTACATCCATTAAGGATTTGTCATATGTTAAATCCTGAAAATTGCCAAGCCGATCATAGATATATTCTCCCTTCACAAGATAGTGAAGTCTGTTGGCGAGTAAACGCAAAAAAAGTGCCGATTTTCCAGATCCCGAAGGTCCTAATATTTGATGTATAGAATTTTTGTATATTTTTATTTCCTCCATCTTAGAGGAATATATCTCCGCATTTTTAAAATCGATTAAAAGACTCTTTGTCGCCAATTGATTTTTTACAATGACATTTGGCTTTGCATAGTAATCTAGGGAAACATTTTGAGTTTCTTTGGAAGCAATATAGGAAGCATAATCTCCTTGAAAAGTTACTTCCCCTCCCTCATTTCCTGATCCTGGTCCAATAGCAATAATTTGGTCACACCGTTCTTGAATAAATCGATTATGTTCAATAATTAAGACGGTATTACCTAATTCTTTTAACTGCCCTATACCATACCAAAGTTGATCCCAACATTCTTGAGTAAGTCCAACACTAGGTTCATCTAAAATAAAAAGCGAATCTGTACCTTTAAAGGAAAAAAATTTTAATAATAATAACCTTTGATATTCACCTCCAGATAAACTTTTTGTTTTTCGAAGCATTGGTAGGTGAGCAAGACCTAATCCACAGGCAAGATCGACAAAATCAGTAATTTCTTTTAGCTTTGGAAGGCTTGTAATTAGAGGATGTAAAAATAATTTTAATTCTCTTAAATTCATTTTCATCAGCTGTGGAAGAGTTCTCTGATTACTTTCTCCAAAATCAGCATAAACATTTTCAAGTAGTGGATTTAATCTTGTTCCAGCACAGGCTTGGCATTGAACTTCTGTCTGTATGGAACGAATAATCATTTTTATCACTGGCCGATATTTTTTTGCTTCAAGAAGAGCTAAGGCCTTATTTAATCCTGGGTAACTACCTTCACCCTCATGAAGTATTTTGTGAAATTTTTCGGGCAGTTCACCAAGAGGCTTATCGCTAGGGAAATGATATTTTTTGCAAATTTTATTTAATTCACTTCTAAATTTTGAAAAGGCAGAATATTTATAAATTTTAACGGCATTTTTATTTAAAGATGCCTCTTCGTCACAATATTTATTTTTATCATAAGTTAATATTCCACCAAATCCCTGGCATTTATTACAAGCTCCTAATGCATTGCTTGGAGAAAATATTTGCTCACCATCCTGCAGAGTTTGTTTTTTAAAACAAATAGGGCACTGTAACCTTTCATCAACTTCAATTAATTCCAATTTACTTATGGATTGCGAGGGACGATATAAATAAAACTGAGAAAATAAACATTTATCATCTTTATAAATATATTTTTCTAATTCATTAAGATTTTTTGCTCTCAACCTTCCAATCTCATATAAATCATCTACAGGAGAAAAATCACACAAGGAATTTTTTTCAAAATTCCAACTACGACTTGGCATAATCTCTGAACCCAATTTTAATAAATACATTTCTCGTTCAGTAAATAAATGTAAAATTTCGTTTGGATCAAAGGGAGCTGTCGTTTTTACTTCAACTTGATGATTAAGACTTAATTTCTGAAGAATGACTCTGTGATCGGGGCAATATTCCTTGGAGTTTTTGTAAAAAAAACTTTGAAGTTGTTCTGTTAATCCCATTGTATCGGCCACAACAGATCTAGAACCTAAAATAGGATTATATTGAGAAAGACCAAAGACAGGTAAAACTGGTCCTAGAAAATCAATATCCACTGGAGTTGGTTTTTGACTAAATAATTTCATTGATTGAGGTAGAGCGTTTAAAAAACGTCTCTTCGATTCGGCCTGCAATGTGTGAAAAGCAAGGGTGGTTTTTCCAGACCCTGATGGACCTACTAAACAGGAAATTTTACCAATAGGGATATCTAAATCAATGTTTTTAAGATTATGAACTCTTGCACCGCGAATTTTAATGTAGTTATGCATAAAAAATAAAAACAGAATAAATAAAAAATCCCCTCTGTTTGAGAGGGGATTGATTTACATTATAAAAAAACAAACGACTAAATAAAGAATTATCTTTTCGAGAACTGGTATGATTTTCGCGCACCAGATTTACCATATTTCTTTCTTTCCACTTCTCTTGGATCTCTAGTTAAAAAGCCAGCTACTTTTAACTCAGGTCGCTTAGCAGGATTTAATTTTAATAATCCTCGTGCAATTCCCAGTCTAATCGCTCCAGCCTGTCCAGTTGAACCTCCGCCATTTACGTTAACATAGATATCAAACTGATCACCAGTTTGAAGTAAATTAAGTGGTTGAGTTGCAACGTAAATGCTTGTTTCCTTAGAGAAATAATCTTTAATTTCTCTCTTATTGATAACAAACTTTCCAGTTCCCTTAGAAATATACACTCTAGCAACCGAAGATTTTCTTCTGCCAATTGTGTGAGTCAAATATGTTTTTGCTTTCGTTGAACTCATGGTTCATCCCTTTTCTATTAATAAAAATAAATAATTATAAATTTTCTAATTTAATTGTTACAGGCTTTTGAGCTTCGTGTTCATGCTTGTCGCCAACAAAAATTTTAAGTTTTGTTAATTGAGCGCGCCCTAAAGTGTTTTTTGGCAACATTCCCTTTACTGCTTCGTAAACAATTAATTCAGGATGTTTTGCCAACTGCTCAGTTGCCGTTCTTTTTTTAATTCCACCAATGTGATTTGTATGCCAATAGTAGTTTTTATCAGACCACTTTTTACCGGTTAATACAATTTTTTCGCAATTAGTAACTACAACGAAATCACCGCTATCAGTGTTTGGAGTAAAATTCGGCTGATCCTTACCACGAAGAATTCTAGCAATTTGAGTTGCAAGTCTTCCTACAACCATATCTGTAGCATCCACGTGATACCACATTTTTTTTGCTTCCTTCGGCTTGAGAACAAAAGTTCTTTCGGTAAACATATTAATTCCTTTCTCTTTAATGACATTAATTAAATAAACTTATACATGCCTGACACAGGAAATGACAATCTCTTGAAGCAGGATATACCACTAGTCATTTGTAACGGCGACTAGAAAAATCCAATAGAGACGTGAATTCGCCCAGGGGATTCTATGCTACCATCTCCGTACCTCTTTCTCAAGAGTTTATGGCCATAATCCACATCTAGTGTTCCAACGGGGGTCAAATACTTAAAACTTAGGCCTACTGAAGATCGATACTCATTGGTCGAAAAGTGGTCTAACTGAACTTTCCCGGCATCCCAAAAGATTCCAAGGGCCATATCATCTGAAAATAAGTAGCGGGGTTCGAACTTGATATTAGACATGTAAACTTTGTCTTGGATCAGGCGATCAGTTAGATCTACCCCAGAGGATAGTTTACTAATTTCTTCCTCTGAAAATCCTCTTACAGTATCAACCCCAGACAATCGAAAAACCTTTATGCTTGGAATAAAACCCTCTTTTAAATCATTGCCCTGGGTATCCTGGGCTTGAACTCCGTTTATGATAAGTGGATCTTTCTCTAGGTTTTCCTGAATACCCACCGTGAGTGCTAAGGCCACTCCAAGATCCTGGCGAAGTGGAAAATAAAAGCGGTTGCGGGAAACTAGCTTATAGTAATTAATAACAAAATTATCACTTTTACTGGATAAAAACTCTGGTCTTGCAAACTCCGAGGACAGGTTTAAATACATCCCTTTTGTTGTAAAGGCTAAGTTATTTCGACGATCTAAGGTAATTGACGGCGTTAATGATCCAATTCGAAAACTACCTTCGTCAATTTCCTTGAGAGCGTTATATTGCGAAATAATCTCTAATTGCTGACGTAGGGAAAAGGATACCTGGTCTGAAAGATCACGTGAAAATGTATTAACGTACCGATCAATGTCTGCATCAAAGGAGTAAAATCTCGTTCTAGAGCTTGAAAGAGAAGTATTATAATCCCAGTAACTTTTTAAAATATCCGGATATAAAAAGTTGGCCTTTACTTCATATTCAATCATAGATTGACTGGAATTAGGGCGCTTGGGATTGAGATCAGTATCGGTAATTCTTTCATTGGCTGCAGCCTCAAGTGCAATTGACTGATTCAAACCTAAAAGATTCCCATAGGAAATTTTAGCAGCAAGACGCGGACCAAGATCAGTTCTAAATCCTGGAGAGATCTCAATAACTCCAAACTCGCGCTCTTTTACATGTATGGCAATGTCTTTATAAGCATCATTTTTTTCATAATCTAAAATTTTTACTTGATAACTTTTAAAAAGTGCCAGAGATGATAAAACTGAATTCATTTTTTCCAGTAATTCCGGAGTTATGGATTCACCATGTGAAATATTCAGTTTTCTCAATATGACAAAGTCTTTAGTCTTTTCATTTCCAATTAGAAAAATTTTATCTACTCGTATTCTTTCTCCTAAAGAAAAAGATAATTTTAACTTAACTTCCTGTGCGGACTTATCGTAGCTAGTTACGTCAATATCAGTCTTGTTATTTAATTGAGCATAAAAATATCCTAAGGATCTAACATTAACTAAAAAGTCATCTATGGATTTTTCAAATTCTACTGGATTAAAAGGACTCCCAGTTTTTATTTGAAAATATTTATTCACTGCTTCTTTTAAAACTCTTTTTGAAAAATCTACTCCCTCTATATCAAAATTTGAAACTATTGTTTGCACACCTTCATTAATATCAAAAATCAATGAATAAATTTCCACAGGCGCTTTAAGTTGATGATCAAATTCTTTTGAATTTTCTTTTCTTAAAAGATAATAAATTGAAGGTGAAAGAAATCCCTTTTCTGCATAGATCTTTTTCATAAGCTCGGCAAAGTTTTGAAAATATGCTTCATCCACGTATCCTGATTTTGCCAGGTCACTGCCATTTTTTAAAAATTCCTTATAGAGGATTTTGTGATTAACAAATGAATTTCCGCGAAAAAAAACTGACTTAACTTTTTGGCGAGGCAACATGGCAATAATAACATGATAAAAATCCAATTGATCACCATTGAGATTAGATGTGCTAACAAAATTCACTTTAACTTTGGCTTTGTGACCCAAATTTAAATACTTTGCTTCAAAAAAACTCGTTAACTCTTTAATTAAAAAATTTTTATCTACTTTTGCAAAAACTTGTCTTACTTCATTATAAATATTTTTTTTGCTAAGAAGTCCGGTCTTATCTGATAAATCAAATGCTACTAAATAATCATTTCGACAAATTAATTCTGCTTCAAAACCAAATCTTGATTCATGCAATTTTAAGTTAAATTCTGCATGAAAATAACCTAAGTCATTTATTGATTTTTTGATATTTCCTACAGACTGTTGAAAGAAATCGCGATCAAAGGGTTTATTTATAAAATCATTCAGTGCATTTTTTAATAAATTATTCACTGCAACTGAAGAGCAATTGTAAGAAATTTTAGATAATTTTTTGGGTTCATTTAAATTTATCTTAAATACAACTCTTACTACTCCATCTTCTATGAATTCTTCGATAACCTGAACTTCGTTTTTAGGATAACCCTTTGCAGAAGTTCTATTTTTTATGAGTAGGATATCCTGAGTAAGATTTTCCGCATATAAACTAAAATCTTCCTTGGTTTGCAAACTATCTTTTAAGAAAAAACCATCGTTAATTTCATTGTTAGTATAAATAACAATCTCTTTAACGTATTTCTTAAGCACAATATTTATTTTGATGGTTTTTTCTAATCTTTCCCCAAGGAGTTCATAACTAAATGTATCAAATGAAAGATCGGCCAAAAGTTCTCGTATTACTTCCATTAATTCACTTTCACTTGAATACTGACCAGGCAGTTTTTCAAAATTTTTCTCAACTTTTTTGCATGGAAATGTATGACCACAATTTAAAATAATATCTTTTAAATTTATAGCTTTTCCCCAAACATTTGATGGACTAGCTATAATAAAAACTAAAAATAAATAATAAAGTATTCTTTTACACATCACTTAAAGGTCCACCTAAATTTCACATCCCCGCCCGCTGATATTCCAGACCTGTTTTCACCATCAAATTGATCTGTTTTTACTTCATAGATTCCATCTAAAGACACTTTTTTATTAATATTATAATTCAAATTCATGGATTGTTTTTGCCCAGAGTTTCCACTTAATGTACTGGAAACTGAAAGCCCAATTTTTTCGTCGATTTTCTTACGCAATTCTAATTTTGTAGCAGTTCTCACTCTTCCAACTGAACTGGAAGATTGATTGCTTCTCCCCTGCAGCATTGAACTACCTTCGCTTACGTACTCTGTTCCAACATTTAATGTTAACCCAAGATTTTCATGTAAAGTTTCATTAAGCTTTAATCGATCAAAAATAAATGTTCCAACTCCAATAGATGAAAGGGATTCCCTATCTTCATTAGATAAATTTTCTGTGACGTCCTCTGCGTATCCAAAGGCAATAAGCGAAAGAATTGATTGCCTTGCAAGTGGAGGGTTTGATGATAAATCTAGTTGAAACTTTTTTACAGAACCATAAATTTTTGCCTTAACTAAATAAGCATTTATATTTGCCTCAGAATCAATATCTAATGATGGATTTTCAAGCGTAGAATGATGATCATAAATAATATTGAACCTATTTAATTTAAAAACATTATTTTTTACATTAACAAAACTTTCTTGATCTGTTTTTGTATAAATTCTCCCTATTAAATGTGGATCATTTAAATTGCCAGCCAGGTTTAAATTAATGATAGGGGAAATATCAACCATAGTATTTCTAATTTTCAATGGTCTATCTGAGTTAATGTTTACATTACTTTGAAAACTATATTTAGAATCTATAATACTTCTTTTAGGTAAATATTTAATATTTGAGGTTACGTTTTTCATTTGCTTTTTTGTCTGTGATCCAAAAGTAATTTCATCAAATTCATTGAGAATTTCACCTTTAAGGATTTTTAAATCACCGCTCAGAACGTAAGGACTCTTATCTCCGGTCAATGATCCAGCACCATCAATAACAACATCCGACCTTGATGCAAATTGAAATTGAGCATTTTCAAAGCGATACCTTAAATCAATTATTGGATTCCAAGCCTTTAGTTTAATATCTCCCCATAAATTAAATAGTCCAGTTCCTAGATTCATTTGCAAACGACTTAATTTAATTTTTTCATCATCAAAATCTAATATAATTGTTGAATTACCTAATGATCTTATATAATCGTTATTTGAAATGACTAAATCTTGAGATATGATTTTTCCGGCATTAGTCCATACATCTTTTTTGCCATCATAAATATTTAACAAATCAAATTTTACCTCACCGGCCAGTTCTAAGTATGATGACCAAAAATAATTTAACTTTGCTAAATTAATGTCCATGGAATTTTTTATAGAAACTAATTCTGCAATATTACCAGTTCCCTTTGATTCAATATAGTCCTGCTCATTTCCCATTAATTTTAAATCCCATTTTTGAATTTCTCCATTTATTATTCTAATAGAATCCTGAGAAGTTTTATGAATATCTAAGCTTGGGTGTGTAAAGGTCATTTTTTTTATCAAAAAATCCAAATCAGAATTTTTTAAATTATTTGCATTAAAAACTGAATCTAATTCAAAGGCAAAATTTCCTTCTAAGACTGGGTCGTTTAAATCAAAGGAAGAAACTAAATTTAATAAATAGCCCCAATTTGTGATATTTGATTTTAAAGTAATAAAAGATTTTTTATGTGAATCATTATTCTTTTGTGAAAAATCAATTAACGAAATTAAATTCATTTTACCCTTAGCGTAGTCTCCTTTAATTTGATAGGAATCATTATTTAATTTTAATGCAAAGAAACTATTTTCAATATCTCTATCGCCAATTTTAGAATTTTTTAAATTTATGGAAAAATAACCCTCTTGATTAAGATGGTCTCTTTTGAAAGCTCCTTCAAGTTCTATTAATGAATTAAAAGATGCATCTAATTTATTGTAAAAATTAAAATCTGATGTTTTCATATTTTCAGATTTTAAAATCATTTTAAGGTCTTTTTTTAATAAATCGTAACCCAAATCAAAAATAAGATTGGATCTACCCAGGGAAGCCTTTAATTTAGGAATAATGAGGTTATTATCCCTAAGAATAAATTCTGCAACTACATCGAAAAATTGCTCACCAAGAATCAACAATCGGTTGGATCTCATATTCGCCTTTACCTTCAAATCTCCAATGTTTTTGAATTTACCAGTTAACTGGTAATCCATATCAAAACTTCCTGAAAATTTTTGAGTATGGTCTTTAATAAATTTTGGAATAATTGGACTATGGGAATTTAAAACTTCAGAATAATTCAGTTGATTTGCTTTTACTTTTACATTTAAATCTTCCGTTTTTAAATTAACAACGCCACTTCCAGTAATATTGCCATTAAGAAATTTCCCCGTAATATTTTGAATAATAAATTCTCTGGTTTCAAAATTTAAATTCATTTTTCCACTTAATACTCCTAGATAAAAACCCAAAAAAGAGGATTTTTCTAATTCTTCAATTTCAAAAAACAAATTGGGGTGCTGTATAGGTCCTTCGCAATTAATTTGTACTTGCCCTTCACCCTTAAGTGAAAGATTTGCAATATTCCCAAAATCTTCAAAATTTATAAAAAATTTATTGGTTTGAAATTTGAGATTTTTTTTATCAATTAAACCTGATAATTCAAATTTTCTATTGTTAATTGAAACGGAACTTGAAAGTTCTAATCCTGGAAGGATGTTAAATTGAGTATTATCCAAATATAACTCTTTAACTAAAATGATATTTTTTTTATTCACATCCAATCTTAAATTAGTAACCTGAATAGGATTTAATGATTTTAAAATAAGTAAAAACTTATCTTTAGGAATAAAAATTTGGACCTGCAATTTCCCACTAACCTGGGCATCTAGTACGCTGGAAACTTCAGGAAGATTTTTCAAGGCATTTTTTAAAGATACTTTATTCAAGGTTGCATCAAAATTAAAAACTCGTTTTCTTGTTTGAAAATTATACTCAAAAACTTTTTGTATTGACTGCACAACTCCTTCATTCTGATCTCTAGCAAATAAATCCTTAAAAATGAAACTTGTAGAATTTAATTGAAAATCTAAAGTTAATGCCTTTAAGTCCACATATTTACTTTTTAAATCAAATATTGAAATAGCACCTTCTAAATTAGATTCTATAAGGCTTTTATTTAATTTTCCTTTTACTAGTATTCGAGAAAAGGATCCTTCATGGTTTTTGTCTGAAAGAATATTTTTTAATTTTAAATAATGAAAATTTGAGTTTGTTAATAAAGAGGAAGTTCCATCAATAGATGATTCAAAAGTTAAATTATTTTTGCTTTTATTTAAATCAAATGGACGTAAAATATTTCCTTTAACTACCAGCTTAAAATCCAAAAGATTTAAATTAAACTGATTCAGATCAAAGATTTTTTTATCTAATAAAAACAGCCATGATGCTTGATTTAATTTTTCATTTTGTAAAATACTTTCAATCTCTTTATTTTTTAAATTGAGTGAACTTAAAAAATCCTTTGAAATACTTCCATCTCCAATTATTGCCTTACTTTCAAATTTATCACCCAAATTTTCCCAAGAAAAATTTGATATAAGCAAATTCCCCAAATTGGCGTTAATTTTAATGTTAGTAAGGGCAAATCTTAAAATCTCCGCTGGTCCCACCTTTAAGATACTTAGTATTTTTTTATATACATTTTCATTCCACTCAAACTTTGATTGTTTATCATTTTCTTTGGAGAATGCATTTTCGTTTATGTTTGTTGAAATTATTCCATTTTCTAACTCCACATTCGCAATTTTTATTGAACCTACAATGTGTGTAAATATATTAAAGTCCAAAATAAGCTTTTCTGATTTTATTGAAATATAACTAATTTCAGGAATTTTAGGATTACCAGTAATTTCAATTTCTTTAAAAATAAGTGAAGGTGGAAAAACTTTTAGTGTAATTCCTTGATAGGAAACTTGAAATTCATTTTGTTTCTTTAAATAGCTATTTATTACTTCACTTACATATAAGGAAAATTTTTTTGAAGTAATCACATTCCATGCAATAACTTGGAGCATGAACACTGATATAAAAAAAATCAATGTTATCTTTAAATAGGATGATTTTTTTTCTTCATACCAACCAGAGTTCATAGATCATCCATTTCATCTACGCGCCACTTTGTTAGTCTATGTTGAGGATCAATTTTATAAACTATCTCATAGCACTCTCTAGCTTTTTTAAAATTGCCAGAAATTCTATAGGCTTCCGCTTCTAAATATTTGTAAATTTTATTGAGCGGTTTTTCGACCATGGAAGACAATACTTTTTCATATTTTCCGGTTTTTAAAAGTAACTCAAAATATACAATTTCAATTTCTTCTTTTTCATTTTTGTTTATATAATTTTTTTTGAGAAAAGTCTCATCCTCAATAATGTTAATCGCTTGTTGCCAGTTTTTATTTAACAATTCCATTTTTAAATTCAAAAATTCATCTTTATTTTTTTGGCTAAACCAGGAAATTTCCTTTGAGAGAATTTCGTCCTTGTCTCGTAGTCCAACCTCTAACCTGCTTCTGTCATAGTGGCTAATTTGGAATAACTCCTGATATCTTCTTTTATCTTCAAGGGTGTAATAATTATCATTAATTGTTAAATCAAAAGTGGAATTAAGATGATTCATTTCTTTACTTAAATATGGTTTAGAACTTTCTAAATATTTTTTCTCTTTGTACCATTTTTGTATTAGTGCATCTTTTCCTTTTGAATAATGAATTTTTGATTCTTGATGAAAAATTTTTTCCCATAATTTTAAAATTTCATTTTGATTTGTAAAATGAAAATATCTCCAAAGAGTTGAATATAGTGTAGGTAAATTTTTCCTCAGAATAATTGTATAAATTAAATCCTTCGTTTTTTTATAGTAGGGAAGAGGCAACTGGGTATACTGCATAATATAAATATCAGTAATGAGCATTAAATCAATTGATACAATTCCCCAGTTAAGTGAACGTTCTCCTTCATTTATTTGAAATTTATTAACTTTGTGATAAATTTCTTCCCACAAAAACCTATGCTTTATTTCTAAAAGGTTTTTAGAGCTAAATTGAAAAAAAAACAACTGATAAAAAATTTTAAATAAGTTGTAGTCACCCTTCTCAATTAGTGCCAAAACAATTTTCTGACTTAAATTATAATTATCAAAATACTGTGCCATCTCAAAAATTTTATCTACATCTTTATTTTTTAGTTCCATAAGTATGGAAGGCATCTGTAAAAAATCAATTAGTAGTTTCCAGGTTTTTTCAATCTCGCCATCATTCCAATATTCTAATATCAATTGAAAAAGCATCATGCGTGGAATTATGGCAACTTCGTTTTGATTATTATTTTTTTTGTAAAAATCAAGAAAGCTTTTTCCCCATTTTTTAAAGGAAAAATAATAAATCCATTTTTTTGCCAAGGGCATTCTTTTTTCAGTTAGATGTTTTTTAAGCAATTGAATTATTTTATTCCATGATTGTTGTTGTATTGAATCAAATTCTGGAGAAATAAAAAGATTTACAAAACTAGTTTGTGCTAAAGTCCATCGACTAGAAATACAATGATCTAAAAATATTTTAGTAGGTTCTTTTGATTCACTCACTCTTATAATTTTAACTCTAAAATGCCCAAATCATTAGTACCCGGGCAATTTTTCGGTGAGGATTTTTTTGTACTTCAAACATGAAACTAAAAACTAAGTTACTTGGTTATTTCACTTAATTTATATTGTTACTTGGTTGGCTGAAATTTTGGATAAATTTCCTTGGCCAAAAAATCTGTTGCATAATCCGATGATAAAAAAAGTGGATTGGTGAGAATTTCCTTATGAAGTTCAATGTTTGTTTTAATTCCACCAATAATTACATCATTGAGGGCCCGAAGCATTCTTCTCACACATTCATCTCGGTTTCTAGCGTATACAATAACTTTTGAGACTAAGGAATCATAGTAGGGAGGCACGGTATAACCTGTATAAATAAAATCATCTACTCTAATTCCTAATCCGCCGGGACGATGATAATGGCTGACAAAACCGGGTGATGGAACAGATGTAAATGGATCTTCAGCATTAATGCGGCATTCTATAACATGATTTCTAAAAACTACATCTTCCTGAGTATAGCGCAATCGCTGGCCAGAGGCACAAAGTATCTGTTCTGTAATTAAATCAATATCCACTCTGTGTTCAGTTACTGGATGTTCAACTTGGATTCTCGTATTCATTTCCATGAAGTAATAATTTTGTGTGTCTAAATCGTAGAGAAACTCTACTGTTCCAACAGAATCATAGGAGACATTTTTTGCTAACTTTAAAGCCGCTTGGCAAATTTCCTGACGTTTTGTCTCTGATAAAACTGGTGAAGGAGATTCCTCAACTAATTTTTGATAGCGCCTTTGAATAGTACAGTCTCTTTCTCCAAGGTGAATGAGATTGCCAAATTTATCTCCTAAAATTTGGACTTCGATATGCCTAGGGCGCGTAATATATTTTTCAATAAATAACGTATTATCGCCAAAGGCAAGTTCAGCTTCGGTTTGTAGTTTTTTTATAGTAGGAATAAGATCTTTTGTATGCTCAATTTTTTGCATTCCTCTTCCACCACCACCAGCAGAAGCTTTTATTAAAACAGGAAAACCTAATGCATTAACTTTTGCTAATATTTCCTGATCACTTAACAAATTAACGGGAATTGGCTCTAGAGTAGGAACACCGGCCTTTTGTGCTAATATTTTAGAACCAATTTTACTTCCCATTTTTTCTATACATTCATGACTTGGGCCTATAAATTGTATGCCAAATTTTTCACACATGGAGGCAAATTCAGCATTTTCAGAGAGAAATCCATATCCTGGATGGATGGCCTTTGCTCCTGTAATGTGTGCTGCAGTTAAAATGGCCGGTATATTTAAATAACTTAATTTTGATTTCGGGGGACCTATGCAAACTGATTCATCTGCAATTTTCACATGCAACGAACTTTCGTCGGCAGTTGAATGCACAGCAACTGTTTCAATTCCTAATTCGCGACAACTTCTAATAACTCTGACTGCAATTTCTCCGCGATTAGCAATCAATATCTTTGCAAAGGGTGGTTTTGCCAATTCATTACCTTTATGTAATAAGTCTTATTTTTAATTATTTGATTTTAACTAATACCTGGCCAAATTCAACAAAGCTTTCATTCTCTATACAAATATCTACAATTTCTCCGTCTTTATCAGCTTCAATTTCATTCATTATTTTCATGGCCTCTAAGATACAAATGGTTTGTCCCTTCGTAACCTTATCGCCAACTTTGATATAGGGAGCCTCTCCGGGTGCAGGAGTTGCATAGTATGTCCCCACAAATGGTGCTTTTATTTCATGATAATGATTTTTGCTATTACTAGGAGTATTCACAGCTTCAACGCTGGCCGTGGTCGGTTTTGTCAAAGAGTTAATATCCTTCATTTGGTTATTAACGCTTAACATTCCCTGATTTGCTTGAATAGACTGAACAGTATTTAAAGTATTAGGCATTGGGTATGAAATTGTTGGTGCAGTAATAAAGGAAAAAGATAGCTTTAATTCCTTTGATTCTAGGGAAAGTTCAGCAACCTGCTTTTTTTTAGCAATCTCTAAAAGTTTTTGAATTTTTTCTAAATCTATATTTTCCATTTATTATTTTCCTTTAACATCAAGTAATTACAAGTGAGAAATTATGCTTTAACTCGCTCTACGTACTCTCCCGTTCTAGTATCAATTTTTAAAATCTCGCCCTCTTTAATAAAAAGTGGCACGTTAATTTGAAGCCCTGTCTCCATCACAGCTTTCTTCATCCCACCTGAAGCAGTGTCACCCTTTAAACCAGGGTCTGTTTGCTCAACTTTTAATTGAACAAAATTTGGCAATTCAATAGCAATTGGACGACCATTATAAAATAAAATGAAAAGTTTAATCCCTTCCTGTAGGTAATCCTTACTATCGGCAACCTGATCCGTATTCAAATGAATTGATTCAAATGTTGCTTGATCAATAAAATTAAATCCATCTGCATCACTATAGGTATATTCAACTTCTTTTTGATCCAAGTCTGGAACTTGAAAAACGTCCACATTTACTTTAAAAGTTCGTTCTAAAACCTGATTTGTTTCCATATTTCTCATCTTAGTTCTTACGAAGGCTGAACCCTTACCTGGATTAATATGTTGAAAATCCACAATAATGTAGGGCTTTCCTTCAATTTCAAGTTTTAAATTTTTTCTAAAATCAGTGGTTCTATAGACCATAATAATCCCTTGGTAGTTTGCGTCTCATTTTTAAATATTAAATTATCAATTGGAGTTTTAATTGGGGTATTTAGAAAGCAGCGCCTTCACAGCAAAATAATACACGAATTCTCCAAGCCCACCCATTATTAAACTTGCAGCCTTTGCAGTCAACATTTGTCCTCTAAAAGACTCTCTATTATGCGGATTAGTGAGATGAACTTCAGCAATGGGAATTTTTAATGCCAAAAGTGCATCTAAAAGGATGACACTCGAATGACTTAGACCGGCAGGATTAATCATTAGGAAATCAAAGGATTTCTTCTTACTCAAAACAAGTGAATGAATTTTATCTATAATTTTTGATTCACTGTTTGACTGAAACCAAAGCAAATCTGCCACGCTACCAAAGTCCTCATGACATAATTTTTCCGTTAATTTTTGAATATCTTTTAAGGTTTTTTTTCCATAAATATTTTCTTCTCTTTTTCCTAGTAAGTTTAAATTTGGACCATTAATAATGAGAATTTTTTTCTTCATGACCACTCGTTAGGAAGATTTTAGTGTGTCGATAAAAAGTTTATATTTTTGTGCCAATAATTGATATCGAGCATTATCCCAATGGGAATTATTTGTATTTGTTATGTTTGGTGTTGCTACTGGAGTTTTTTTAATTAAAGTTTCAGTTTCTTTCATAGGATTTTTTTTAACCACTGGCCTTGATACATTTGTTGGTACAATTGAAAGTGCTTCTGTACCAGAATCCTTTAAAATTTTTTGTAATTTTTCCTGAGACCTAATATCTTTTGGGTTTTGGGCAATAATTTTTTTTAATAAATCTATCGCTTTTTCGTAATGCTTTTGACTGCAATAAAGATCAATTAAAGTATGGGTGACGATAGGTACTTCTTCCCCTGGAATCCAATCATTAAAGCTATCTAAATTGAGTTTTTCTTCAGATGGATATACTGATGTTGGTTTTTCATCCTCATCTAATTCAGGTAATGATTCTTCCATTTCCTCATTGATTTCCTCGTCTAAAATTGAAGTTTTTGATTTTTTAGACATATTACTCAAATCAGAAAAAACTTCTTGCTCAAAAATTCCGGCATCATCAAGCCCATCATTTGATGAGGAAAAGGCGTCCTCTAAATTAAAATTGCTTCCCTTTTTCTCTGACCAACTTTTCATTGACCAATCATCGTGGGATTGCTGAAAAAGAACTTTTTCCATATTTTTCAAATCTATTTCTTCCGTATCACTATCTTCAAGATCTTTAAGGTCTTCAGATTCAACTGGGGAAATATTTTTTTTAACTGACAAACCACGATGAGCAAAAGAATCCATCGAAAGCCAGGAATCTGGATCGGATTGTATAGAAGAAGTTTGCAATTTTTTGTTCTTTGAATAAATCTCATCAAAAGAATTATCTAATTCATTTAGTGCCATGGAATCTTTATTTAAATAGGCATAGACATTTCTTTCATCATTTTCTAATTCGATCACGACTTTTGCTGCAACTTCATCCTTAGGATTTAAATACAAAACATTTTTATAGGATTGCAAAGCATCTTTATATCGATAGGTTCTATAACAAACATCAGCAAATAATTTTTGCAATTTTAAGTTGTCAAAATTTTGTGTAGAAAGTGGAAGTAGAATTCGGTAACACTCTTCAAAATTTCCTTCGTCAAAGTAACAATTTCCCAGGACAAGAAGGGCCAATAAATAATGTGGGTGGTATCTTAATCCTTTTTTTAAAATGGTAAATGCTTCCTTTTTCATACCTAATTTTCTATAGCATTCCGCAAGCGGAGCAAAGACCGCACTTTTAGGATTGCGCTCAAATTGCGCCAGATATTTTGCAAGTAAATTTGTTATTCTTGAATTTGAGTTTTCCACCATTAAATCTCGTTTGACTTACCAAAGCCTGCTTCCCCTTGGTTTATCACAGACGGTGTTATAAAGACCATCATTTCTGATTTAGATTTTATAGGATTATAACTAGATCGAAAAAACCAACCAAGAATTGGCATATCTTTAAGAATAGGAATTCCCGATTCCTGCTCACCCTCAGTCATTTGATATAATCCTCCAAGAACCACAGTGGCACCGTTATCAACTAGAATATTGGTTGTGATGCTATTGCTATTTTGATCCGGCGGAGCAGTATTATCGGCTCTGCCACCAAAACTTGATTTATTAACACTAACACTTAGTGCAATAGAACCATTGTTATTAACTGATGGTGTCACAGATAAATTTGTTGATGCTGATGCTGTTGACCAGGAATTAGATGCCACTCCACCACTTACGGAACTTGTCTGATAGGGAACTGATGCTGAGGAACTAATACTCGCTGATTGATTGTTTTGAGTTATAATTCTCGGTGAAGAAATAATTTTTGCCTTACTTTGTGTCTCTAGAAGTTTTAATGACATATTAAGATTTCCTAATCTTCTAATAACATCAACTCCAAAAGTTAATACAGTACTGCCTGTTCCAGTTGGAATTGTATTAACTGTAAATCCAGGTTTTGGAGAATCAGTACCAGCCCCAGAAATATAACTAAGTGGATTATATTGAAAACTGATTCCTCCAAGTCCAATATCCTTTGTATGATTTTCATTTATTTCTACAATTTTAGATTCAATTAGAATTTGTGGAGTAGCAGTATCAATTAACTCAATAATTTTTTTCATTCTCTCAACATTACTAACGGTATCTTTTACAATGAGTTTATTTGTTCTTTGCTCAATTGTAATTTTCCCACGATCTTCGGATTTATAATCGGCCAAAATAGTCACTATATCAGTAGGTTTTGCATAATTTATTGAAAAAACTTTTGTCACAAGTGGCTCTTGAACTTTTAATTTCTTTTCTTCTTCTTCCACTTTACCTTTTGCTTCCAGGGCTTTTTCGATAGTTGTAATTGTTAAAATATTATTATATTTACTTGCAGATAATTTATTAATCATAAGCACGGTATCAAGGGCTTCATCCCACGGAATATCAATTAAACTTAATGTCATTGGAGGTTTACTAGCAACACTTTCATCTATAAAAATATTAAAACCAGAGGTATCAGCAATCATTTTTAAAATATCAGTGACAGCAACGTTTTTTACATTTACTGATATTTTTTTCCCAATATATTTCTTTTTTCCTGAAAGAGTTAAATTTTCTAATATGTCTTGAACTTCCATGGATTTGGGAACTTTTAAACCTAGTTCTTCAGAGTTCTCATTTCCTATTGTCGCAGAAGTATCAGAAGAATCTGTGTTTACTTCTTGTTGGCCAGAGGCAAAAACACCGTATCGATTTTCAATTTTAATAATAATTCCTGAATCAGTAGTCTCAACTTTGCTAGAAACATTGTCACGAAGTTGAATTGCCACTCGAATATCATTTTGATTTCCAGGACGCTTATATGCTGAAATATAAACCACTGGGCCCTGAAACTCTGAGGTATCAATTGGACGCATCACCCGATTAGTCCCGACTGTATCCTTTAAATCAATGATGATGGTTTTTTGTTCTACATTAACTTTTTTTTCATAGGTAACTTGTCCATCAGTTTGAATATAGAGCAAACTTTCTTCACCCTTTTGCACAAATTTTAAATTATTTAAATTAACTGCAGAGTGGGCAAATTTTGCTTGAAAAAATAATATAATAAAAACAAATAAATGCCTGGTCATGATCTTCATAAAGCTTCCCTGCTTAATTTTTTGAAAATGATGGTACTAGTTTAATTATAGACTGAATTTATTCTGAAATGGGTATAACAGTTTCTAAATATTCTAGTTGACCATAGACATTGGTTATTTGCTCAACAAAAATAATTCCTTTTGGTAGTATGGCCTTTAACTCCACTTTTCCTCCTCCAATTTTATCGCCTTCCTTCATCAAAAAAGTTTGCGTTAAGTTTTCTTTTGTCACAACTATAGCGCGAGGCCCTTCCCCCATTAAGGTTCCAATGATACGAAGATTATCCAAATTTAATAATTCAAATGATGGCATATTGGTAAAAACCCCATTTCTAAAAGAAGTTTTTTTTGCTGCAGCTTCTACTTCAATTTTTTTTCTTAAACTTGGAGATTTAAAAGGATCTCTTAAATTCATAGGTTTTTCAATTTCAGTCTTTTTTATCAATAAATCGTCGGAAAGCCCCGTAGTATTAATTGCTGGCGCTGTAATAATCGAATTATCTTGATTGGAAACATCACTTCCACCTCCTATGTTGCCTGTGGTTTGAGTATTGTCTGCTTCAATTTTTGGAATATTAACTTGAGAATTTAGTGATTCAATTGATTCTGCATTTCCAATTTCAGGAATGGGATCATCAGTTTGAGCAAAGGTAATAGACAAGTTAATTAATATTACAAAAAAACAATATTTCAAAAAAAACTTTTTTTTAATCCTATACATCCTCATAGACCGGCCTGGTATTGATTCAATAATTCATTTTGAATAAAAACTGCAGCAGGAGGAGGAGGCGGTGGAGGTATTACCACAGGAGCAGAAGGCTCTTTATACCCTTCATTATATTCAAAAGTTTGAATTGCAGCATTAACTTCTACAAAAATAAAGCGTCCCTTATTCTCAGAGGGACTATCAGTTATGACAATTTTATCAATATTAAAATAACGCTCGGTCCTTAAAACATTTTCAAAAAATATTAAAAATTGTAAAAAAGTTCCTTTCCCCTTCAACTCAATTCCGTTAACAAAATAAAGCCCTTTTTCTAGTCTTGGCAATGGACTAAAGTTAACATCTTTTAAATTCAGTTCCTTAGAAGTATTAGTTAACTCCTGCAAAACAGCAGTTTGTTCTGAAGCTGGCGGCATTTTCTTTTGCAGTAAACGAATTTGAGACTTCACTTCTTCAATAGAAGCTTCAAATCGTTTTAATTTCTCTTCATTTTCCTTAATATTTTCAACTTTCTTTTTAATTTTCTCTAATTGCACTTGTGCAGGTTCAATTTGGTCTTCAATTTCTTTTAAAAGAACCAAATGTTCATCATGAACTCCAAATAAATCCCAAGCTCCGTAAAAAAAAATAAGTAAGTGTAAATATTTTAATAAGGTTTCTTTCATTATTTACTCATACCGCTCAATAGAAGCAGTAATTTTAAACTCTTCAAGTCGTACACTGTTATCATTATTTTGTTTTGTTTTATAATCTGAAATTTTTGCGCTTTTATTAAAAAAAATTGATTGGTTTAAGGCAGATTCAAATTTTCCCATACTTTCATAATCGAGTGAATTACCTACTAATTGAAGTTTCTTATCAGAAATTTCTAATCTATTAATCCAAACTGATTCTGGAATATTTTTAGCTATATAATGAAGTATATTCATGGGATTAGCTTTGACCTTTAAAAGGTTGTTTAAAAGATCAATTCTATTTTTAAAACTAGCTTCTTCCTGTTGCATCACCAAAATTTTTTGTTCCATCTCGGCCAGTTCCTGCATCTGTGTATCATATTTTTTTTTCTCTGCTCTTAAAGTATCCACTTTTGTTTGAACTTTTCCACGCTCACTTTCTAACCATTTCGATGTAAATCCAGGTGCAAATGCAGTAAAAAGTAGAGCTCCTATGACAAATTTTATATTTAACTTGCTAAGATCCATCCCGCCAATAATGGCGTTTCTACTTTGTGCCTGGGATTTTAAATTTATTTTTATCATACTAAAACTTTTTTCAATTTATTTATCAACTTCCCACAAATCTAATTTGTCATTAATCCTCTTAGGGCTAATCCAATCGACACTGCCCCCACGTAGGAAATTTGTTCTAACATTTCACTGGAAATTTTTTTATTTTTAATTTTAATTTTTTTAAATGGATCCATGATTTCCACTGACAAATTTGTGTGTTTTGCTAGTGCCTCTAATACCCCAGGTAGTTGTAAATTACCGCCGGTTGCCATACATCTAAAAATTCTATCCTGGCCTGAGCTAGAGAGATAAAAATTTATAGATTCCTTAACTTGGGTAACAATTTTATCAGCAATTTTCATCACAATTGTCGTAATTTCCTGAGGAGTATTGCCCTTATCATCTCTCATTAATTTTAAATCCTCTGCTTCCTCAAAACTTAATCCAATTTCCTTTTGAATTTCTTCAGTAACATTAACACCTCCTATAGAAAGAACTTTTGTAAAAATGGGGAGTCCCTCTTTATAAACTAATATTTTGGTTGTTTGAGCACCAAAATCAACAAGTAGAGTACCTTTTTTATATTCTTCCATTTCCTCGGAGTAGGAAATTTCAAACACATTAATTAATGATAATATTTGCAAATCAATAATCTTCACATTAAATCCAGCTTCCTTTAAAAGGGTATCATAATTGGAAACTAGATCCTGCTTGGCCGCAACCATCACTACATCTACACCCTCTTTTTGTTTTTCTCCTCCCTCTGGAATATAAACTGAAATAGCTGCATTATCAGCACCAAAGGGGAGAAATTGTTCTGCCTCCCAGGAAATATGATCTTCAATTTCTTGGCGCGTTCCAATTGGTGCATGCATTTTTTTAATCACAGTATTTTGCGAGGGAAATCCATAACAAATACTTTTTGATTTAATTCCACCTTGAGCAAAAGCTGATTTTATTGCAGTCTTTAATAAGTCAGGTTGATGAAATTGATCATCAATAATGATTCCCTCTGTAAGAGGATGAAATCCAAAATTATTTAATTGGAAACTATTTGAACTTATTTTTACAAGTTCAGTTACTTTAACTCCACTCATTCCAATATCAAGACCCACAATTGTGGCACTCGAGCCAAGACTTAATCCCTGCAAAACTGATGAAATTTGGTCTTTAAGTGACACATTCGACATAGAAACTATTCCTTAATTTCTTCATCACTGTAAGAGAAATTAAAATAAAACACCAAAAAGTTATGAGAATTTATTTTAGAAAGATCTAATAAAACATCTCTTTATTATTATATTATAAAGTCATTTAGTAATTTATACCAATTGCAAAAAACTAATAGCTTATGCAAAAATCTAATTATTAAATTGGTATTAATAGGTGAGTAAATGGATTGCTCATTAATTCAGGAAAATGTATCTGACAAAAAGCTACAACTATAATTGAAGGACCAAAAGCAAATGGTTGATCTCTTCGCATTTTTTTAAAAGAAATTAGGACTAGGGCAAAAACCAATCCCATAATAGAACTTAAACAAAGTGTTTGAACAATGATAAATGGACCAAAAAGAATTCCTAAAATCCCGTAGAGTTTTATATCACCCCCTCCCAATCCAATTTGACCTTTAATTTTAAAAAATATGTAAGTAATACTTAATGGGCCTAAAAAACCTACTAATCCACCTATCAACCAATGCTCCCAGGAATAATGAAATACTGAATAAACAGTAATAATGATGAAAAGCAATAAATTCAAACCATCTGGTAGCAAATGAAATTCTAAATCAATAAAAAGCAAAGTTAAAAACAAACAAAAAACAGAAAAATAGAAAAGATAATCAAGCAATTTATTCAGTGGAAAATATACATTAGTGCTGTTGTAATAAATGTTTATCGAATCAGCCAAGTAGTAATAAAAAAACGATGCTGAAGCAATTCCAACTATCAATTCTACAAATGGATATTTCAAGGAAATTTTTTTTGCGCAAAACTTACATTTTCCATTAAGAAAAAAGTAACTAAATATTGGAATATTATAATACCAGTAAATTTTATTTTGGCAGTTAGGGCAAGCGGAACGAGCAGAATACCAATTTAAATTGCGAGGAACTCTATATATGAGAACATTGACGAAACTTCCCACAATTAAACCAAACAACATAAAGAATATCATGTGCATATAATAATTAAAGTAATTCAAATCAATCAAAATTTTTCTTTTTAAAAACGTAACTCATTATAATAAAAATAGCGATTAAATATAAACATGTATAAATTAACCCACCATAAAGATACTCGGGCTCAATGTTTTGGTCGTATAAAACATAATCCTTTAAATTTAATCTATTAAAATTAGGAAAATAATTCGAATAAAATGTTAAAACAGTTTTTATCCAATAAGAATCTTTCACAAAAATAGTATTAATTATTGAATCAATGGAATGTCCAGCGATCCAAAAAGTAATCGACAATAAAATACTAAAAGTTTTATTGACAATTAAAGCAAAAAAAACAGCCAACATCATTACAAGAACAGATTCGCAGGCAATAAAGGCAAAACTCCAAAAAATTAAATCCTGAGGGGTTCCATTAAAAAGCCAAAAAGTACTATAACTAAAAAATGATAATATAAATATATTTAACATTAGTACTATTATTAAAGACATTATCTTACAAAATAAAAACTCAGTCCTGCTCACACCTCTGGATAAAACCATATAAATTGTACGCGTATCAACTTCTTGTGATATTAAATTTACACCATATGTTAATGCCAAGACCAGCGAACTAACTGTTAGTAGTCCAGCTCCAACATCAATAGCAATTTTAGAAGGTACACCATAGGTAAATTTTGTAGAAATGTAACAGAAAATCATGAGACAAATTCCACTAAAAATGGAATTACTAATAATTCTACCCCTTAATAAATCCTTAATATTAAAATTAATATTAACAATAATTCTTTTTACAAACTCCAATTTTAATCCTTAACGATAAGATCATTGGTATAAATGGCATCTTCAAGAGTTTTAAACATTGGATTTATAGACTCAATTTTTACATTATGATTTCGCATTAAATCAGATAATTTCTCATTTAAATGATCCGTATCAACTTCAAGGCTTGCTTTAATACCACCTGCTGAATATTTTAATATCATTTTTTTTTGCGATTTTTCTTCTAATAGGTTGATTAATTCACCATCATATTCACAAATTCCATTTTTTATAAAAACCACTCTATCGCAAATATCTTCAACGTCAGAAACAATATGAGTGCTAAAAAAAACAGTAATGCCTTCAGACTTTAAATCTATTATATGATCCTTCATTTCTCTTCGCCCCAATGGATCAAGGCCTGCTGCTGGCTCATCTAAAATGACTAGCTTTGGTCGGTGTAAAATTGCACTAACAAAACCTAATCGTTGCAACATTCCCTTCGAAAAAAATTTAATCTTACGGTCCAAAGCAAAACCAATACACAATTTCGCTGCCAGATCCTCAATTCTACATTTAACATCATTGTTACTCATCAATGAAAGGCGTCCTAAATAGTTTAAAAA
>Ga0247844_1002064_pt1 | contig 34029 bp, 30 predicted proteins | sample LaCtaG_FD_192421 | JGI IMG/M metagenome (GOLD analysis project Ga0247844, IMG submission 192421) | Freshwater microbial communities from meromictic Lake La Cruz, Castile-La Mancha, Spain - LaCruzMarch201714.5m_1 | ecosystem: Environmental > Aquatic > Freshwater > Lake | place: Spain: Castile-La...
CATCTCGGACCACAACCGAGTGCTCTACCAGCTGAGCTACGCCCACCATGTGAAGGAAATTCTACCTGTTAATTACTTGTACTTGCTTCGCCTTCTTGAGCCTGACTTGCAGGCAACGGAGCGCCAGCAATGAGGAAATTTGCGCGGTAGTGGGCCAGCTCGGCGATTGAATCTTGAATGTCACCAAGGGCGCGATGGTTGCCAGTCTTGGCAGGTGAGTTGAAATAAACCTTGGCATTCCAACGGCGAGCAAGTTCTTTAACTGAAGAAACATCGATGGTGCGATAGTGCAGATAGTCATTAAGGCGCGGCATATCGCGAGCGATGAAGGATCGATCTACGCTGACTGAATTTCCCGCCAACGGAGACTTTCCCGCGACAGTGCTGGCTGATTCGAGGTATTTGATGATTGCATCTTCGGCGGCCAAAACTGAGATGCCATTTGGAATCTCAGTGATCAGGCCAGAGTTGGTATGCATCTGGGTAACGAACTCATTCATGCCAGCAAGCTGCTCTGGGGTAGCCGCAATGACTAGATCGATGCCTTCTCCAATTACATTGAGTTCAGAATCGGTCACCAGGACCGCGATCTCGACCAGGACATCTTTTTCAAGGTCCAGACCGGTCATTTCGCAGTCGATCCAGATCAGATTTGGTTGCTCGTTGGCCATTGGGCAACCTTAAAGCAGGGCAGGGGACAAGCGGTAATTTCACCACTCGTTCATCTTGCGTTCACCTTTGATCTGCCTGTCCGAACCCACTTGATAGCAAGATTCGCAACGTGACTGACACTCAAATACCAGCCCGCAGAGAGCTTGTAACAAAGCCTCGACGCTCTGATCAATTCTTCCGATTTGTAGTAACTACCGGCGGAATGTCTTCCTTGATTATTCTCGGATTGATCTTTGCGTTTCTAGCTTATCGCGGTCTTGGTGTCCTTAGAGTTGAAGGATTTGGGTTTCTTACAAATTCTGATTGGTCGGTAGTTGAAGACGAGAATTCAAATATTGTTTCGCAAGATTATGGACTTGCTGCGATGCTCATCGGAACAATCCTTTCAGCAACTATTGCAGTTCTTGTAGGAGTTCCAATCGCTGTACTTAGTGCACTATTCCTAGAATTTTATGCCGGTCGCAAGATTCGTAACATCTTGATTGGCTTGATCGACTTAATGGCAGCATTCCCCTCAATTCTCTTCGGCCTTTGGGGCTTCTTGGTTTTAATGCCCAGTGCCGAATATTGGGCGAAGTTGCTTAACAAGTATTTCGGTTGGATTCCGGTATTTGATGTACCGGTTCCATTCTTTACTCGTTCACCTTTTATCGCAGGTCTAGTGCTCGCGATCATGATTATTCCGATCTGTACCTCAATTTCTCGAGAAGTATTTTCACAGACCCCGCTTGATCGTATTCAAGCCGCATACGCCCTTGGGGCAACTCGCTTTGCAATGATTAGAGCGGTAGTTCTCCCATTTGGCCGCGGTGGAATTGTTGGTGGCGCAATGCTTGGACTTGGCCGCGCAATGGGTGAAACTGTTGCGGTTTACACAGTTCTAAATGTTGTGTACCAAGTTAACTGGCAAGTTTTATTCGGCGCCGGTGGAAATATTGCGACTCTAATTATTCTTAAGTTCGGCGAAGCCGATCGCGAGGAAATTAATGCGCTAATGGCTGCCGGCCTAGTTCTCTTCTTGCTAACTCTGGTCGTTAACGGAGTTGCAAACATTCTGGTAAGCCGTCTCGGAAAGGTGGGACGTTAATTGTCTACTACAACGATAAAGCCCGGAAGACCTTGGGAGCCAACTGCTAAAGAGCGCAGTCAAAAAGGCCTGAATTTACTTATCGCCGTGGCACTCTCGTTAGTTCTACTATTCGTAACTGGTTTAAACGGCAAACTTGGTTGGGTTGCAGCTTTCTTCTTCTCATATGTTTCAGTTTCATTTATTGCTGAGTATCGTCGTGCCGGAAAACCAGCTGCGCAAGATAGTTTGTTGACCAGTATCTCTCGTTTTGCGATTTTCTTAGCAATAATTCCAATTGCCAGTATCTTGGCAACCGTTATTAGTAAAGGTTGGCGTGGGCTTCATTGGGGTCTCTTTACTCAAGACATGTCAGAGGCAACTGTTAACAGTCCGATTCAACAAGGTGGCATGCTGGCAGCAATTGTCGGAACCTTGATTATGGTTGGGCTCGCTTTGTTATTCACGCTTCCAATTGCTATTTTGACTGCGCTATACCTAACTGAAATTAAAGGTAAATTTGCCAGACCAATTCGTTTCTTAGTTCAGGCGATGTCAGGTGTTCCTTCAATCGTTGCTGGATTATTTATTCTCTCAAGTATCGTCTACCCGGTTACTGGAGAACGTTCGGGGCTAATGGGTGCATTAGCGCTTTCGATTTTGATGATTCCAACAGTGGCCCGAACAGCTGAAGAAGTATTGCTACTGATCCCAAATGATTTACGCGAAGCTGGATTAGCGTTAGGTGCTACCCAGTGGCGCACAGTTGCAATGGTGGTTGTGCCGGCAGTAAAGAGTGGTTTAGTAACTGCCATCATTCTTGGTGTTGCTCGCGTTATCGGTGAGACTGCGCCAATTCTTCTGGTTTCTGGTGGTGGAGATGCAACAAACGTCAATCCAGTTTCCGGACCAATGGGCTCTATTCCGTTCTATGTTTGGAATGCATTCTTATTAGGCGGAACCGAAGAATCCACCCAACGTACTTGGGCTGGCTTGCTTGTGCTGCTGCTTTGGGTGCTCATACTATTTACTATCGCTCGCTACATTTCCTCAAGATCACAGAAACGGTAGATGCCAAAATGACTAACAATGATGATTTGGCACAGAACGCAAATTTAGAACCTAATCCAGGAGAGAAGAAGGAAATGAAGACACAGACAACACCTCACTCACTTGCCGATGTTGCTTCTTCGCGCGAAGTTAAGCAGCCTGGCACCATGCCTCTAGGTTCTGGTCTTGAAGCACGTGGCGTGCATGCTTGGTTTGGCTCAAAGCATGCACTAAAAGATGTGACTCTTGATTTCGCTGCCGGAACTGTTACTGCACTGATCGGACCATCTGGTTGTGGTAAATCAACTTTCCTGCGCACTCTAAATCGCATGCATGAATTTATTCCAACCGCAGCTCTTGCTGGCGAAGTACTTTTGGGTGGAAAAGATATTTATGCCTCAGGAACTGATGTGACCAAGATTCGTCTTCGAATCGGAATGGTTTTTCAGAAGCCAAATCCATTTCCATCAATGACTATCGGGCAAAATGTTCTATCGGGTATCAAACTTGCGCAACTTAAGGTTTCTAATACTGATGATCTACTCGAAGAGTGCTTAACCCGTGCTGGCTTATGGGAAGAGGCTAAAGATCGCCTAAATGAGCATGCAAGTTCACTCTCTGGCGGACAGCAACAACGTTTATGTATTGCGCGATCGTTGGCAGTTCGTCCAGAAGTTTTGCTAATGGATGAGCCATGTTCAGCTCTTGATCCAGGTTCAACATTTCGTATCGAACAGACCATCTCTGAGCTTTCACAAACCATGACCATCGTGATTGTGACTCACAATATGCAGCAGGCAGCTCGAGTATCTGACTACTCAGCATTTATGCTCTCTGACGGTGGCCCAGGTGAATTAATTGAGGTGGCACCAACAACTGAGCTCTTCTCTCGACCAAGAGATAAGCGCACCGAGGATTACGTAACCGGCCGTTTCGGCTAAAAGCCGTACGACAGCTATTAGGCAGAGGTTCAACTGTTGTTCACCAAAATTTAGGCCTCTAGTCGATCCATTTGGATACTTTCCACACCTCACGCAAGGTGAGCCCAAATAGGGAAGTATCTGAAAGGTAGAGAATGAAACTCTCTAAGAAACTCGGAGTTATCGCACTGATCTCCGGTCTAATGATTAGCACAGCTCCATCAGCAATGGCAGTCGACTTAGTCGGCCAAGGAGCATCTTTCCCAGCTCTTTTAATTGAAGAATGTAAAGTAGTTTTCAGCAAGACAACAGGTCACTCACTTACATACGCACCAACTGGTTCAGGAACAGGCCGCGATGGTTCAGATAAGCAACTAGGACAGATTTGGTTCTCAGATACTGCTCACACAGGTTCAACTGCTCGCCCAACATTGATTCACATTCCAGCAGCAGCTGCACCAATTGCAATTCTGCATAACCTTCCAGCAAGAACTCAACTCTATTTATCTCCAGAAACAACTGCAAAGATTTTCGCTGGCACAATCACAAAGTGGAATGCTCCTGAAATCGTTAAGGATAATAATCGCACAGTAACAACAATTGTTTACAAGAAGGATAGCAAAGGCGATCTTGTTAAGGATAAGTCAGGAAAACCAGTAGTACTACGCAAGGCTTCAAAGAAGATTTCTTACACACTTCCAAACCAAGCAATCAAGGTAATTTACCGTGCAGACAAGTCAGGCACTTCAGGTAACTTCACAGCTTGGCTTTCAGGCGTTGCTCCAACACTTTGGAACAAGCCAAAGAACGATACGTTCGTAACTGCATTCCCAGGAAACATCAATGATGCTGGCAATATCGGTCGCATTGTTGGTGCAAACTACTCACCTGGTGTTTCACAACTAGCTGCAGCTACAAAGTATTCAATTACATTCGCCGAAGTTTCATACGGAACTAAGTACGGTCTAAAGTCAGCTGCAATCGGAAATGCTTCAGGTAACTTTGCTCTTCCAACTGGCGATGCAACAGCTGCCTTCCTTGGTTCAGCAACAGTTGACTCAAAGGGTATTTTCAGTTTCGACTACACCACCAAAGAAGCCGGTGCTTACACTCTAGGCATCATCACCTACATGCTTGGTGATACAGACTATAAGGATAAGGCGGCTCTTCCAGCAATTAAGGCTTGGGCTAACCTCATCACATCTCCAGCATGTACTGATCTAGCGCCAGACTTCATCGAAATCACTGGCACTCTGAAGAAGTATTCAGATGCTGCGATCGCAAAGCTAGGTTAATAAATCTAAAACACCTCCTCTAGGGTGAACGAAGGGCCGGCACAATGTGCCGGCCCTTCGTCTTTCTAATTCTCTCGGGACTTATTGCAATAAAGAAAATGCGCGCCTGGCAGGAATCGAACCTGCGACAACCCGCTTAGAAGGCGGGTGCTCTATCCGACTGAGCTACAGGCGCATTTAATCTCACTTGTTACCTGTCAGAGTCTACCGAAGTTAAACGATAGGGTTTCGTCTTATGGCTGAGTTCATTTATACGATGAAAAAGGCGCGTAAAGCGCATGGCGAGAAGGTAATTCTCGACGACGTTACCTTGATGTTTTATCCCGGCGCTAAGATCGGTGTGGTTGGTCCAAACGGTGCTGGTAAGTCAACCGTGCTACAAATCATGGCCGGCCTTCAGCAGCCTTCTAATGGCGAGGCATACCTAACTCCTGGCTTCACTGTTGGCATCTTGCTACAGGAGCCAATTCTCGATGAAACCAAAAACGTTATCGATAACGTTAAAGAGGGCGTGGCCGAGACTGTTTCAATGCTTAAGCGTTTTGATGAAATCTCCGAAGAGATGGCCAGCCCTGATGCTGACTATGACAAGTTATTAGCCGAAATGGGCGATCTACAAGAGAAGCTAGATCACCGAAATGCTTGGGAACTTGATTCGCAGTTAGAGCAAGCGATGGATGCACTTCGTTGCCCACCTGCCGATGCCGATGTTTCTGTTCTATCTGGTGGTGAGAAGCGTCGCGTGGCACTTTGTAAGTTGTTATTACAAGCCCCCGATTTATTGCTTCTCGATGAGCCTACTAACCACTTAGATGCCGAGTCAGTACTTTGGCTAGAACAACATTTAAATAAGTATCCTGGCGCAGTTGTGGCGATTACGCACGATAGGTATTTCCTCGACAACGTGGCTGAGTGGATTCTCGAACTCGATCGCGGTCGTGCTTATCCATACGAAGGTAACTATTCAACTTACTTAGAAACAAAAGCAACACGTCTAAAGATTGAAGGCCAGAAAGATGCCAAGCGCGCAAAGCGTTTGACTGAAGAACTCGAATGGGTTCGCATGAATGCAAAGGGCCGTCAAGTTAAATCTAAAGCACGTCTAGCTCGCTATGAAGAGATGGCAGCTGAAGCTGACAAGATGCGCAAGTTGGACTTTGAAGAGATACAGATTCCACCTGGCCCGCGTCTTGGCAACATTGTGATTGAAGTTAATAACTTATCTAAGGGCTTTGGCGATCGTCTGCTAATTGATGATCTCTCATTTACTTTGCCGCGTAACGGCATCGTCGGAATCATTGGCCCTAACGGTGCTGGAAAAACCACGCTATTTAAGACTTTAATCGGCATGGAACAACCTGATTCTGGGTCAGTAAAAGTCGGCGAGACGGTAAAGATTTCTTACGTTGATCAGTCACGTGGTGGCATTGACCCAAAGAAATCACTGTGGGAAGTTGTTTCTGATGGTCTTGATTACATCAAAGTTGGAAACGTTGAAATGCCTTCTCGTGCTTATGTTTCAGCTTTTGGTTTCAAGGGCCCAGATCAACAAAAGCCGGCTGGGGTGCTCTCCGGTGGTGAACGAAATCGTTTGAATTTAGCGCTCACGCTAAAAGCTGGTGGAAACTTGCTACTTCTCGATGAGCCAACGAACGACTTAGATGTTGAAACACTTGGTTCACTCGAAAACGCGCTTCTGGAATTTCCTGGTTGCGCTGTGGTCATCTCGCACGATCGTTGGTTCCTAGACCGCGTTGCAACACACATCTTGGCTTACGAAGGCGAATCAAAGTGGTTCTGGTTTGAAGGAAACTTCGAATCATACGAAGAGAATAAAATCTCGCGTCTTGGCGCCGATGCATCTCGCCCACATCGCGCTACCTATCGAAAGTTAACTCGATAATGCGCCACCTAACTAAAGCTCATGTGCGCTGGGATGATCTCGATGGTTTTGGCCATGTTAACAACGCAACTTATTTAACTTACATTCAAGAGGCACGTGCCGACTTCACTTGGTACTCACGCAAATCAGTCGGGCTAGAACCAATGTTGGCCGACATGGTTGTGGGTCGCGCCGAAGTTGATTTCATTGAACCGATCTACGAAGGCGGCTTTGATTTAGATGTTGCCATTTGGGTAGCCAAGATCGGAAACTCCTCATTTGAGTTAGCTTATGAATTAAGTAGTCCAAATGGTTTGCATGCTCGTGGACGCACAGTTCAGGTAGCGGTATCCATGGAAACCAAGAAATCACGGCCGCTAAATCAAGAAGAACGTGACTTTTTAACTGGTTACCTAGAGGCTTAAGACATGCAATTAGCACCACGTTCTGAGCGTCTTTGGTGGCGCGATGCGGTTACTTATCAAATTTATATTCGCTCATTCGCCGATAGCAATGGCGATGGCATTGGTGACATCAACGGAATTCGTTCGCGTCTGCCTTACTTAAAAGAACTTGGCATAGATGCAATTTGGATTACTCCTTGGTTTCCTTCCCCGCAGAAAGATCATGGTTACGACGTAGCCAATTACTTTGACATCGAACCTGATTACGGCACGTTAGCTGATGCCAAAGCGCTTATTGCTGAAGCACATGCATTCGGTATCCGAATACTGCTCGACATTGTGCCTAACCACTGCAGCGATCAACACGAATGGTTTCAGGCAGCGCTTAAGGCAGCACCTGGCAGCAAAGAGCGCGAGCGCTTTCATTTCCTTGATGGCAAAGGTAAGAACGGTGAACTACCACCTAATAACTGGCCTTCAGTTTTTGGCGGGGTCGCTTGGCAACGAGTTATCGAAGCTGACGGCAAGCCAGGGCAGTGGTACTTACATTTATTTGCTACCGAACAACCAGATTTCAATTGGGAAAATGCCGAAGTTCGCGAACACTTCGAAAACATTTTAAAGTTCTGGCTTGATCTCGGAATTGATGGTTTCCGTATCGATGTGGCACACGCCATGATTAAAGCCGAAGGTTTGCCAGACATTGTTGAACCAGAAAAAGGCAATGAGATGTTGTCGGCAACGCAACATCCATTCTGGGATCAAGAAGGTGTACATGACATTCACCGATCTTGGCGCAAAATTCTTGATTCATACCCTGGCGATCGCATGGCAGTTGCTGAGGCTTGGGTAAGTCCAGCAACTCGCATTGCGCGTTATTTACGCCCTGATGAATTAGCTAATTCATTTAACTTTGATTTCTTAATCACGCTTTGGGATTCCGCTGAAATTAAGGGACGCATTGTTACTTCGATGGCCGCAATGGCCGAAGTCGGTGCGCCTTCATCTTGGGTATTTAATAATCACGATTTAGTTCGCTCGGTTGATCGCTTTGATCTAGGTCTGTTAAACGTAGATAAATCAACGTTGCACCGCCAAGGCGATGCGAAGAAATTTAATTTAGAACGCGGAACTCGTCGCGCACGGGCTGGCGCAATGTTGATGCTCGCTCTGCCAGGTGGTGCCTATGTTTACCAAGGCGAAGAGTTAGCGTTGCCTGAAGTTCGCGACATTCCCGAAGATCGCTTAACTGACCCACGTTGGGTAATGAGTGGCAAAGTCGATCGTGGTCGCGATGGATGTCGCGTGCCGCTACCGTGGCATCACGAACCAATTGGCGCATTTGGTTTTTCGGCGAATGAAAATTTAAAGCCAGTTGAAGCTTGGTTGCCGCAGAGTCCTTGGTGGGGCAAGTTTGCAGCTAGCCAACAAGATGGAAAACCTGATTCCACGCTGACTATGTACCGCAAAGCACTTGCGATACGTAAGGCTGAAGCTGGTTTAGGCGATGGCCCAATGACTTGGCTTGATGTTAACGATGAAGTAATTGCATTTACTAGACCAGGTGGCTTTGCTTGTTACGTTAATTTCGGTGCAGCATTAGAACTTCCAGTAGGGGCTCAAGTATTACTTTCTAGCGGTCCGTTAGATGGCAATAGACTGCCAACTGATACTGCAGTCTGGTTGCGAGTTAATTGAGTTTCTACGATGAAGTTGGCGGCGAAGTATTTTTCGCCGATTTAATTTCGCAGTTCTACGCCCACGTTGCAACTGATCCAATTTTGCGACCAATGTATCCAGATTCGGATATGAAGGGTGCCGCCGAACGCTTACAGAAGTTTCTAGAACAATACTGGGGCGGTCCAACTACTTATTCTGACGAACGTGGGCATCCACGTTTGCGAATGCGCCATGCAGGTTTTCACATTGACCGAGCGGCACACGATGCTTGGATCAACGCGATGCGCAAAGCAGTTGATGGTGTTGAGATTGAAGCAGCGCACAAAGAAACCTTGTGGGGCTACCTTGAAATGGCAGCTGCTGGTTTAGTTAATCAAGCAGATTGACTTGAGTTTCCAACTTTCAGAATTTCACCATTTCGCAAGTACCAAAGCGTGCCGTTGCTATCGCGCACAGTTGTAATTCGTAGACCAACTTTTTCAACCACACCTTTAATTTCTAGAACTTCAACGGTATCGCCAACGCCATATTGATCTTCAACTAACATGAAAATTCCAGAGAGCACATCGCGCACAATTGTTTGAGCACCTAAACCGAGCGCCACGCCAATTACACCAGCTGAAGCGATTACCGGGCCTAGATTAAATCCAAATTCACCAAGCACCATGGCAAAAGCAATCAGCCAGATAACTGAATTCAAGGTGCTACTTAGAACCGTGCCCGTTGTCCTGGCGCGCTCTTTCTGGCGATTTCCGACACCCTTAAGGCCAGGGCGCAGATCGGCAGTAGCCAAACGGTTCATTGCGCGGGTGATAGCCCGCTTGCCAAAGAATTGGATCGCGATCGCAGCTAGTAAAACCAGCAGAATTCGAAATGGGGCGCCGCTAAACCAGTCGAGGGCTTCTTTCACTGTGAAGTTCATAGTGATGCCGACTCTAACGAATTCTTAACCCAAAAGGCGCTAGAAATCCGCTCTTTCGTAGAACTTTTGAGGCAAGATATGGCAATCGGCGCGAGCCACGCGCTTCGATCGGGGAGCGATCATGTCGCGAACACTAATTCTAAACGCTACCTACGAACCGTTAGGTGTTGTGTCAGATCGACGCGCGCTGATTTTAGTTTTGAATCAACGTGCAACTATGGTCGAAGATTCGGGCACTGTTTTGCATTATGCAACCGGGCAAGTTTCACTGCCGTCGGTAATTAGATTAAATAAATTTGTGCGCATTCCATATCGTCACGCGGTTCCACTTTCTCGTCGCGCAATCTTCGCGCGCGATGGCGGTCGATGTGTTTACTGTGGCAACGCCGCAACTTCTATTGATCACGTGATTCCGCGTTCTCGAGGCGGTGGACACAATTGGGAAAATGTGGTTGCTGCTTGCCATCGCTGCAATCATGCAAAGGCTGATAAACCACTTAAAGAATTAGGTTGGCGACTTAGATCACTTCCACGCGAACCAGTCGGTGCGGCTTGGCGAATTCTGGGAACTGGCAGAACCGAAAATCGTTGGTTGCCTTACCTCGAACCATTTGGTGCGTCAGCAGCTACTGCTTAAGTCAATTACACTTACACCCATGATGATTCAACTTATTCAAGCCGCGACCAACTTCAATATGGCTCAAGAAGATGGTGCCATGCCAGGTGAATCACTTAGCGCAGCACAGACTGCTCTTTATTTCGTTGGAGCTCCAGTTGCCAGCTTTCTTCTGATATCTCTAATTGTTTATGCGCTAACTGGTGAGCGCAAAGAAAAAACCGAGTCTAAAAAAGACTCGGTCTTAACTCATATCGAATAGATATTACTTATCGGCAGCGCGTGCTTTCAGTGCGCGAGTCATTGCATCTCGTCCTTCAGCAACCGTGCGGCGCATCGCATGCGATGCATCCTTGCCGGTTACTTCTAACCAGTGCTCAGCCTTCTTAACAGTCTCTTCGCTAATTACCCAACTTGGGAACAATAAAGTCGCAGTGGCTTCAGCGATTTCGTAGCCCTTGGTTTCCCAAACTTCGAGAATTGATGCGAAGTACTTATCAACGAATGGCACCAATAGTTCGCGATGAATTGCCAAGTTAAAGCCACGACAGGTGTAGGCGTGGATTGTGTTCGACAAGTTATCGACCGTAACTGATTTGAAGGCAGCAGCTTTAGATTCCGCGCTTGGAAGAGCCGCATGAGCCATGGCTGCGTATTGCATACCGTGTGCGGTCTTATCTTTTGCAGCCTCTGCGTCGATATCGGCTGCGATAAAGATTCCGCGCTTTACGCCACAGATAAATACGAACCAGCGCAGATCAGCATCAACAGTTAGCCCGTTGATGGAGCCATTAAGAATCGCTTTGATTTTTTCAAATTGCGCAGGAGTGTAAGCAAAGTCGGCAAATGACTTGGCATACTGCAATTGATGATCGCTACCAGGTGCTGCATTATCTAAGAACTTCTCAAACGCGTTAGCTGCTTGTTCGCGTAGTTTCTCGCGATGGGCATCTGAGGCATATGACCAAATAGCGCCATCGATCTGCATAACAGTCATGGTCACTGCCGTAATGTCAGTTTCGCCAGCAAGTGCGTTAAGAGCGATAGTCACATAATCACTTGCTGCTAGCTCGCCATCGCGAGTGGAATCCCAAAGCGATGCCCAGATTAATCCGCGAGATAGCGAATCATCTAGCTTTCCAAGGTGAGATTTCATAGTTGCAATGCTGCGATCATCGAAGCGCAACTTGGCATAAGTCTGATCGCCATCATTGATTAGAACTAGGTCAGCAACTTTCTCGCCAGCTAATTCAGTAACTTCGGTAAGTGCGCCAGCAACATCTAATTCAACGTTCTTGCGGCGTGAAAGCTTCTCGCCATTGATATCGTAAAGACCAACCTTTAAGCGGTGGGGGCGAAGTTCAGTTGACCCAACTGGCATGGTTGGTGCAAGTTGCTTTACTTTGACTGACTTATAAACATCGCCTTCGATTTCAAGCACTGGGCTTAACGTATTTACGCCTGCGGTGCGCAACCACGTACGAACCCACTCAGTTAAGTCGCGGCCACTGGCAGCTTCAAGCTGGACAATTAGATCGTTAAGTGTGGTGTTTTGATAGGCATGCTTAGCAAAGTACTTACGAAGAGCTGCGATGAAATTATCGCGACCAATGTGAGCAACTAGCTGCTGCAGAACTGAAGCGCCTTTGGCATATGAAATACCGTCAAAGTTTGTGCGAACTGCATCGAGATCTTCCATCTCAACGGCAATTGGGTGAGTCGATGACAATTGATCTTGGCGGTATGCCCAGTTTTTACGGCTTGAGTTAAATTCAGTCCACGCATGAGTCCACTTAGTTGATTCACTCACTGCCATATATGAAGCCCACTCAGCGAATGATTCGTTAAGCCACAAATCTTCCCACCAAGCCATGGTGACTAGATCGCCGAACCACATGTGCGCCATCTCGTGATGGATAGTCGAAGCGCGGCTTACGTAGTTGCGCTCGGTTACCTTGCTGCGGAAAATCAAAACATCTTCGTGGAATGTCACGCAACCAACGTTTTCCATTGCACCCCAGTTGTATTCAGCAACTGCGATTTGGTCGTACTTACCGAATGGATATGCCAGGCCGAAAGTCTTTTCGAAGTAAGCAAAACCTTGCTTAGTAACTTCGAAGATGTTTTCAGCATCGACATGCTTAAAGAAAGATTTACGAGCATAGATACCAAGTGGAATCGTCTTCTCACCTTTGTATTCATCATGCACGCTCTGGTAGGCACCGGCCACAATCGCAGTCACGTAAGTTGCAATAACTTGTGACTCAGCAAACTGCAGGAACTTCTTATCGCCATCTAGCTCTTTAGTTGCTTCAACACCGTAGTTAGAAATTACTTCCCAATGCTTTGGCGTAATCGTGCTGATCTTGAAAGTAGCTTTTTGATCAGGTTGATCAAAACAGGCATACATGCGACGAGCATCGCCAGTTTCGAACTGGGTGTATAGATAAACCTCGTTATCGGCTGGGTCAACGAAACGGTGCAAGCCTTCGCCAGAATTTGAATAAACACCATCGTGTTCGATTTCAAGCACGTTATCTGCCGCAATTGCTGGCAAGTAGACAGTTTCGCCATCGAACTTCGGATCAAACTCAACGCCATTTAGTTTGGCGGAGTAAACCTTTGATCCAACGCAGTCAATGAAAGTTGTCGCACCTGGCTTTAGACCGGCGAACTTAACCGTGGTCTTTACCCGAAAATTCTCGGCACCAGTAGTTAGGTCTAGGTCGATCGCATAACTTGCGACCTTCAAGATGGCTGAACGTTCAGCTGCTTCAAGTTGGGTGATATTCGTTCCTGGCACGAGGACTCCTTATTAATAGCCAAACTGGGTGCATTGGCGCCCGATTGGGGTTCGCAATCTAAGCATGAAAGAGTGCTCTAGTGGAAAGCAGAGCGGTCAGGTCATACAAATTACGCGGGCGTCGGATTACCGAGGGCCAGCAAGAGGCTTGGGATCGCCTATGGCCAATTTTCGGCATTGAATTTTCTGAGAAGAAAATAAATCTGGCCGAGTTATTTCTAGATTCAAAGCGTGTAATTATGGAAATTGGTTTTGGCATGGGCGAGGCCACAGCCCAGATTGCAGCGGCTGACCCCACCACAGGATTCTTAGCGGTAGAAGTTCATCGCCCTGGCATCGGCAAATTGCTTTCACGAATCGAAGAAGGCGGACTTAAGAATGTCCGCACAATTGAAGGCGATGCCTTTGAAGTTTTCGAGCAGATGATTGTTGATTCTTCACTCGATGGCGTGCACTTGTTCTTTCCGGACCCATGGCCTAAGGCACGACATTTCAAACGTCGAATTGTGAATCAAGAATTTATTGCAGCAGTTGCCACCAAGTTAAAAACAGGCGCGTTTTTTCATGTCGCAACTGATTGGCAGCCCTATGCCGAATGGATTGCCGAAGAATTTACTAAGCAAACCTTATTTACCGGGGGAGAAGTCAAGCGCCCTGATTGGCGACCACTAACTCGTTTTGAAGATCAAGGTATAAATAAAGAACACCCAGTTGCTGACTTTAGATTTATTAAGAAGTAATTACTTAACTTCGCCAGTTGTCTCGAAGTTGCTCATTTGATTGATGCGACGAATATGTCGCTCATCGCCACTAAATGGCGTGGCCAAGAAAGCATCGATAAATGATTGGCAATCTTCAATTGAATGCAGACGGCCACCTACAGAAATAACATTTGCATTGTTATGTTCGCGAGCAAGCTTGGCAGTTTCCAAACTCCAAACTAAAGCCGCACGAACACCACTAACTTTGTTAGCTGCCATTTGCTCGCCATTGCCAGAACCACCGATAACAATTCCAAACGAGCCAGGTTCTGCAGCAGTTGCTTGCGCAGCTGGAATACAAAAGACTGGATAATCATCAAGTGCGTCATATTCAAAGGGTCCGTGATCTTTAACTTCATGCCCTTTGCCAGTTAAATAAGCAGATAGAGCGTTCTTTAACTCAAGGCCAGCATGGTCACTACCAATATGAATGCGCATGAGCGAATCTAATCATGAGAAAACCCGCCACCAATGTTCTTGGTGACGGGTTTTCAACCTTACGGAAGGAGAGTTTTAACTTTTCTTACTTAGCTAATAAGCAGTTGTAAGAAGATTAAGCGCCTGGAGTAGCTGAAGGAGCAGGAGGAGTCATTCCACCCTTTGGACCGTGTCCACCCTTGCCACCCTTATGTCCTTTGTGGCCGCCCATTCCTGGACCACCCTTTGGACCACCCTTTGGACCACCAACTGAATTAACTTCAGCTGTTACATGTGCAACCAAGCCAGCCTTCAAAGTTGTTGCTTGTGCAGCAGTCAACTTTCCAGCAGTTACGTCAGCATCGATGCGCTTGGTGTGCTCAGCAACTAGTACTGCGATTAGTGCATCTTTCTTTGTGCCAGCAATGGCACCAAGTGATTCACCCGCTGCTAGACGAGTTTTGATAACAGCGGCATCAACACTAATTGTTTTAGCAACAAGTGCTTCAAGCGCTGCGTGCTCTGCATCTCGTGCAGCATGCTTTGCAGTTTCCGCGGCTGTTCTTGCAGCGTTTAATGCATCAACCTGCGCTTGTGTGAGTGTGCCCTTCTTGACTAAATCGCTCAAGATGGTTGAAAGACCTTTGTCTTTTGCACCATTGCCATGAGCTGAAGCTGTCCCGGCTACTCCTACTGAAAGAGCTGTTGCCGTAATTACTGCAACAACGATCTTTTTCTTTGAAACCATTTGCATGGTCCTTTCGTTTAGTTTCCTTCTATTTGCCAATAACCCCACGTCATCGACTAAGCGGTAATAAACACTCTTAGGTATAGAAAAGTAGCCCATTTTCCTGAGAGCGAGGTTAGAGTTTTGAGCGTGTCTCTAGGGCGACAACTAGTTTTCTTGAGCCCTTCGGCGGGGCGTCCCGTATATCCGAGGTGATTTGTCCGTTTCAAACTGGGATTACCCAAGGTGACAGGAGTCCCCGAAAATGGATATCAAAGCAAGACCGTTACTTATAAAGATTATTTCTATCGCACTTATTGCCTGCATTCCTATGGCAAGTGCTGATGCAGTAACTAAGCCAAAAGCTGCCGGCAGAACCGCGGCATCGATCCCAAACACAATATTAAGTGGGGTCGGAGCGCCATCTAACGTAATTGGTATCGATGGCGATTTCTATATTGATGTAAAGAATTCAAATATTTATGGACCGAAGATGAAGAAGAAGTGGCCTAAGGCAGTTAGTTTAAAAGGCTCTGATGGCGCCGATGGCACTGATGGAAAAAGCGGTACTGATGGAAAAACAATTACAAATGCATCAACCGTTGCCGGACCAAGTGGCGTTCAAGGTGTTCAAGGAACGCCAGGTACATCGGGCACTCCAGGTGAGATCGGTTCTAAAGGTGAACAAGGTTTGCGCGGTGAAGTTGGCGCAACTGGTGAACAAGGAATTGCTGGACCAGCTGGAGCACAAGGATCAATTGGTTTAACTGGTGCAACTGGAATTCAAGGACCAACTGGATTTGGTTCACAAGGAGCACCGGGTGCAACAGGTGCTACTGGTGCACAAGGTCCAAGTGGTGCAACAGGATCGCAAGGTCCATCAGGTAGCGGAGCAACTGGTGCGCAAGGTCCCGCAGGACCAGCAGGTGCTAATGGAGTAAATGGAAATGTTGGTGCAACAGGACCAGAAGGAGCAATAGGTCCTACTGGATTAACTGGTGCACAAGGTGCAGCCGGTGCAGCAGGTGGAACTGGAGGCACTGGACTTACAGGAAGTGTTGGTGCGACAGGACCAACTGGAGCTCAGGGAATTCAAGGAGCAAATGGATTTTCACAAGTAACATGGGCACCAATCTTGACTTGGAGTTTAAGCACAGACGTTCCAGGGCAGCACGCGGATTCCCTAACTTTCGCATCCTTAATCGTTGGAAAAACTTATTATGTAAATATTTCGGTACACGGAGAAAGTTCAAAAATCTCTGGCTCTTTTACTGGAGAATTATTGCCGAGTTCAACCCCTGCCTTTTTTGTTATAGATCAGTCTGTATCTGAGGCAAATGTTTCTAGTGGAATCGAATCAAAACATATTTACAGTTTTAACCTTCATGGAGTAATCACCGTGGGTGCAACTGTGACTTCGTTTACATTTCGCGTTTCGGATGGAGCAGGTGTAACAGTCGATTACCCCATGACTTTGACAGGAAAGGCAACATTCATAATGGTCGGCAGCATCGCCTAAAAGAGGAATAAATACGCGGGGAGAGGCTCATAAATCTGAGCAGAAATGCTTGGAGCGGGTGACCGGGATCGAACCGGCATGGCCAGCTTGGAAGGCTGGGGCTCTACCATTGAGCTACACCCGCATGCGGTGTGACCGCTAGCGTACGGGGTTAGGGTATCGGCTCGGTAATCAGAGCACAAAAATTCCTCTAGACTTCCGACTTACGCCTCGGGGCGTAGCGTAGTGGCTAGCGCGCCTGCTTTGGGAGCAGGAGATCGGGAGTTCGAATCTCCCCGCCCCGACCAGAAGTACTTGTTTAACAGTCACCAATTTCGTTTAAGGAGCAATCTGTGAAGAGCTCGGTCGAGACACTTTCACCTACCCGAGTACGACTAGATATTGAAGTCGAGTTCGCAGAGTTAAAAGATCACGTTGATGTTGCTTACAAAAGAGTTGCTTCACAAGTAAACATTCCTGGTTTCCGTAAAGGAAAAGTTCCAGCAGCAATGATCGATCAACGAGTTGGTCGTGGAACCGTAATTGATGAAGCAATTAATTCAGCTTTGCCAGAGTTCTACGGAAAAGCTGCACGTGAACACACAGTTCTTGTTGTGGGTCGCCCAGAAGTTGATATCAAAGAATTTATCGATCATGAGAAATTGCACTTCACTGTTGAAGTAGATGTGCGTCCCGAAGTAACACTTCCTGATTTCTCAAAGATCACAATTGAAGTTCCTGATGCAGTTGTAACTGATTCAGATATTCAAGATCAGATCGATGAGCTAGCAAAGCGTTTCGGAACTCTTACAACTGTTGAGCGCGCTGCTAAAGATGGCGACTTCGTAACAATTGATTTGTTAGCAAAGATTAATGGCGAAGAAATCGATGGCGGAAAAGCATCTGACATTTCTTACGAAGTTGGTTCAAACCGAATGATCGATGGCCTTGATGCCACACTCGTTGGCTTAGTTGCCGGCGATACCAAGACATTTAATACTCAACTAGTTGGTCAAGCCGATGGCGAAACTGGCGATGTTGATGTTGCAGTCAAAGTTGTTAAAGAGCGCATCCTTCCTGAGATCGATGATGCTTTTGCAAAGCTAGCAAGTGAGTTCGATACTTTGGCTGAGTTAAAGGCCGATACTGCTACTCGCCTTGAGCGCTTAAAGAAGATGGAACAAGGCGCACAAGCCCGCGATCTACTTCTTGAGAAGTTAATTACTGATCTTGATATTCCAGTTCCAGATAAGTTGGTAGAAGATGAAGTGAATGCTCATCTTGAGCCAGAAGGTCGCCTAGAAGATGCCGCGCACCGCGCAGAAGTTGATCTAGAAGTTCGCACCTCAATTAAGTCTGATTTCTTGCTTGATTCAATCGTTAAGGCTGAATCTGTCGAAGTTAACGAGATGGAACTAACTGAATATTTAGTTCGCCAATCACAGCGTTACGGAATGGCACCAGAGCAATTCGCGCAAGAGCTTCAGAAGCAAGGTCAGATCGCCACATTGGTATCTGAAGTTGCTCGCTCGAAGGCACTTGCCGGTGTACTCGGTCGCATCACAATCAAGGATGCATCAGGCAACACAATTGACCTCGAAGCACTTCGTCCGCAGGCTGGCGAAGCGATTTCTGAAGAGGCCGCTGAATAATCGCTCTGCTGTAAGCGAACACGGCTAATCTACGCATGATTTGTCCGAATTAGGGAAGCATTTCGCGCGCTTAATTGTTAAGGTCAATACACGCAATAAACAGGAGGCTGTCAGTGGATTTACAAAACCCGCAAACTAGCGAGATAACCGCTCGCTCTTCGCACGCAAGTCCAGGTGCGCTAGACGATCAGGTTTACGCCCGCTTACTACGCGAACGCATTATTTTCTTAACCGGCGAAGTTCGCGACGAGATGGCCAATGCAATTTGTGCGCAGATTTTATTACTTGCTGCCGAAGATGCTGAAAAAGATATTTACCTTTACATCAACTCACCTGGTGGTTCTGTAACTGCCGGTATGGCGATCTACGACACCATGCAATATGTAAAGAATGACATTGCAACAGTTGGCATGGGAATGGCTGCATCGATGGGTCAGTTCTTGCTTACAGCTGGTGCACCTGGCAAGCGTTACGCGCTGCCACACTCACGCATTTTGATGCACCAACCACTTGGTGGCATCGGTGGTACAGCTACAGATATTCGTATTCAAGCTGAACAAATGGCTGCAACTAAAAAGATCATGGCTGAAATTATTGCTCAGCACACTGGCCAGACTGTTGAGAAAATTACGCTCGACTCTGATCGCGACAATTGGTTTACAGCAGATGAAGCTAAGGAATACGGCTTCGTTGATCAGGTTGTTCGATCAGCCGGTCAAGTTTCAGGTAGCGGAGGAACAGCATGAACAACAACGCTTTCAACACCAACAAGGTAAACGAGATCACTAGCCGCTACGTTCTTCCAACAATTGAAGAAAAGACCGCATACGGTTACAAGCGCCTTGATCCTTATACAAAGTTATTCGAAGAGCGCATCATTTTCTTGGGTCAACCAATCGATGACACCGTTGCCAACGATGTAATGGCGCAGTTGCTAACTCTTGAATCAATGGATCCTGATCGCGACATCATGATCTACATCAACTCACCTGGTGGTTCATTTACAGCGCTAACAGCTATTTATGACACCATGCAATTCGTTCGCCCAGATGTAATGACTATTTGCTTAGGTCAAGCATCTTCAGCTGCTGCAGTCATTTTGGCTGCTGGCGCTAAAGGCAAGCGTTATGCCCTTGAGCACTCACGTATCTTGATTCACCAGCCATTCGCGCAAGGTGATTATGCACAAGCTTCTGATATCGAAATTCAGGCTGCTGAAATTATGCGTATTCGCTTAATGCAAGAAGAGTTGATTTCACGTCACTCAAATAAAACCATCGCTGAAGTTACCGCCGATGTTGAACGTGACAAGATTCTTACTGCTGCCGAAGCTGTTGAGTACGGTCTAATCGATCAAGTACTTGAGAGCCGTAAGGCAAAGCCACAGGCGTAAGTAATTATCGCTGTGGGCGAACAAGATTTAGCGTGAAAAGTCAGGCGAGATTAAGTCTAAGAAATTAGGCTTCACCCATACGCAAGGGGAACTCCCCGCCCCTGCTAAAGGAGAATCATGACTCGCATCGGCGAAACCAGCGACCTGCTCAAGTGTTCTTTCTGCGGAAAGACCCAGAAGCAAGTTAAGAAATTGATCGCCGGCCCAGGCGTTTATATCTGCGACGAATGTATCGATCTTTGTAACGAGATCATCGTTGAAGAACTTTCGGAAACTGCAGCCCTTGGATTAACTGAACTTCCAAAGCCTCAAGAGATCTTTGATTTTCTAGATCAATATGTAATCGGCCAAGACCGTGCCAAGAAATCTTTATCAGTTGCCGTTTATAACCATTACAAGCGCGTTCAATCAGGGGATTCAAAGCGCGAAGATGGCATTGAATTAGCTAAGAGCAATATTTTATTGCTTGGCCCAACTGGCTGCGGTAAAACTCTGATGGCGCAAACACTTGCTCGCATGCTTAACGTGCCATTTGCGATTGCCGATGCAACTGCGCTAACCGAAGCTGGTTACGTGGGCGAAGATGTTGAGAACATTTTGCTTAAGCTTTTGCAAGCAGCGGATTACGATGTAAAGAAAGCTGAAACTGGAATTATCTACATCGATGAAATCGATAAGGTTGCGCGCAAATCTGAAAACCCATCAATTACTCGCGATGTTTCAGGCGAAGGCGTTCAGCAAGCACTTCTAAAGATTCTCGAAGGAACTGTTGCTTCTGTGCCACCACAAGGCGGACGTAAGCACCCACATCAGGAATTCATTCAGATCGACACAACTAATGTGCTCTTCATCGTTGGTGGCGCATTTGCTGGTCTCGATAAGATCATCGAAGCACGTGCCGGCAAAGCTGGTGTTGGCTTTAATGCAACTCTGCAAACTGCCGAAGATAAAAACCGTAAAGATATCTTTGCTGATGTAATGCCTGAAGATCTCTTGAAGTTCGGCATGATTCCAGAATTCATCGGCCGTCTACCAGTTCTAACAAGTGTTGAAAATCTTGATAAGCCAGCTCTAATGCAGATTCTTACCGAGCCAAAGAACGCTTTGGTTAAGCAATATGCCAAGCTTTTCGAACTTGATTCAGTTGAACTTGAATTCACCCCTGAATCACTCGATGCCATCGCTGATTTAGCTCTACTTCGCGGCACTGGTGCTCGTGGTCTTCGTGCAATCATGGAAAGCGTGCTGTTAGCGGTTATGTATGAAGTTCCAAGCCGCAGCGATATCGCCAAAGTAATTGTTACCGCCGAATCAATCACCGATGGCGTTACCCCAACATTTGTGCAGCGCACGGGCGATATTCCAAAGCGGGCTGCCCGAGGCGAAAAGCGTTCAGAAGAGAAGAGCGCATAATCTAGACTGCTCCCTATGAGCCAGCGCGGAAAAGAGTTAGCTTCAACCTTTTCGCCTGCCGAAATTGAGGCGCCGTTATACGAAAAATGGATCTCTGCGGGCTACTTCACTGCTGATGCCAATTCAAGTAAAGAACCGTTCACGATGGTTCTGCCACCACCAAATGTGACTGGCGTTCTGCATATTGGCCACGCACTTGATCAAACTCTGCAAGATTGCATTGCGCGCATTAAGCGAATGAAAGGCTACGAAGTTTTGTGGCTTCCCGGCATGGATCATGCGGGTATTGCGACACAGAACGTTGTTGAAAAACAATTAGGTGCGCAGGGAATTTCTCGCCATGACTTAGGTCGTGAAGAATTCGTAAACAAGGTGTGGCAATGGAAAGCCGAATCAGGTGGCGCGATTCTTGATCAGATGCGTCGCTTAGGTGATTCAGTTGATTGGTCGCGCGAACGCTTTACAATGGATGAAGGCATGTCTAATGCCGTACTAACAATTTTTAAGAAAATGTATGACGCCGAATTGATTTATCGCGCCGAGCGAATCATCAATTGGTGCACTCGTTGCTTAACAGCACTTTCAGATATTGAAGTAGATCACCAAGATGATGCTGGCGAATTTGTGCAAGTTCGTTATGGCGATGGCGAGCAAAGCATTGTTGTTGCAACTACTCGTGCCGAAACCATGATGGGCGATGGCGCTGTTGCGGTTCACCCTGATGATCCCCGTTATAAGCACATGATTGGCACTGAAGTTCTATTGCCTCTGGTAAATCGCATGATTCCGATCATCGCCGACGAACTAGTTGATCCTGATTTCGGAACTGGCGCAGTAAAAGTAACTGCAGCTCATGATCCAAACGACTTTGAAATGGCGATGCGCCACAATGTTCCGTTCGTAGTAATCATGAACGAGCACGGCATCATGGAAGGCAGCGGCACCGAGTTCGATGGCATGGATCGCTTCGATGCTCGCGTGGCCGTTGTAGCCAAGCTAAAAGAGCTAGGTCGTATTGTTGCCGAAAAGCGCCCGTATATGCACGCAGTTGGACATTGCTCACGTTGCGATACAACAGTTGAACCACGTTTATCAAAGCAGTGGTTCGTAAAGGTTGCACCTCTTGCAAAGGCATCAGCCGATGCTGTTCGTAGCGGTGCGGTAAAGATTGAACCTGAAGAGCTTGCACCTCGCTATTTCGACTGGGTAGATAACATGCACGATTGGTGCATTTCTCGCCAACTTTGGTGGGGTCATCGAATTCCAGTTTGGTATGGCCCAAATGGTGAAATGGTTGTTGTAGGTCCTGGCGAAAGCGCACCTGCAGGTTATGTGCAAGATTCTGATGTTCTAGATACTTGGTTCTCATCTGGGCAATGGGCTTTTTCAACTTTTGGTTGGCCCGAGAAAACTAATGATTTAGCAAAGTTCTACCCAACATCTGTTTTGGTTACCGGTTATGACATCTTGTTCTTCTGGGTTGTGCGCATGATGATGATGAGCACTTTTGCGATGGATGGCGTGCCACCATTTAAAACAATTATGTTGCACGGTTTAGTGCGCGATCAATTTGGCAAGAAGATGTCTAAGAGTCGCGGCAATGTCGTTGATCCACTTGAATTCATGGATAAATACGGCGCCGATGCTTTGCGCTTTACTTTAGCTCGCGGAGCTAACCCAGGTACTGATCAGGCGCTAGCCGAGGAATGGGTAGGCGGTTCACGTAACTTCGCTACCAAGCTTTGGAATGCAACCCGCTTTGCGATGATGAACGGTGCAACAGTTGAAGGCCCAATGCCTGAGAGTTCAACTCTTAACGCGATCGATAAATGGATTCTTAGCCGATTGACCGAAACTATTCGCGACGCTGATTCACTCTTTGAAAAATTTGAATTCGCAAAAGCCAGCGAGTTGATCTACCACTTTGCTTGGGATGATCTTTGCGATTGGTATCTCGAACTAGCTAAAGAATCTTTCGCAAGTGGCAATGCAGCCAATAGCCAACGCGTACTTGGTCACGTGCTTGATCAATTGATGCGTTTGCTGCATCCGCTAATGCCATTTATTACTGAAGAACTTTGGGTTTCACTTACTGGGGGAGAGTCCTTGGTTATCGCTAAGTGGCCAGAAGCTAACTTGAACTATCTTGATAAAGCGGCCGAGAACTTGGTTACCCAGATGCAAGCGGTAATCACCGAGGTACGTCGTTTCCGTAACGACCAAGGCGTTAAAGCAACGGCCAAGATTCCAGGACGATTAACAACTAGCGGCGAATTAGCCAAGTACGCCAGCGCGATGGGCTTTGTGCTAAAACTGGAAGCTAAAGAATTCACACCTACTGCCTCTTTTGAAATTGGTTCAGTTAAGTGCGAACTCGATTTATCCGGAACTGTCGATGTTGTCGCCGAGCGTGCTCGTTTAGCTAAAGACCTAGCAACAGTTCAGAGAGATCAGCAGACTGCCCAAGTTAAGTTAGGCAATGAAGGCTTTATGGCTAAAGCGCCACTTGAAGTTGTAACTGAAATTAAAGAACGTCTAGTTAAGACGCAATCCGAAATCGAACGAATTACCGCAGCTCTTGCTGCGTTGCCATCTGCATGAGCATGACACCTGACGAAAAGATTCGCGTCGATGCGATCGAAGCGGCGCTACTTGCTCGCTGGCCGGAAACTCGTATTGCGCCAACTTTAGAAAGAATTGCAGCGCTAACCGACATTCTCGGTTCACCGCAATTAACTTATCCAACGATTCACGTTGGCGGCACAAACGGCAAGACCAGTACATCTCGAATGATTGATTCATTGCTCTTTGAAATGGGTCTTCGTACCGGTCGTTTTACCAGCCCGCATTTAGAAAGTTATCTAGAGCGCATAAGTATTAATGGTCAGCCAATTAATGCAGCTGAACTAATTTTCTCTTACAACGACATTTCGCCTTACCTTGATTTAATCGACAGTAAGTTTGAAAACCCAATCTCATTCTTTGAAGCAATTACCGCGTTAGCTTTCGCCGCATTTGCCGAACACCCAATCGATGTTGGTGTTATCGAAGTTGGCATGGGCGGCGAATGGGATGCCACGAATGTGGTTCAGGCGGGCGTTTCAGTAATCACGCCGATCGGCTTTGATCACATGGAATATCTAGGAAATACGCTCACTGAGATCGCTAAGACCAAGAGTGGAATTCTAAAGCCAGGTGGTTTTGGGGTACTTGCTCAACAAGAATCTGAAGCAGCGATTGAATTACTGCGCAAGGCTGCCGAAGTAGGTATCGATGTGGCTCGCGAAGGCGTCGAATACTCGTTGGCTAGCCGCGTGGTGGCTGTTGGCGGGCAATTAATCTCAATTAGCGGCCTAAATGAGTCATTCGAAGACATTTTCTTGCCCCTACATGGCAAGCACCAGGCTGCAAATGCAGCAACAGCGTTAGTTGCCGTTGAGGCGTTCTTTGGTGATACCGCGTTAGATCATGACGCAGTTCGTGCTGGGTTTGCTGCTGCCGCTTCGCCTGGTCGCTGCGAAGTAGTTCACCGCGATCCAACTATTTTGCTTGATGCTGCCCATAATCCGCACGGCGCAAAAGCATTGGCCGAGACAATTGAAAATGAGTTTACTTTCGATGAAGTAATTGGCGTAGTTGCATCATTCGGCGACAAAGATGTACGTGGCATCTTGACTGCGCTAGAACCAATCATGAATGAAATAATTGTTACCTCTAATTCATCACCACGTGCAATGAAACTCTCTGACTTAGAAAAGTTAGCAATTGAAATTTTTGGAAAAGATCGAGTCACAGCAATTGAATCTTTGTCTGTTGCAATTGATCAAGCAATCAAAGATGCCAAGCGACCTCTGAGTGATGATTCAGTTGGAGTATTAATCACAGGTTCGGTAATCACTGTCGGTGAGTCACGGGCCATAATTAACGGAAAGTATAAAAAGTAATGCGCGTATTAGCCTCAGCCGTTTTAGTAATGGAATCCTTCTCAATCGGATTTGCACTTTTAATCGCAATGAAGGATGTTGATGGGGCACCGATCATTTACGGTGCAGCAGTCGCGATCGCCTTGCTTCTAGCCCCAGGATTACTCAAGCGCAGAGTTGGCTGGGTAATGGGCTGGCTATTGCAGGCAGCGATGCTCGGATTTGGCTTAGTGGTCAATTCCTTCCTGATTATTGGCGTGATTTTTGCGGGGTTATGGATTGCGGCGATTTTGGTCGGCCGCAAGGGCGAGGCGGCCAGGGCCGCTTTGCTGGCTTCGCGAACCCCAGATGCCTAATAGACTCACCCCCGTGAGCATCGAAAAAACTCTGATTCTGGTCAAGCCCGACGGCGTGCGTCGCGCCTTAGTTGGCGAAGTAATTTCGCGCATTGAAGCTAAGGGATATCAAATTACTGCGCTAAAAATGTTGCAAGCTGATCGCGCACTTCTTGAACAGCACTACGCCGAACATCAAGGCAAACCATTTTTCGAACCGCTAGTTGAATTTATGTTATCTGGTCCAATCGTTGCAATGGTTGCCGAAGGTAATCGCGTCATCGAAGGTTTCCGATCACTCGCTGGTGTTACAGATCCAACAGTTGCTGCACCCGGAACAATTCGCGGTGACTTAGCACGCGATGCCGGAACAAAAGTTGTCCAAAATATTGTGCACGGATCTGATTCACCAGAATCAGCTGCGCGCGAAATTAATATTTTCTTTGGTAACGGGGGGAAGTAAAAATGGCTAATCGAATGTCGTTTATCGGTCGCGATATGGCAGTTGATCTAGGTACTGCAAACACCTTGGTTTATGTGCGTGGACGTGGCATTGTCCTAAATGAGCCAAGTGTTGTTGCAGTTAACCAAGACACTGGCGGAATTTTAGCTGTTGGCCTTGAAGCCAAGAAGATGATTGGTCGTACCCCAAGTAACATCGTGGCGATTCGTCCACTAAAAGATGGCGTTATCGCTGACTTCGACACAACCGAACGCATGTTGCGTTACTTCATTCAAAAAGTTCACCGCCGCCGCTTCTTAGCTAAGCCACGCATTGTGGTTTGTGTGCCATCAGGTATTACTGGTGTTGAACAGCGTGCCGTTAAAGATGCTGGTTATGCAGCAGGCGCGCGCAAGGTTTACATTATTGAAGAACCAATGGCTGCAGCGATCGGTGCTGGTCTGCCAATTCACGAACCAACCGGCAACATGGTTGTCGATATTGGTGGCGGAACAACTGAAGTAGCCGTTATTTCCCTAGGCGGCATTGTGGTTGCTCTATCTATCCGTGTAGGTGGCGATGAGCTAGATCAAGCCATTATTACTTGGGTTAAGAAGGAATTCTCACTATTACTAGGCGAGCGCACTGCTGAAGAAATCAAAATGGCGATTGGTTCTGCGTATCCACTTCCAGGTGAGCCAGATGCCGAAATTCGTGGTCGCGATTTAGCAACAGGTCTACCAAAGACAATTGTTGTATCAGCTGCTGAAATTCGTAAAGCTCTCGAAGAGCCAGTTAATGCAATCGTTAACGCAGTTAAGAGCACACTTGATAAGTGTCCACCTGAACTATCAAGTGACTTAATGGATCGCGGCATTGTTCTAACTGGAGGCGGTGCGCTACTTAAGGGTCTCGATGAGCGTCTGCGCAAAGAGACTGGCATGCCAATTCATATTGCCGAGCGTCCACTCGATGCAGTTGCTGAAGGTTCCGGAAAGTGCATCGAAGAGTTTGAGGCCCTAGAAAAGGTCTTGATCTCCGAGCCACGTCGATAGGTAATTCTAAATGCGTAACGGCGGCGAGAACCGCGGTCGTCTGCTCTTAGTAATCCTGATTGTTTCTTCGCTATTTCTGATCACCTTAGATCTACGCGGCGTCAACGTGCTTGATGGGCTACGAAGCGGTACGCAAACTGCACTCTCACCATTCCAGCGCGCTGGCAATGTGGTGCTGACTCCAGTTAAGAATTTCGTAAATGACATCACTAATCTTGGGCGTACCCGAAACCAAATTGAAGATTTGCGCAAACAGAATCAGAAATTGCGTGAACAATTAATTTCACGAAAGAACCAAGATGGTGAGATTGAACAGCTCAAATCAATTCTAGATTTAGCTGGAACTGCGCGCTTTAAGGTTGTAAGCGCCAAAGTTATTTCGCAAGGTTCAAGTTTGGCATTTACGCGAACAATCACAATTGATGCAGGCAGCGGCAATGGCATCAAGAAGAACATGACCGTGATCTCTGGCAATGGTTTAGTTGGCGTGGTTAAAGAGGTCTTTACAAATTCAGCAGTTGTAATGCTTGCTACTGACCCGGCATTCAAAGTCGGCGTCCGCATTGCTGGTACACAACAGATCGGAATTCTCGCTGGATCAGGCTCAAGTTCTGCGAATTTACAGCTTTTGGATAACCAGACCACGATCAAAGTTGGCGATATCTTGCTCGCCCGCGGCAGCATTAATGCGCAACCATTTGTGCCTGGCGTGCCTGTTGGTCAAGTAACTTCTGTTTCAAATGCTGCAGGTGCGGTAACTCAAAGCGCAACAGTTAAATACTTTGCAGACTTTGGCGGACTTGGTGTGGTTTCCGTTGTCGTTAAAGCTCCAAAAGCAGATCCGCGAGATTCACTTGTACCAGCAAAACCAGTTCCAACTCCGATTCCAACGGTTACGGTTTTCGTAACACCAACACCTTCTGCCTCGCCTTCAGGTAACTAAGAAAAAATGTTGTTAAGGCGATTTGGCATCACAGGTACAGTTTTTGTCTTTTTCTTTATTGTGCAAGAAGCAGTCGTAAATCAACTTAGTTTTCCGGCTGGGGGATTCTCAATCTTTTTAATTTTGGCGCTAATTTGGGCAGCACTTAGCACTCCGGTCGTCGCAGCTTCATTAGGTTTCGGTGCTGGCATATTGCTCGATTTATCGCCAAGTACTAATGGTCCGCTGGGTCACTGGACGCTTATTTTAGTTTTGATTAGTTACGCGATTTCATTTTTCGCTTACGGCGATGAAAACATGCGAGGCAATCCATTGACCTTGATTTTCATGGTAACCCTTGCGCACATAGTTGTTTTAGTTTCATACCTGGCTACAGGGTTTCTATTAGGAATTGTCGCAACTAGCTTTGCGCAGACACTCACCACAGTCATTGGAAGCGCAGCCTGGACTTTGGTGGTAACACCACTGATGTTGCCGGCCGTGGCTTGGTTGCATGATCTAGCTTTCGATAGTCGGATGCGAATATGAATCAACGCACCCGATTAAGCATGATTGTTATTCAAATTTTGATTGTCTCTCTGTTAATGGCGCTCTTTGGTCGCTTGTTTTATTTGCAGGTTGCAGCCGGTCCTAAATACCGTGAAGCAGCTCTAAGTATTCAAAGCCGTGACACTATCTTTCCTGCAACCCGTGGGCTGATCGTAGATTCCTCAGGCGTGCCATTAGCCCTGAATCGCACTGGTTTAGCGGTCACCATCGACCGATTAGCTCTTGATCAGCAACCTGATCAAGGTGTTGCGGTGCTCAAAAAATTAGCTAAGTTACTGAAGTTGAAGTATCGAGATGTCTATCAAAAGACCCGTCTTTGCGGTGAACTTAAAGTTGGTAGCCGTTCTGGTTGCTGGACTGGTACTCGCTATCAACCAATTCCGATTACTAAAGAAGCCGATGCTGATGTTGCACTTCAAGTGGTCGAGCGACCTGATGAATTTCCGGGAGTCGATGCAACGCCGATTGCGATTCGCAATTACCCAGGCTTTGCAAATGTAAATGCGTCGCACGTTTTGGGATATGTCGGACCGCTTACCGATACTGATTTATCTGGGGCAAATGGCAAAACTTATTATCGCAGCGAATCAATCGGTAAGAGCGGCTTAGAGATTCAATACGATTCTTATTTGCGCGGTATTCCCGGAATTAGAACAGTAATTGTTGATCGAAAAGAAGCAATCACCAGCGAAGGACAAAATACAAGTTCGGTACCCGGAGATCACTTGGTGACCAGTCTTGATGTGCGAGTGCAAGCTGCCGCTGAGAGTGCGTTAGCTGATGCTGTTGCCCGTTCACGAGCTAGCGGATTCCGCGCAGATTCTGGCGCCGCGGTTGTTATGGATGTAAATACCGGACGAGTTATTGCGATGGCTTCGTACCCAAGTTATGACCCAAACATGTGGGAAAAAGGATTAACCGTTAAGCAAGCCGAAGCCTTGTTCAGTGAAAGCAATGGCGTACCAGCACTTTCCAGACCTATTCAAGGTCGCTTTGCACCTGCATCAACTTTCAAAGTGGTTTCAATTATGGCAGCAGCCAATGCTGGATATGACTTAACTAAGTCTTACTCCTGTCCAGCTACCGTAAAAGTAGGAACTCGAGTCTTTAATAACTTCGAAAGCAGAGCACAGGGCACCTCATCGCTTAAGAAGCTTCTCGCCATATCTTGTGACACGGTTTGGTATCAGATCTCATTCGATGAATGGTTGCGAGATGGCGGACTTTCACCGATTAAAAACCCTAAGGATTACTTCTTTAAAGCCGCCGATGGGTTTGCCATTAATAAGAAAACTGGCATCGATCTACCTTCAGAATCAGCTGGCCGCCTGCCTGATCGAACCTGGAAACAGAGTTGGTATGACGCCAATAAAGATTTCTACTGCAATTATCGCGAGAAAGCGGCCAAGTCGCAGCAAACTCAATTCCTCTTACTGCTAGCTAAAGAAAATTGCCTCGATGGAAACAAAGTACGCGCCGGCGATGCGGTTAACTTTTCAATCGGCCAAGGTGACACTTTGGTTACTCCGCTGAAGTTAACACAGATGTATGCAGCCATAGCTAACGGTGGAACTTTATGGCAACCTTCCGTTGGGCGTGCGATTGTAAAAACTGACGGAACAGTTTTGAAATCGATTGACCCGGTTAAGACCGGCACTATTGCTGCAACACCTAAAACGATTAAGTTTTTGCAAGGCGCACTACGAGAAGTTGTTGTTAGCGGTACCGCTGCTGGATCCTTCGCTGGATTTCCAGTAGAGATCAGTGGAAAAACTGGAACTGCTCAAGTATTTGGACGAAACCCAAATGGATCAGCAAAAGATGACACTTCATGGTTCGCTTCCTATGCGCCATCTAAGAATCCACAATATGCAGTCGTGATGATGGTTAGCCAAGGTGGCTTTGGTTCATCAAGCTCAGGTGTCGGTGTTCGCAAAATCTATGAGGCAATATTTGGCGTAGTGAATAAGAAAATAGTTCCTGAAAATGTGCTTTTCCCAAATGGTTTACCGAAAACTTTGCCTAAAATTTCACCTGCCACCAAAGTAAAAGTGATCGGAGCCAAGTCATGAGCCTGGTTACCCCACGTTTTAACTACAACAAGAATCGTTCATTTTTCCGCGGTTTCGATCCAATTCTCACTGCAGTAGTAGCAGCTCTATTGTTTATCGGAACTCTGTTGGTTTACGCCGCAACACGTGATTGGTATGCCGCAAACGGATTAGATCCTGAGTACTACTTAAAGCGCCACGTAATTAATATTGCAATTGGGTGCGCTCTGGCTTGGGGCACTACTTTGATTGATTACCGGTTACTTCGCGCCTACACGCCGATTTTTTGGGTGTTAGGTGTTTTAGGTCTGGGCTTTGTTCTGATCCCAGGCTTGGGTGCGGAAATTAATGGCGCGCAAGCATGGATCGCGCTGCCCGGTGGATTTCAAATTCAACCTGCCGAGCTAGCCAAGATATCGATCATCGTAGGTATGTCCATGATCTTGTCCGAACGCGGTCATGACAGCGATATTCCAAGTAATCAAAATGTAGTTCAGTCCTTAGTTGTGGCTGCGATTCCAGTTCTGCTAATCCTTTTGCAACCCGATATGGGAACTGTTTTTATCATTAGTTGCTCAGTACTAACAATTATTGCCGCCTCTGGTGCTCCAGGTCGTTGGGTTGTGGCGTTGTTATTAGTTGCAGTGGTTGGTGTTTTCGGTGCCGTGCAATCTGGGGTTGTTGACGAATATCAAGTTAAGCGTTTGCAATCTTTTGTAAATCCAAATGCCGATACACAAGGCAGCGGATATCAATTGCGGCAAGCTCGCATCACAGTTGGTTCAGGTGGATTAATTGGTACTGGCCTCTTTAACGGTCCACAAACAAATGGTCGCTTTGTTCCGGAACAGCAGACAGACTTTATTTTTACAGTAGCTGGTGAACAACTTGGTTTCCTTGGTTGCGGTGTAATTATTTTGTTGTATTTAACGTTATTGATGCGAGCACTTGGAATCGCTCGTCGCGCCACCGACCCTTACGGGCGATTGGTCTGCACCGGGGTAGTGGCATGGTTTACATTCCAGACTTTTGAAAATATTGGTATGACACTTGGGCTAATGCCGATGACAGGCGTGCCACTGCCATTTATGTCATATGGCGGATCGAGTATGTTCGCGACGTTGATCGGTTTTGGTCTATTACAGAACGTTCACGCTCGCCAGCGCGGCTAATTCACGCTTAATTTGGATTTAGCGCCTCATCTGTCATACTTAGCCAACAGTTCGGCGCGCACCCGCGATCATCGCGACCAGTGAATAAGCGCGAACTACCAAAGATTTGCTTAAAGGTTTTAACGAATACGCACCCGCGTAATGAATTTGATTTTTAAGCCAGACCCGCACTCAATGAGTGCATTTAGGATTTGAAGAGATGGCAATTGCGCCAAAAAACCCGCGTAAGCGCGCGGCTAAAAAGACTCCCAAGGTTAAGGGCGAAGTAAGCCCAGAAGCTGCCACTGTCGCACCCGTCATTGAAGTTGCGACCCCTGATGAGAAGAAAACTAAGCCCGTTAAAAAGGCTGCTGTTGTTCCAGTAGCGATCTTCCAGGCTGCACCCATCGCTGAAAAAGCTCCCGCGAAAAAGGCATCAGCTAAGAAGTCAGCTCCTGCAAAAGAGGCAAAGAGCGATGAAGCCGTTGTTGCAAACATCGCTGCAGGCGAGAGCGATTCAGATAGCGAAGATAGTTCACGCGGTCGTCGCCGTCGTCGTGGTGGTCGCGGGCGTCGCAAGCCAGGTTCGACAAATACCGATGAGAATTCAAGCACTGAGGAAAATTCTGAAAGCTCCGAAACTGAAGATGATGGCACCGGTACTCACCGTCGTCGCCGCCGCCGTCGTGCTGCCGGAGATGGCGTAGTTCCGGGCGAAGTTGTCGAAGAAGATGGTGTTGTAACCGTTGTAAAGGTGCGCGAAACCAAAGAGCGCCCAACTCGTAACGATCCAAAACGTAATCGTCGCGAGCGAAATGATCGCCCAAGTTCTCGTGGCGATCGCGAATACCGTTCAGATTACCGCGAGCCATATCGTCGTCGCGGCACAATCATTACTGATACTGACTTATTGGCTCGTCGCGAGAATGTTGATCGCGAGATGTTGGTTCGCCAAATTGCTGATCGTACGCAGATTGCAGTTATCGAAGATAACGTAATGGTCGAGCACTATGTAAACCGCAATACAAACCTTTCTTACGTCGGAAACATATATCTGGGTCGCGTGCAAAACGTATTGCCAGGTATGGAAGCTGCCTTCGTTGATATTGGAAAAGGACGAAACGCAGTTCTATATGCGGGCGAAGTTAACTGGGATTCTGCTGGAATTTCTGAATCTGAGCCACGCAAGATTGAAACTGTTCTAAAGTCTGGCCAGCCAGTTCTGGTTCAAGTAACTAAAGATCCAATTGGCCAAAAGGGTGCTCGCTTAACTAGCCAAGTTTCCTTGCCTGGTCGCTATGTGGTTTATGTGCCAGGTGGCGGTATGAGCGGTATTTCTAAGCGCTTACCTGAGCCAGAACGCAATCGCTTAAAAGCGATCCTAAAGAATTTGATTCCAGAAACTGCCGGCGTAATTGTGCGTACAGCGGCTGAGGGAGTTTCCGAGGAAGACTTAACTAACGATGTCGCCCGCTTAAAAGCGCAATGGGAAGATATTTATCAGAAGTCGATCAACCCAAACTTCCATGCACCAGCTTTGATCTACGCAGAACCTGATCTAGCTGTTCGCGTTATCCGCGATATCTTCAATGAAGATTTCCGTAAGTTAACTGTGCAGGGCAGTGGGGCATGGGATGAGATCAATAATTATCTTGGCTTCATCGCACCTGAGTTAGTTTCTAAACTTGAGAAGTACACCGGAGTAGGCGATCTATTTGCTGACTTCCGCGTTGAAGAACAATTAGCAAAAGCATTTGATCGTAAAGTTTATTTACCTTCAGGTGGTTCGCTAGTAATCGATCGCACCGAAGCGATGATTGTGATCGACGTTAACACCGGAAAATTTATTGGTAAGGGTGGTTCTCTCGAAGAGACTGTCACCAAGAACAACCTTGAAGCCGCCGAAGAAATCGCTCGCCAACTTCGCTTGCGCGACTTAGGTGGCATTATCGTTATCGACTTCATCGATATGGTTCTTGAATCTAACCGCGAACAAGTTCTGCGTCGTCTAGTTGAATGTTTAGGTCGCGATCGCACGAAGCATCAAGTTGCCGAAGTGACTTCACTCGGGCTAGTTCAGATGACTCGTAAGCGCGTTGGCCAAGGTCTAATCGAAGCCTTCTCAACAACTTGCGATAGTTGTGCTGGCCGCGGAATCCATATTCATATGGAACCAATCAAAATTAAGGCCACCCCAGTTCCGGTTGCTAAAGAGATCGAAACTGAGACAGGCATCGACTCAAATGCCGACTCAGATGCCGAGACCTTTGAAATTGAAGAACCTGCGGCAACCCCAGCCCAAAATCAGGGTCAAAAAACCTCAGATAGCGCTGCCGAGCCTGCCCCATCAGGACCTCGTAAAAAGCGTCGTCGCGCTGCCAGTTCAGGGATTATTACCCCCGGAAGCAG
>Ga0247844_1002065_pt1 | contig 34023 bp, 32 predicted proteins | sample LaCtaG_FD_192421 | JGI IMG/M metagenome (GOLD analysis project Ga0247844, IMG submission 192421) | Freshwater microbial communities from meromictic Lake La Cruz, Castile-La Mancha, Spain - LaCruzMarch201714.5m_1 | ecosystem: Environmental > Aquatic > Freshwater > Lake | place: Spain: Castile-La...
TCGGTGCCAGGGGAGGAGTGGCAAGCCGATGCGGACGCCGGGCGAGCTGTGCAGGAGTATCTGGCCACCCTCGACCATGCCGCCTTCGGCGCGGCCAGCGAGGTCACCCGAAGTTCATCTCGCAGTCCGACCCGGGGGCTCAGTGGACCGGCGCCCGCAAGGGCCATGCCTTCTTCGCCTATGCCACCAACCATCTGATCGACACCGACCACGCGGTCATCCTCAATGTTGGGGCGAGCCGGGCCATCCGCCAGGCCGAGGTCGGCGCCTCGCGCACCATGCTTGACCGGACCACCGGGGGCTTCGGCCTTAGGCCGCAGAGCCTGGTTGCCGACAGTGCCTATGGCTCAGCCGAGAACCTGGCCTGGCTGGTCAGGGAGCGCGGGATCGCGCCGCATATCCCGGTGTTCGACAAGTCCAACAGCACCGACGGCAGCTTGTCGCGCTCCGACTTCATCTTCGATGCCGAGCAGGACCGCTATACCTTTCCCGAGGGCAAGCATGTGGTGCAGTTCCACCGAACTTACGCTGCCCCGCGCTCCGGCCTCACCAAGGACGGGACCCGTATCTATCGGGCCAGCAAGCGCGACCGCGATGTCTGTGCGCTCAAGCCTCGATGCTGCCCGAACACCCCAGCCCGCAAGATCCCGCGCCACCTCGATGAGGACGCTCGCGACGTGGCCCGTGCCTTGGCAGGGACACCGGCCTGTGGACGCTCAACGCATCAGCGCAAGAAGGTCGAGATGCTGTTCGCCCAACTCAAACGCATCCTCCGGCTCGGACGCCTCCTACTACGCGGCGCCCGCGACGAGTTCCTTCTTGCCGCCACCGCCCAGAACCTCAGGAAGCTCGCCAAGCTCAGACCAATGACCACTCTCGCATAGGCTAAACAGGTATCCGGCGGCCTTCCGCGCCGCCGAGCCAAGCTCATCCAGCACGAACAAGCCTCTCGGAAGGACCGAATGCAGCCCAATCGCGGACTAAATCAACACAATCCGCCAAAAACGGCCTCTCCTAACGCATCACGTGGCCGCCATCGGCGATGATGGTCTGGCCGGAGAAGATGCCGGCGTCGTCCGAGGCGAGAAAAAGTGCCAGGCTGGCGATGTCTTCAGCGGTCACGAGTTGCTTGAGGGCCTGGCGGCCGAGGGTCTGCGCCACATAGTCGGAGTCGCTAGGGGCGCGTTCGACCATGGTCCTGCCGGGCGCGATACACATCACCCGTATGCCGGCCTCGCCGAGGTCGCGAGCCAGGCACTGCGTGAAGCCGCCGATCGCGGCCTTGGCGGTGCCGTAAGCAATGAGCCCCGCCGCGCCCTGCATCCAAGATGTGGAGCCGAGGTTGATGATCACCCCACCGCCGGCCGCTTCCATGTCTGGCACTACGGCCTGCGCCGCGAAGGCCAGGTGGCGCAGGTTCACCGCCATGCGGTCGTCCCAGTAGTCGGGTGTGACAGTGCGGAAGTCGTGGCGCGTATCGCTGCCCGCATTGTTGATCAGAACCTGGATCGGTCCGAGTTCCTCCCGGATCGCCGCGATCGCCGCCTGCAGCGCCGGGATGTCGGTCACATCGGCGACCTGCGTGGCCACCCTGCCGACGATGCTGGACGCCGTCTGCTGCAGTCCGGCGGTGTCGCGATCGATGAGGCCGACCGCTGCGCCCTGCCCGACAAAGGCCAGCGCCATGGCTCGACCGATGCCTGCACCCGCGCCGGTGATCAGCACCGGGCGGCCGGCAAGGCTGGGATAACGGTTGGCGAGCGTCATCCCGCGAACACCCCAGTCGGCTGGCCGCGGACGCCGGCGTCGATGGCAAAGATGCCGCCCGACAGCGGCGCTTCGACCAGCATGCGTTCGGCGAGGCGGATGCGGCCCGAGGTGATGTAGAGCGTCGTAATGTCCTTGCCGCCGAAGCAGCAGCTCGACGGGCGCGGCACCGGCACGCCGACGACGCGGTCGAGCCGCCCATCGGGCGCGTAGCGGCGCACCGCCCAGCCGTCCCACACGGCGACCCAGACATAGCCCTCGGCATCGACCGTCAGCCCGTCCGGCTTGCCCTCAATCGGCGGGATCTGGATGACGCTTCGCCGGTTCGAGAGGTTGCCGCTGTCGATGTCGAAATCATAGGCAAACACGCAGCCCTGCGCCGAGTCCGCGAAGTACATCAGCCGGTCATCGGGGCTCCAGCCCATGCCGTTCGACACGGTGAAACCGGTATCGTGCCGCCGCCATTTGCCGCCGGCCTCGATCGAATAGAGCGAGCCCGCCGGCCGCGAGGCGTCCAGCGCCATCGAACCGGCCCAGAAGCGGCCGCGGCGATCGCATTTGGCGTCGTTGAAGCGGTTGGTCTCGATGTCGGCCTCGGGGTCGATGACCGAGGTCAACTCGCCGGTGGCGATATCTAGCAGTTCGAGCCCGTTCTGCGTCATCACCGCATGCCCGCCCTTGGCGCGTGGCGCGATGGCGGTGACCATGCGCGACACCTTGGTGCTGCTGTCGAGGCCTGTGGCCGGGTCGAAGACATGTACGGCCGGCGCCAGAATATCGAGCCAGACGAGCCGCTTGTCCGGTTCGCTCCACATCGGCCCCTCGCCCAGGTGCGCTGCCACGGGCAGCACACAGTCGGCATTGGCGGCTACCGCCGTGCGCGGCCGCTCGGGCGCGTTAATGCTCATGGCCGTGGCTCCCACATTGCCCGAAATCCTCCGCGCCGCCTCCATCAGGTCGCGCCCGATGGTGTGCAGGCGTTCGACGCTGATGCGCTCGCGCGGGCCAGAGACGCCAATGGCGGCAATCGGCTCGTGCCGGTGGTCCAGCACCGGCGCCGCCACCGAGACCACACCCGGCACATGCTCTTCGATCGAGAGCGCGTAACCGCGGGCCCGGGTCAGGCCGAGATCGGCCAGCAGGCCCGGCTCGTCGGGCGGGATCTTGGTAGCATCGCCGGAATTGCGCAGTTCGGCGATCAACTCGTGCTGGCGATGCGGGGCCAGAAACGCCAGCAGCGCCTTGCCGCCGGATGTGCAATGTAACGGCGCTCGCCGGCCGACCTCGATCCGGAAGCCGAAGGCATCGGTCGACAACCGGCGGTCAATATAGAGGATGGCGCCGCTCTCGATTTCACACAGCGACACTGTCTCGCGCGTCAGGTCGGCGAGCCTGTCTAGTTCGGGCGCCGCGGCGCCGCGCAGATCGAACTCGTCCCACACCTTGTGCGCCAGCTCGAACAGCCGTGGTCCCAGCCGATAGGTCTGGTCGGCTTCGTTGAGGCGGATCAGCCGGAACTCCATCAGCGCTTCGAGGATGCGATGAAGCGTGCCTTTGGGAAAGCCTGTGAGCTTGAGCAACTGCGTGAACCGCTGCGGCCGGTCGACCTCGCCGAGCAGGTCGAGGACATAGAGCCCCTTTCCCAGCGCCGAGGTCCCCATGGGCATTTCGTGCCCACCCAGTTGCTTTGCATCGATCGGCATAGCGGCTCCAGCCTAGCGGATGGCTTGCTCTGTAGCCGGATCGAACAGGTGGACGGAAGCCTGTGGCTTCAGTCCCAGGCGGATTGTCCCACCGGAAAACGACGTGCCGACATCATAGAGCCGGGCGATCAGCGTACCATTGCCCAGCGGCGGGTGCTCGTGTTCACCGGCCACGGCGGTCTTGACCTGCTGCTCGGGCAGCCGGAAATGCACATAGGCTTCGGTGCCGAGGCTCTCGACCAGCGTCGGGGTGATCTCCAGCGCCGAGCCATCACCGCGCGCCAACTCTAGCGATTCCGGCCTTATGCCGCAGATCACCATCTTGCCGACAAACGGGACTGCCGCATCGGCCACCGGCAGGCGCAGGCCACCGGCATCGATGAAGAGGCCACCATCGTCGCGCCGCACCTCGCCGCGCAGGAAATTCATCGCCGGCGAACCGATGAAGCCTGCCACGAACATGTTCGCCGGCCGATTGAACAGCTCGTCCGGGGAGCCGATCTGCTGCACCACGCCCTTGCGCATGATCACGATCCGGTCGGCCATGGTCATGGCCTCAGTCTGGTCGTGCGTCACATAGATGGTGGTGACACCGATCCTGCGCTGCAGCGCGGTGATTTCGGCACGCATCTGCACACGCAGCGCCGCGTCGAGGTTCGAGAGCGGTTCGTCCATCAGGAACACGCGCGGCTCGCGGACGATGGCGCGGCCCAGCGCCACACGCTGCCGCTGGCCGCCGGAGAGTGCCTTGGGGCGGCGTTCGAGCAGGTCGGATATCTCCAGCGCCTGGGCGGCACGTTCCACCCGCTGGTTGATCTCCTTCTTGTCGGCGCCGCGCATCATCAGCCCGAAGCCAATATTCTGCCGCACGGTCAGGTGCGGATAGAGGGCGTAATTCTGGAACACCATGGCGATGTCGCGCTTGGCCGGCGCCAGTTCGGTGACGTCCTCGCCACCGATGATGATGTTGCCGGTGGTCGCCGCCTCTAGGCCGGCGAGGATCTTCAGCGCCGTGGACTTGCCGCAGCCCGACGGGCCGACGAATACGATGAACTCGCCGTCCTTCACGTCCAGCGACATGTCCTGAAGGGCATTGAAACCCCCGTAACGCTTGTTGAGGTTCTGGATCTGAATTTCGGCCATCGGTCTATTTCCCAGCGCCAGCGGTCATGCCGCCGACGAGATAGCGTTGCAGGAAGAGGTAGGCGATCATGATCGGCAGCGCCGCCATCAGCGAGGCCGCCATGACAAGGTTCCAGTCGGTCTGGTACTCGCCCTTAAACGTGGCAATGCCCAGGTTGACGGTCCAGCTGTCGGCATTGTTGGCGAGGAACGTGCGGGCGAACAAGTAGTCGGCCCAGCTCAGCACGAAGCCATAGAGCGAGGTCGCGGCAAGGCCGGGCGCAGCTACGGGCAGGATGACCCGGAACAGTGCGCCCCATGGCGTGCAGCCGTCGACCTGCGCCGCCTGCTCGAGCTCGTTGGGAACGGAATCGAAGTAGCCCTTCAGCATCCACGTCGCGAACGGCACTATTGCCGTTGCATGGGCGAAGATCAGCGACCACAGCGAGCCCATCAGCCCCAGCGACCGCATGATGCCGAACAGCGGGATGATCAGCATCGTGGCCGGTAGCATCTTACTCATCAGGATGAACAGGCCGACATTCTCGCTGCTCTTGGTCTGGTAGCGCGACAGGCTGTAGCCCGCGAGCACTGCGGCGACCATCGAGATAGCCGTGGCGACGACAGCGACGAAGGCCGAGTTGGCCATCCAGCGCAGGATGTCGGTTTCGATGAACAGGTTGACATAGGTCTGCCACTGGGGATCGGGCGGCAGGAAATGCGGCGGGTAGGCGCGAAGCGAGCCGGGCGGCTGCAGCGACGTAACGATCATCCAGTAGATCGGGAACAGCACCACGGCGCAGGACGCGATCACCGCGGCGTAGAGCAGGATTGACTGCCAGAGCTTGCGTTTCATTGCGGCGCCTCTTCTCAGAACACGGCGTGGCTGGTCTTCTTGACCAGGAAGGCGCTGATGAGAGCGCAGATGATGAGCGTCACGACGCCAAGCGCCGAGGCATAGCCCATGCGGAAATACTGGAAGGCTTCCTCATAGGTCATGATGGCAAGCGTTTCTGTGGCACCGATCGGGCCGCCGCCGGTGAGCACGTTAATGATCGAGAAGTCGCGGAACACCCAGAGCACGGTCAGCACCAGCGATACGCCCAGCACCGGCATCAGGCAGGGCAGCGTGATCCAGATGAAGCGCCTCCAGACATTGGCGCCATCAACCCTGGCCGCCTGGTAATACTCTTCCGGGATCGACTGCAGGCCGGCCAGGATCATAATGGAAATGAAGGGGAAGCCCTTCCACACCATCACCATCGTCACCGCCGTGAAGGCAGGTAGCGGCTGGTTGAGCCACGACACGGGCAATCCGATCAGCCCGACCTGCATCAGCATCCAGTTCAACACGCCGAACGAGGAGTCGAGGATCCAGAGCCAAGTGATCACCGCCACCACTTCAGGAATGGCCCATGGCAGCGCAATTAGCATGCGGGCCACGCCCCTGCCCCGGAACTGCTGGTTGACCAACAGCGCACTGCCCAGCCCGACCAGCATGGAAATCGTCGTCACCACAATCAGAAGCCGGGCGCTGACGCCGATGGCATTCCAGAAATCCCTGGAGGTGAAGAGCTTGATGTAATTGTCCAGCGTGTACTCGCTGGCGCCAAAAGTCAGCGACGCGAACTTCACGTCGTGGAAGCTGATCTCGATGGCAAGCAGCATCGGATAGACGAGAATGCCCAAGATCAGCAGCACCGCCGGGGTAAGAAGCAGGTAGCCGAGCTTCTTGGCGTGGCGCGGACTCGCCAGGTCTATGCCGAACAGGCCGGAACTGCGCCGCACAGGGGTCGTTGCCGGTCGCGGCTGGGTCAGGTCAGTCATGCCCGCCTCTCCTCCAGGGGTCGAAAGAAGGACCGCGCACCCCTCCAGCGCGCGGTCCCGATCGTCTTACTGCAGCGCTTCGGCGGCAGCCTGTACTTCGGCCGCGACCTGCTCGGTCGGCAGCTTCTCAATCACCATACGCTGAAAATGCTCGGCAGCGATCTTGGTGAACTCGTTGTTCTGCGCTTCGAGACCCTTGGGCATGCGGTCGACACCGGCTGCCGAGGCGGCGTTGGTGGCGTCGATCAAGAGCTGCATGTGCGGCACCTTCTCAAACGCAGCGGGGCCGACGGCACCCGGCCGCGGAGCCGGCGAGGCGCCGAGTTCGGAGTAGAGCTCCTGGAACTTCTGGCTGGTGGAGAGCTGGATGAACTCCCAGGCCAGTTCTTTCTTCTCCTGCGGCGTTTCGGCCGCCAGTGTCAGCACGTTGGACGCACCACCCAGCGGCGGCTGCATCGGCGAGGCAGCATACTTCAGGTGCGGCTTGATCGCCGGGTCGGCCTTCTGCACGAATGCATTCACCCACGGCCCGTTGAGGCGCATCGCCACCTTGCCTTCGATGAAGAGCTGGTCGAGCTCAGCCCCACCCGGCGGGACCAGGCCCTCGTCCACCAGCGTGCGCCAGCGGTTGATGCCTTCTATGGTCTCGGGCGTGTTGATGATCACCTTGCCTTCGCTGTTGGTCCAGCGACCGCCGGCCGACAGCGCGTAGATCAGCATGTCGTTGGTCCAGCCGGAATTGGCCGACACCATGTGCACGCCCGTGCCGTAAACATCCTTCACGCCATCGCCATCGCGGTCGATCGTGGTGGCGCGGGCGGCAGCGAGGAATTCTTCCCAGGTCGTGGGCGGCGCCGAAATGCCGGCTTCCTGCAGGATCTGCTCGTTGTAGGCCATGATGTACCCGAAATAGAGCATCATGATGCACTGGGTCTTGCCGTCCCATTCGCAGACGTCCTGCCCAGCCCAGCCGTGCAGGTCCATGCCGGATTTTACGATCCAAGGACCCAAGTCCTCCAGCCAGCCATTGTCGGCGAAGGTGACGTATTCGAACGAGGTGAGGTGCACGATGTCGGGCGCAGATCCGGCGGCGAACTGCGTGATCATGGCATCAGAATAGCCGTCGCGCGGCATCAGCGTGAAGTCGATCTTCACGTCCGGATGGGTCTTTTCGAACTCGTCGATCACCGCCTGCCACCAGTCGCCGTAGCCGACTTCGCCCTTCTGCCAGGAGACGAAGTTAAGCCGCGTCTCGGCGGCGGCGATGCCCGGCAGGGCTATGGTGCCGGCTATTAGTAGCGCGGCGATTGTCCTAGCAAGTCTCATCCTCGTATCCTCCTAGATGTGATGATTATTTGACCATTGTGGCCAGCGCCTTGGCCGACGGCTCGGCGCCGTGCCCGGGCTTGTCGGGCACGATGTACTTGCCTTCCCGCACCTCCAGGGCCGTCTGGACGTATGGCGCGTTGCGCGCCATGACCGAGTGCTGGAATTCGTGGCCGCGCAGGTTCTGCAGCGTCGCGCTGACCTGCAGGCTGGCGGCAAGGAATATGCCCGTGCCGATGGTGGCGTGCGGGATGATCTGGCGATGGTGCGCCTGGGCGAGCAGCCCCATGCGCTGGAATGCCGTGATACCCGTGTGGCCCATCTCGGGCTGCACGATGGCCAGCGGCCCGGCCTCGAGCCGCGCTCGCAGCTCGTAGACGTTACGCCACTCCTCGCCGGCGGCGATCTGCACCGGGGAATGCTCCGCCGCGCGGCCAATACCCTCGACATCCTCGGGCTTGCACACGGCCTCGAGGAACCATGGATCGTACGGCAGGCACTTGTGCGCCAGCGCCACGGTCTCGACGTCGGTCAGCGTCCAGTGCAGGTCGGCTGCGATCATCGCGTTCGGGCCAAGCGCCTCGCGCAGCGCGCGGAACTCGGCCACTACGCCGTGATCCGCGTGCGGCGAGGCGAACTTGAACATGGTGAAGCCGCGGTCCAGCCAGCTTGCCGCGAAGCTGGCGCGATCGGCCAGCGTATCGCCCGGCAGGCCGGAGACATAGGCGGGAACCTCAGTCCGGCGGGCGCCGCCCAGCAGCTTCGAGATTGGCGCATTGCGCAGCTTGCCGCAAATGTCCCACAGCGCGATATCGACCGCGGCCAGAGCATCGTGCGTATAGCCGCTGTGCTGCCCGCGCACGCGCTGCAGGTCGTAAAGGTCCTCGTAGATCACCGCGACATCGAACGGGTCGCGGCCGATGAGGAAGGTCGCGAGCAGGTCGTCGATGATGGCGCGCACCGCACCCGGAGCGACGATGCCGTAGGTCTCACCCCAGCCTACGGTGCCATCGACAGTCTCGATCCGGCAGATGACCGTGCGGTCCTTAGTGGCATAGACGGTGCGGTTCTCGGCACGGACGAAATAGCCGGAATGCAGCCCGGAATCGTTCTCCTTGGGACCGCCCAGATATGGCTCGTCCTGGCGGTCGATCTGGATGGTGAAGCTTTCAACCGACTTGATGCGGCTCGTCATCATGCATCTCCCAAGGCATGCAGTTTCGGCGCGGCGCCGACCGGCAACAGGTCGGCAATCTCGGCGATCATCATGTCGATCTCGGTCAGGCCGCGTGTGTCGAACTTTGGTAGCGGCGCCCGCACCAGCGCGGTGGCGAACACGCCTCGGCGCATCAACACTTCCTTGGTCAGCGACATCCGGTAGATCATCTGCACCAGAAGCAGCGGCAGCGAGCGCACATAGAGGTCGCGCGCCTCGACCAGGTGGCCCCGGCGATAGGCCGCGAACAGGGCGGCGTGCAGGTCGGTGATCTCGACGGCCGGCATCAACGCCACAGCGCCACGCTCCAGCTCGTCATAGACGTAGCGCGCGCCGCCACCGCCCATCACGCCATCGAGCTGGTCGCCCGCCGCATCGATCAACGCGGTAATCCGCGGCCCCGAGGGCAGCGTCTCTTCCTTGACGTAGCGGATGCTGGGCACCGCCTGCACCACATCGGCAATCGCTGCAACCGGCAGTCCACTGCCAACCGGCGCCGGCGCGTTCTGCAGGATGATGTCGATCCCCGCCCCAGCCGCCACGGCAGTAAAGAACGTGATGAGCGCTGCCGTGTCCGATCCCACGGAAGCCGGCGCCATCACCATCGCGGCCGTCGCGCCTGCCGCCTTTCCGATCCGGCAGAAGGCGATGACTTCGTCCGGGGTGGCAGCACTGGCGCCGACGATGAACGGACGGCGTCCCGCCAGCGTGCGCCCGACTATCCCAACTAGCGTCTCGCGCTCAGCCGCGCTGAGGTGATCGAACTCGCTCGCAACGCCCGGAAACACCACGCCATCTGCGCCCGCATCCAGGGCGAATTCCGTCACACGCGCCATGCCGGCCTCATCGATCTGCCCCGACGCGTCGAACGGCGTCGGCAGGACCGGCAGCACTCCTTCAAGCATCCTCAACTCCCAAGTTCCATATGTTGGAACTAACTTCTTTTATATGGAACTGATGCCATGGGTCGTGTTAGCGGTCAAGTATGCGAACGACGAAAGTTCGTGATCTCTCCGACAACCTTTGCGGTGAACCGATGCAGATTTATGTGGAATGGACGTCGGTTTCGTTCGCCGCCGAGTTGATCGACGCGGACGGCAAAGTGGTGGATCAGATCCGCCACCCGGTGGGCGTGAATCAGGTCAAGGACGCCGCTTTCGAGGCACAGTTTTTCGCCCTCGTTCCTGCCGACTGGCGCCGTCGCGCCACCATCGGCTACCTCTCCGGCATGATCACCAGCCGGGGTGGATGGATCGAAACCCGCTTCGCGCAAGTCCCTGCCGGCATTGCGGAAATTGCCGCGCAGGGGAAGCGGATTTTGGTCGACGGATTGCCCCTGGTGTTCCTCTGCGGGGTCAGCACACCGGCTCCCCTGCCCGACGTGATGCGCGGCGAAGAACTCAAGGCCATCGCGGCCGCCAAGTGCCACGCCGCCGCCACCGTCATCCTGCCCGGCGCGCACACAAAATATGTCGCCGTCGAAGCCGGCCGTATCACCCGCCTCGCCACCTATATGGGCGGTGAAACGGCAGCACTGTTGCGCCGGGATTCGCTCATCAGCCGCCTCATTCCAGAGGATTCAGCCCTCACCGAAGACGGCTTCGACCGCGGCTTGTCCGTGGCCTGGACGAGCGATGTCGGCGGCGGCCTGCTCCGCCGGCTGTTCTCCGCACGCAGCCTGGTGCTGTTCGAGCGCATGCCCCGCGAGCACATCGCCGGCTACATCGCCGGACTGGTCGCTGGAGCGGAAATCTTCGAAGCCGAGACCGAATGGTCGCTTGGTTCGGCACCCGTCCTCGTCGTCGGCGATAGCCCCGATGCCACGCGTTACCGCCGGGCTCTGCTGCAGCGTGGCATCGATGCACAAGCTGCGACGATCGACATCGGTGCCGTCATCGCAACGCTGAGTGCAACTTCGCCCCTCCTGGCGTAAACCGTAGGCTATAGTGGTGGCTGCCTCCCGGCGGAAGGCGCGTGACACCCGGTAGCTCGGCGAATTGCTGCGGCGCGTTGATGGCGATTGGCATGTTGCTCCACGGCTCGATGCAGAGGAACGGCGCTTCGCCTCGACTCCACAGGGCAAGCTGGGCGAAGCCGTCGAAACCAAGCGTAATGTCGACCGTCTCGGTGCCGAAGCGCACCGAGCGGCTCGCAATGTCGGGCAGTCCGTGCGCGGTCGCAAAATCAATCTTGGACGGCAGGGCTACGCGCCCGTCGAAGCGATAGGGCATCACCGGGGACGTCCCCAGTGGTCGCGTCTCCTCGGCCTCAACCGCATCGAAATGCAGGCGATGCGCCTCGCGCGGCCCGGCGCCCGGCAAAGGCCAGTTGAAGCCCGGATGCACTCCCAGCATGTAGGGCAGTTCCACATCGGCGGCGGGATTGGCGACCTCAAGCAGTTGCGTCAGGCCATCGGGGCCCAGCGAAAATTCTACCGCAAGTTCAAAAGCATATGGAAACTGCGGCCACGTCTCGGCTGACGACGGCAATCGCAACCTGCAGGAACTATCGGTCGCTGCAACCAGTTCGAATGTAGCGCCGGGTGCGAAGCCGTGCGGTGGCAGTTCCATTGGACGGTCGCTGAGCATGACGAGGCCACGCGGATAGTGCGACACCACCGGAAACAGCACAGGTGCCCGGCGGTGCCAAGCATCTGAACCAGCCTGCCAGATGAACTCGCCGACCTGTCCATGGCTGAGGGAGAGGAGTTCTGCGCCAACCTGTGAAACGGTCGCTGCGAGATGGCCGGCGCGCAGCTCAACTGCAGCATTTGATCCTTTGCTCACTTACCCACCTGTCAAAGTGCGGGCGACGGCACCACGTTCGCCAACGCGCCAAGACTCAAGACTGAACAACACTAGCAGGTCTGGTTTGATCACGTCGGCGTACGTTACCACCATGCCGTGGGAAAGCGCGGATCATTGCGCCGCAAATGCTACCTTCCGCTCAACATTTGTAGCTAAGCATAAATGTCCGCATTGGGCTGATATCGTTGATTAAGTCGGCGATTTGGCTGCGTTCGGCCCCTTCTGACAGGCTTTTTCGTGCTGGGGACCTTGGCTAGGCGGCGCGGCTGGTCCTGCTCGGGGTCGGCTGAAACTTCCTCTTTGTCGGTCGCACCAACCTGCTGACCCGCACCTACACGACCGCCGAGAAGACCAAGGCGCAGGTAGCCAATAACCTCACCATCGTCATCGTCGGCCTGATGGCGTCGCCGAACGCGGGCACCCTGCACAAAGCCATCGGCTGGCAGATGATGAACATCTGGCTGCTGCCCTGGCTTGCGGTAGCCGCAGGAGCCGTTTTATGGCGAAATCGATCAAATAGAGACACGAAGTATTAGGGTGAACTCGCGGTCTCTGATCGCGGCACATGGATCGCAGCAGTTGCGTGGGCGAAGACGAGCCGTAGCCGACATTGAATCCACCATGGCCGCCTCGCTGTTCTCGAGGCACCCACCCAGACGCACAACACCACGTCAACCGGCCTTGACGACTGACTCTCATGCAGCGGCCGAGGAGCGCCTCCCCGATGGCGACATTGCCCGTCATCCCGGGCGTGGCGGACTTCGGGTCTGCCATACTGGCGGCAGGTCAAGACGCGGGGACCGCGTTGCACCCACAGCAAAATGCGGGCGTTCAAGGTGACCCGGTAGTTTGCCGACCTAGACGAGTACTAAAGAACGGCCGCACCTCACCCCGGATAGCCACTGCCCTGCAACGCATCCCCCCGAGCCGCTAGTCCAACTCAGGGAGCATGTCCGTGCATCTGTCTCCTGCACGGCACCGCCGTAGCAAAGGCCTCCGTCAACTCCATCGTCGCAAGAGCATAGTGGTACGGCTGCCAGACGCCCGGTTTGGGCCGATGGGTTCGACCAATCGCTGCAACACACTCAGCGAACTTCTCCGCTGGGTCCGGTGGATTTTCGTTGAAGCCGCGCTGCCAGGGAGATCGCGGATCGCAGAAGTAAACCACTACATCGGTGGTCTGCGTCAACCGCTGGTGGCCGGCAACCTCTTTCCCGCGGTCCCAAGTCAGCGACCTATAAAGCTCGCAGGGTAGTTTCTGTGAGTGCTTGATCAGGGCGCTGAGGACGCCTCCGGTGTCTTTGTTGGCAACCTTGATCAGCATTGCATAGCGGGAGTGGCGTTCGACCGGTGTCGCCATATAGCTGTTCCTGGGCACGCCGATGAGGTCGCTATACAATGTCCGGGCACGGCCCGATCTTCGACGCAAGCTGGCCGTTCACTGATCGAGACTGCATCCTTGATCTGGCCCGGTCCGCTCCGCTTGATGCTGGCATGCCGAAAACGGCAGATCGTTCGCCTTGCCCTAAGGCGCTCCAGCAGGTTGCGCGCTTGGATGAACAGACTGCGACTATTGGCAATCAACAGTTAGTCCCCTGAGCGGACGCGTATCTGATCAAATGCCACCGCGGCGATCAGTACGATGCCGCGGGTGATTTCCTGCCAGAAGCTCGACACGTCAAGCAAGGTCAGACCGTTGTTCAGCGTGCCGAGGATCAGTACGGCGAGCACCGTGCCCCAGACCGAACCCCGACCGCCAAGCAGACTGGTTCCGCCCAGGATGATCGCGGCGATGACAGTGAGCAGGCTCGAGCCTGCCGCGTTGGGCGCGGCTGCGCCAAGCATGGCACCGAGAATGATGCCGGAGGCAGCGCCCACAATGCCAGAAAACACATAGAGGGTGACCAGAACCCGGTCCACCTTGATGCCCATGATCCGGCTCGCCACCGGATTGCCGCCCGCGGCGTAGATCTCACGACCGAAGCGAGTGCGGGTCATGACCCACCAGACGATTCCGCACAGGGCGAGCATGATGAGCAAAGGCACCGGCACGCCTGCGACGCGACCGGACCCCAGCCAGTTGAAGCCGTCGACAATCAGTGGCTTGCTCAGACCACCGGTAAGGACCAGTGCCGATCCTCCGTAGATACTCATTGTGCCAAGCGTCACGATCAGCGGGTTCAGTCGCAGCCGCGTCACCAGGACGCCATTGAAGCCGCCAAGGGCCGCGGCAATGGCAATGGCGACAAAGCAGGCCAACCATACATTCAGCCCCAGCCCGTACAGCAGGGTGACCACAACACCGGACAACGCTGCGATAGCGGCCACCGAGAGATCGAGCCCGCCCGCGACGATCAGCGGCGTGCCAGCGATGGCCATCAGCCCGATCACCGACATGTTCGACCCAATTGCCATCAGATTTCGCGTCTGGAGAAAGTAGGGAGACAGCAGGCTGAAGGCGCCGAAAATCAGAACGTAGAACACAGCAAGCACCGCGACGCCCGCCCAGTCCTTGCTCATCAGCTTGCGAAATCCTGCCGCGCTCCGGCGAGGTCTTGCGGTCGTTGCGTGTTCCAAAGCGAGATCCCCATAGGCGCGGAAGGCTATCTGAAATTTGACGCTTGACTACCATCCATCTCAGGACTAGTCAACAAGTGGTCAGGCCACTTGGCCATTCGAAGTCGACGGGCGCGTGCCTTTTGTCCCGCCCCGACAGCTTTATGAAGGACACCGGAATGATCGGAGCACTCGATATCTCGCCCATCGCGAAGTCTGGCGTTTCCGACATCATGGTTCAGCGCATTCTCGGTTTCGTCACGGCCGGACAGCTCAAGCCAGGCGACAGGCTTCCCTCGGAACGCGAGCTTGCCGAGCGCTTCCAGGTGAGCCGCCCCACCGTGCGTGAGGCGATGAAGGCTCTGTCGGTTCTTGGCGTCCTTGAGATCAACCATGGCGGAGGCGCCTTTGTCAGCGCGTTGAACGCCGCTGAATTGCTCGGCCCCCTGAGCTTTTTTCTCAACCTTTCGGAGGTGACGGTCGAGAAATTGTACGACGCCCGCCGGCTTATCGAAGGCGAGGTCTGTGCCCTCGCCGCTAGCTCAACAACTCCGGACGACCTCGCTCATCTAGAGGTCCTGATTGGCAGGCAAGAGGCACAGAAGAGCTATGCCGAGGAGTATCTGGCGCTCGATTCAGAGTTTCACGAGGTTCTGGGCGGTTTGTCGGGAAACCCGTTCCTGGCTCGGGCTTCGCAAAGCCTGAACGTGTTGGGCGTCGAGTTCCGCAGGAAAGCCGCCAACTCCAAGGACACGCCGACACGATCGATCGAAGACCACCGCGTCATTCTGCAGGCGCTCCGCGATGGCAATCCCGAGGCAGCCCGCCGCGCCATGGTGGCCCACATGGATCAGGTGATGAATTCCACCCGCAAGGCGCTGGATCCACGCAAATGACGCGATTGAAGGTGGTTGTCACCGATTACACCTTTCCAGATCTGGAGCAGGAACGTCAGGCGGCCATGGCGGCAGGCGCCGAGTTTGAGAGCTACCAGTGTAGGACCGAAGCCGAAGTCGCCGAAGCAATCCGCGGCGCCAGTGTGGCGCTCGTCCAATTTGCCAAGGCCGACAGGGCGGCAATTGCCGGCCTCGCGCGAGGCGCGGCTCTTGTTCGATATGGCATTGGCTATGACAATATCGATGTCGCTGCTGCCACCGAACTTGGTGTTCCGGTGGGCTACGTCCCTGACTATTGCCCGGACGAAGTGGCCGACCACACCTGCGCGGCCCTGCTGACGTTGCTGCGCAAGCTGCCTTCCCTCGATGCCTCCGTCCGGGCCGGCAGGTGGGAGGCGGTCGCGGTGGCCAGACCGATCCGGCCGTTTTCCGAGACGCTGGTCGGGTTCCTCGGATTGGGGCAGATCGGCAGAAGGGTGCACGCGCGCCTCAGCAGCTTCGGCTTCCGCTTTGCGGTGGCCGATCCGGCTGTGTCCGAGGCCGAAGCGGTAGCGCTCGGAATGCGCAAGCTGTCGGCCGAAGAGCTGTTCAGGCAAGCCGATGCGGTCAGCCTGCATGCACCGGCGACGGAGGCGACGACTCGCTTCGTCAACGCTGCCCGGCTGGCGACGATGCAGCCGCACGCCGTGCTGGTGAATTCGGCACGGGGCGCGCTTGTCGATGAAGATGCGCTGGCCGATGCCCTGCACTCAGGGCGGCTTGGCGGCGCCGCGCTCGACGTGTTCGAGCATGAACCCCTGCCTGCAGCATCGGCACTCAGGGGGGCGCCGGGTGTGCTGCTGACGCCGCACGCGGCCTGGTATTCTGACGCCGCGATCAGCCGGCTTCAGAAGTTGGTGGCAGATGACATCACGAACCACCTCAACGGACGACCACTACGAAAACCGGTCCCGGCGTCCCGGGGGGTATGAAGTCTCAAGGGGCCAAAACGACGATACGGATCAAAAACTAAACTCAAAATCAAACGCGTCACTATGGAGGAGACTATGAAGTTCAAACTGGTACTTGCACTGAGTGCGCTATTGGCCGGCCCCGCTCTTGCGGTTGGCCCCGGTGACCTCATGGGGCAACGGTTGAGCGCCGAGGAGATGACGGCGCTGGTCGAGGCCGCCAAGGCGGTCAACCCGCCCAAGAACGGCACCAACTATGTGATCGGCTTCGCCAATCTGGGCCGCAACGCGCCGTTCTTCCTTCGCGTCGAAGAGGGGATCATTGCCAATGGCGAGGCAGCCGGAGCCGACGTTCTGGTTACCGACAACGCGTTCGACGGCGCGACCGCGCTTGCAAATGCGGAAAGCTACCTGCGGCGCAATGTTGACTATGTGATCGAATTCCAAACCGACGCGAATTTTGGTCCGGTCATCATGCAGAAGATGAACGATGCCGGGGTCAAGGTCACCGCCATCGACATTCCCATGGCAGGGGCCACCTTCATGGGGGCCAACAATTCACGCTCCGGCTTCATGGGCGGCAACTATATCGGCCAGGCAGCGCGCGAGAAGTGGGGCGATGACAAGGTGATGTCGGGCTACATGGTTGTGGGCGAGTTGCCGCAGTCTGGCGCCGTTCCGGCCATGCGCACCGATGGTCAGGTCGCGGGCTTCCTCGCCGAATACCCCGACTTCCCGGCCAACCAGATCATCAAGATCGACACTAAGGGCACGCTTGAGGAAGCCTTCAAGGTAATGAACGACCTGATCGGCCGTATTCCAGAGGGTGCGCCGATCATGGGACAGGCGATCAACGACCAGTCCATCCTGGGCATGCTCCGGGCCGTTCAGCAGGCCAATCGTGGCGACGACGCGATCTTCGTCGGCATGGGGGCGGACGAAGGCGCGGCAATGGTGAAGGAGCCGAGTTTTCTCGCCTCGGTCGGGTATTTCCCGGAAAACTACGGCAACTATCTCGTGCCGGTCGCCCTGATGGAACTGGCCAATGTCGATGTCCCCCCGGCGGTGCTGATCACCCACACGATGGTGTCGCGAGCGACGGTCTGCAACTTCTATGCGGACGTGGCCTGCACCGACGACAAGGAGATCACCCTCGAGTTCCGCGACGATGCCTTCAAGGCACACGTGGCGGCTCAGGCACAGAACCCCGCCCTCGCGGGCTATGAAGCGCTGCTGCCAAGAGCTGACTAGCCGGCCCTCCGTGCCCGGCCAACAATGGCCGGGCACGGATCGTCCCAACCTGGGGAAGGGAAGACCATGCTGCTGAACATGAGCGGAATTACGAAGTCGTTCGGCCCGAACAAGGTGCTCGACTCCGTGAATCTCAGCGTGATGGCCGGTGAAATCGTTGCCCTGCTGGGGGCAAACGGGGCCGGAAAATCGACCCTGATGAAGATCATGACCGGCATCTACCGCAAGGACCAGGGCCGGATCGAACTGCAGGACGAGTCCGTGGAAATCGGCAATCCTTCGGAGGCAATGGCCCATGGTCTTCGCCTGGTGCCGCAGGAACTGCAGATTCTGGCCGACCTCAGTGTCGCCGAGAACATCTTTCTGGGGAACTTGCCCGCGCGCGGCAAAGGACCGCTGGCCCGCATCCAGCGCAGCGAGCTGAATGCGCGTGCGCAGGCCATCCTGGCCGACCTCGGCATTACCGACATGGACGTGAAGGCGCCGCTGTCCCGCTTCTCGGTTTCCGAGCAGCGGCTGGTCGAGATCGCCCGCGCCCTGGCAGGGGAGGCGCGCATCCTCGTTATGGACGAGCCCACCGCCTCGTTGTCAGCACCGGAGTGCGACCGGCTGTTTGCAATTCTCGGCCGTCTGCGGGCGCGCGGTGTCTCCATCATCTTCATCTCGCACTTTCTGGACGAGGTCTTTCAGATCTGCGACCGGATCGAGGTCCTCCGCGATGGCCGCAACGCCGGCTCGTTCATCACCCGCCAGACGGACCATCATCAGGTCCTGGCCGCCATGCTGGGCAGGGAACTGAGCGACCTGTTCCCCGAGCACGCTGCCGAGCCGGGCGGTGAAGCGTTCCGAGCTGAAGCGCTGTCGGCATCGCCGCGGATCAACAATGTGAGTTTCACCGTACGCAAAGGCGAGATTCACGGGATTTTCGGGCTGATTGGCTCGGGGATTGAGGAAATCGGCAAGGTGCTGTTCGGGCATAAGCCTGCCCTGGCCGGCCGACTGAGCCTGTTCGGTGCGCCGTTTACGCCACTGTCGGTGGCAGATTCGATCGTCGCGGGAGTTGGCTTTGTCTCCGGTGAGCGAAAGTCGGAGGGCATCATCCCCGACCTGTCGCTGCGGGACAATGCCACCCTGCCGTTCCTTGCCCGCCACAGCGACAGAGGGACGATGTCGGTCCCCTCGCAACTGGAGTTCGCAGGCAAATGGATTGCGGCGCTGGGGGTGGTGACAGCCGGGCCTGAACAGAGGATCAGCGGCCTGTCTGGCGGCAACCAGCAGAAGATCTGCATTGCCCGCTGGCTGGTGGACGGACTGCGAGTGCTCATTCTCGAGGAGCCCACACGCGGAGTGGATCTGGGCGCGCGCAAGGACATCTATCGGCATCTGCGCAAGCTGTCCGACGAGGGACTGGCGATCATCGTCATATCCTCGGATCCTGAGGAAATCGGCGGTCTGGCCGATTCATCGACGGTGCTGATTGGCGGCCATGTGGCCCGACAGTTCGACCATCCGGTGGACGCGCATGCCTTGATGAAGACCGCAACCCACGAACAAGCAGCCTGAGTATCTCAGGGGGAGGAAGAAGATGAAGCTGAGTGTGACGAGTTGGTCGTTCCCGCTGCTGAGTTTGCGGGAAGTTGGCGATATCGCCAAGGCACTAGGCATCGATGCGATCGATTTGAGCCTGTTCTACGCATCCGGGCTCGACAAGCCCCGTTTGCTCTCCGAGCCGGAGCGCTACGGAGAGGAAATCCGCAGGGCCTTGCCCTTGCCGGTTGCCAACTACTACCACCTGTTTGGCGCCGGCCTCGCCGATCGCAACCTTGCCGGCCCGGCTGATCCACAGAACCTCATTGATCTGAAAGCGACGCTGCGCTTTGCCAGCGCGGTCGGCGCGCCGAGCGTCTTCATCCTGCCGGGCATGATCAATCCCGGCCAGAGCCGCAGTGCCGCCATTTCCGCATCGGCAGAAGCGTTGAAGCCCATGGTGGAAGCGGGCCAGCGGGCGGGCGTGACCGTCACCATCGAGCCCCATGTCCATGGCATTCTCGAGTCGGTGGCTGCGACCGAGGAGATGCTGCATCGGGTACCCGGACTGAAGATCGCGCTGGACCTGGCGCACTTCGTCGCGCTTGGGTACCGCCAGGAAGAGATCGAGGTTCTGGCGCCCCACGCCGGACACGTCCATCTGCGCCAGGCCAGACAGGGCCAGCTGCAGGAAAAGCTCGAGAACGGCACGATCAATTTCCCAGCTCTATTCGGGGCCCTTCGGGACGTCGGCTACGACGGCTGGGGGGCGATCGAGTATGTCCACCAGGCGTATATGAACACCGTTTTCGACGACGTCCTGTCCGAGACGGTCAAGATGCGCGACTGTTTCCGCGCCTGGTCAAACAAATAAGGGAGGGTGCCATGGCGCACTATGCTTGGGTATTGGAAGTCCGGCCCGGCTACGAGGCCGAGTACAAGAAGCGTCACGACGAAATATGGCCCGATCTGGCGGCGGATATCCGTGAAGCCGGGATACGGAACTACAATATTTTCCGGCATGGTCTGACGCTGTTTGGCTATTTCGAATGTGACGACCTGCCCAAGGCGATCGCAGCGTTGGGCGCCAGTGAGGCCAATGCTCGCTGGGGCGCCTACATGGCACCGATCATGAAGATCGAGGTCGATCCGTCCATCGGCTTTCCGTTCCTGCTGCCACTGCAGTTCCATCAGGATTGAGCAACTTGGCTCCGGTGCTGATCCACAATGACACTCTTGGGCGCCTCATTCGCGCCGGCGGCTGGGCGGAGTTGGCCGAAGGGACGCCCCGGCTGATCGAGCGGGCACTTGCCGGCACCGATGACGTCACCGCGACAGCGCTGGTGGACTTCTTCGAACTTGAGATGAAGGTTGTCTACGACATCTACGAGCAGTGGTTCCGCGATACCCGCAGGTATCTCATGGACACCGGCCTGCCTGCCGCGGACCTGGACGCCGCGCATGCCGAGATCGGGCGGCGGCTGGCCCCGTTTCACGCCTCTGTGGGGACCGTGCGGCAGCAGGTGTGGAGCGAGGTCGGTGCGGCGCTGCTACGTGTCAGGGATACTGGCCTTCCGCTTGCCGAGCGCGTTGCCGCGCTTGATCGGGCTGTCGGCATCTGGCGCGATCTGCATGATGGCGAGGTGGACCAGCTTTCGGGCCTGTTCGACCTGGTGATGGTGCGCAATGGCGAAACCGCCCTGCGCGAGATGTATGAGGGCTGGGTGATCGGCGACTGGTTCGCCAAGCGCTACCAGCGCTTCGACGTCAGCAAGATCGACTGGGACACCGCAGGCTGGCTGCTGGTTTACCTGGGCTTCGAAGGGCATCACGGGCACCTGAGCGGCAGCGACCGCGACGGCAGCATTGATTTTATCGAAGACGACGAGAAGGTCACCATCAGCTTTGCCCCCTGCGGCTCGGGCGGGCGGTCGATGGCGGGGGAAAGGCGCGACGCACTGCCACCACTTTCATCCCCGGAACTGGGCTGGCCGGAACTGCGGCAGGCCCACGATTTCACCTGGAACGAGACAGGGGTCTGCGCCTATTGCGCGCATTGCTGCCTGTTGCACGAGACCCTGCCGATCGCCGCCTTTGGCTATCCGGTGCGAGTGACAACGCCGCCCACTGCGCCGCTGACCGGCGAAAGCCGCTGCAGCTGGACGGTGTACAAGAACCTGCGCGATATTCCGGATGCCGCCTATACCCGGGTGGGGGCGGTGAAACCACCTGCCCATGCGCCGCTCGGCTCGGCAGGGCGCGCCGAGCGTGATGCGATCCTGCAGGCCACGAATGGTTGAGCCGTTCTCGCATCGCCCCCGGCGCAGCAAGGTGGCCGTGATCGGCGGCATGATGGCGTATTTTGAATCCATCATGCCGGCCGGCTTCCGCGCGGAGCGCCGCGACCACGTGAAGGCCGTCAGCCTGCCGCTCGCGGCCGAGTTCGACATTGTCGAACTGGGCCTTTGGGCAGACAAGGGCGATATCGAGCCGATGGCCCGCCGGCTCGAGGCGGACGCCCCCGACGTGCTGGTGCTGATCCCCACCATGGCGACGCCGCCGGCGGAGATTGCCGCGTTCGCCGCCGCGGCCGGGCTGCCTGTGGTGATCGTCTGCGCGCACGAACTTGAACAGGTCGGCGCCGACTACGACATGGCCGCGCTTTGTCGCCATTCCACCAATGTCGGCGCCACCATGCTGGGCGCGATGCTGCGTCGGCAGGCTCGACCAATCCGACCGGTACTGGTCGCTGGTTTTCTGTCCGATGCTGCCTTTCACGCGCGGGTGCGGATGGCCGTCAGGACGGCGGCGCTGGCCAGACGCATGCGCGGCCTGCGCATCGGGCGTTTGGGACATCCGATGGCAGGTTACGACCATCTGGGATTGAGTGAGGCTGAGGCCGAGGCCTCAGGCTTCGCTGTAGTGGACGTGAATCATGCCGACTGGGCCGAACGCTTTGCTGCGGTTACGCCCGCGCAGATCGCCAAAGTAGCTGCCGCCAGGCTGCCGTCTCTGTTGCCGACCCAGGCCAGATACGCGCCAAGCCCCGATCTCGAGCGGGCGATCCGGCTTGGGTTGGCACTGGACCGGCTGGCCGATGATCTGCAACTCGATTGTGGCGCCATCGCATGCCGGGGCCCATTCGGCGATGGCTTGCAAGGCGGCGCGATCAGTTGCCTCGCCACGACCCTGCTTGCAGCGACGGGCCGCCCATTCGCGGCCACCGGCGACATGGTGACTGCCATTGCAATGCTGATTGGCCGCACGCTTGGTGGGGCCACGCTGTATTGCGAGCTGGATGCTGTGGACCGCACCCGCGATGCCTTTCTCGTCGCCAATACAGGTGAGGCTGACATCGGTTGGTGCCCCCCCGATGGGCGGTTTGAGGTTGTAGACGCTTCGGCGCATTCAGGACGGCAAGTGCCGGGGGTGGTGCTGAGTCACGAGTTGAGCGCCGGCCCGGCCACCATGCTGGGCGTAGCGCTCGACCAAACTCGATCCGAGCGGCTGTACCTGATTGCGCTGGAGGGACGGACGCTCGAACCGAGTGTGACGGCGCTGAAGGTGACAAACGCCTGGTTTCAAACCAGCCAACGGCCGGCCCTTGCCGCTTTCGAGGCCTGGGCAGGTGCCGGTGCGACCCATCATGGCGCGCTAACGCCTGGCCATCTAGGCGAGGCGGTGCATTGGCTTGGGATGCTTTGTCAGTTGCCGGTGACCTCGATCACCGAGAATGGAGCCAAGAATAATGGATGATAGAGTTGCGCTCGTCACCGGCGCGTCGCGTGGCATCGGACTGGAAGTTGTCCGCCAGTTGGTTGCGCGCGGGTGGAAGGTCGGAATGGTCGCTCGAGGCCAACAGGATCTGGAAGCGGCGGCTGTCGGTCTGAACACAGCATCGGTAGTTCCGGTGTCCTGTGACGTTTCGGACAAGGTCTCGATGGAAAGCGCTGTCGCGCAGGTTGCCGAGCGGTTCGGTCCGGTCGGCGCTCTGGTGAACAATGCAGGCGTCATCGATCCGGTCGGCCTGATGCACGAAACCGATGCCGCCGAATGGATGCGGCTGATCCAGATCAATATCGGTGGGGCGATGCAGGCCACCCGCGCCGTGCTGCCGTCGATGCTGGCAAGGTCGAGCGGAGTGATCGTCAACCTGTCCTCGGGCGCCGCGCACACCGCGATCGAGGGCTGGAGCGCCTACTGCACCTCAAAGGCCGGGCTCGCCATGTTCACCAACTGCCTTGCGGCGGAATATTCGAGCCGTGGCATCAGGGTGTTCGGCTTCATTCCGGGAGTGGTCGGCACCGACATGCTGAATGGCGCGCAGACCAAATTCGACAATGTCATTGCGCGGCTCAGTGATGACATCAAGCTGACACCGGATCTTCCGGCCCGCTGCATCGCCTGGCTGATCGACGAGGGAGAGGGCCAGGTCTCCGGCATCGAGCAGAGCATCCGTGACCCGGAGCTGCGCGCCAAGGTCGGGCTTGAGGAGCGCGCAAGATGGTAGATGATCTGAACCCCAGTGACCTTGGCCTGACAGGGCGCAAGGTGCTTGTCACCGGCGCGGCCCAGGGCATCGGGCGGGCCTGTGCCGTGTGGCTCGCCCAACTCGGCGCCAGGGTCGTGCTGGCCGATATCCAGGACTGCACGAACGCGGTTGCCCAGGCCGGCCACGGCGCCACCGCACGTCATCTCGATCTCAGCAACCGGGTGGCCAGTGAGGCCCTGATTGCGGATCTGACGGCAGAGGGAGAGGCGCTCTACGCTCTGGTGAACTGCGCGGGGCTGCTGGTTCGCCAGCCCCTCGAGTCGATTTCCCCCGAGCAGATCGAGTTGCACACCGCGGTCAACCAGACGGGCGTGTTCTATCTGGCGCGGGCCGCGATGGCGGCGATGCGGCGGCAGGGAGATGGTGGCAGGATCGTGCTCTACACCAGCCAGGGCGCCTTCACCGGCGGCGCTTTCGGCTCAACCCACTACGCCATGAACAAGGCCGCACTGACGGCCCTGATGAAATCCATGGCGCGACTGGGGGGGCCGGACGGCATCACCGTGAATGCGGTTTCGCCAGGCGCCGTGGACACGCCGATGTTTCGCGGCGGCATGAGCGAGGCCGACATCGCCCAGTTCTGCAAGACCATCCCGGTGGGCAGGCCCGCCGAACCCCAGGAACTGGCGGCGCCGACGGCGTTTCTGCTGTCGGAATGGGCGCGATACATCACCGGTACAACGCTGCACGTCAATGGCGGTCAATTGATGGTGTAGACACCATCATTCGAGGAGGAAATACATGGCTAAGGCGAGAATTGCGCTGATTGGCGCCGGATGGTGGGGAGTGGAAGTCTACGTTCCGGCCATGATGAGTCACCCCGATATCGAGCTGGTGGCCATCAACCGGCGGGACCGGGGGGCACTGGACGAGATCCTCGCCCGTTATCCGGGCCCGCGAGGCTACACCGACTACCGCGAGATGCTGGCCGCCGAGGCGCTGGATGCGGTCGTCATCACCTCACCGCACACCGTTCATTTCGAGCATGCGTGCGCCGCGCTTGAGGCGGGGTGCCATGTCCTCATCGACAAGCCGATGACGACCAGCGCCAGCGATGCCCGGTCGGTGGTGCAACTGGCGGCCGAGAAGCAGCGTGAAATCCTCATTCCGTACGGTTGGAACTACAAGCCTTTCGTCACCGAAGCGGCACAGCTCATTGCCGATGGCAAGGTCGGCGAGGTGCGTCATGTGACCTGCAACATGGGCACCTTCACCTATGATCTGTTCGGTGGACACGGCCTGAAGGAAGCGGCCGATCACATGTTCCAGCCCAACAAGTCGACCTGGGCGGATCCGGACAAGGCCGGCGGCTATGGCTGGGGGCAGTTGAGCCATTCGCTGGGACTGATGTTCCGGCTGGTCAACCTGGCGCCCAAGCAGGTGTACGCGCTATCCACCAAGTCCGATGCCGATGTCGACCTGACCGATGCCGCGATTCTGACCTTCGAGAACGGCGCCCACGCCAGCATTTCGGGCAGCGCGCTGGTGCCCAAGCAGTGCTCGTACCAGATGGACGTTCGGGTCTACGGCACCGAAGGCATGCTGCTGCTGGACATGGAACGCACGCGCATGGAATTGCGCCGTTTCGACAAGAACGACGTCATTCTCGATCTGGAGCCGGATGCCGGCCAATACGCTGCCGTCGAGCCCATCAACCGGCTAGCCGAGGTGTGCCTCGGTACGGCGAAGACGATCGAAGCCAATGGCATAGTGGGATTGCGCGCGATCGAAGTGCTGGACGCGATGTATCGTTCCATGAAATCCGGCAAGGCCGAGGAGGTCTGATCTTGGCCTGGAAGACCAAACGCAGCGACATCGTCAAGGGTGGTTTCTCCACCCCCCTCGATGCGCCGATGATCCCGAGCTTTCCGTTCACGTTCAGGGACTGCAAGATCTTCACGATCGTCTACCGGACCGACGAGAGTGCCATCAAGGCCCTCCTGCCCGAGCCGCTGGTCCCGACGGGCGACGAGGTGATGATCCACATCTACCAGATGAACGATACGGGCTGGATCGGTCCGTACAATGAAGCCAACGTGATGTTTGGCGCGGAATTGCCGGGCAAGGCGGTGGGAAGCTACTCGCCCTACCTGTTCCTCTCGTCCGACATCGGGGTTGCGCATGGTCGCGAAATTCACGGCCAGCCCAAGAAGTTCGGAAATCCCAAGGTAGAGTTCCGCAGCGACCTCATCGTCGGCACCGTCGAGCGGAACGGCATCGACATCGTCACCGGCACCATGCCCTACAAGCAGCAGGCGGCGGATATTTCCGAGCTGGCGCAGATCTTCCCTTTTGCCACCAATATCAACCTCAAGGCGGTCGATCATATCGACGGTACGCCCGCGATCCGGCAACTGACCTCCCGAAGCCTCGCCGACGTGAAGGTGACGGAATGCTGGCGCGGGCCCTGCACCGCAGAGTTGCGGCCCAATGCCCAGGCCCCCGTACACCGCCTGCCGGTCCGCGAGATGCTGGACGGGTTCTTCTGGGCGGCGCAATTCACGCTGGTGCCCGGCAAGGTGTTACTCGACTATCTGAAGGACGAGTAGGCCGGTAGACCGGCAACGCCGCTTGCGGGTATGCAAAATCCCGGCCATGCGCGCGTCCGGCATGCGATGGCTCAGGGCGCGTCCATAACGGCTGGTTACAGTCTGAACAGCAGGTGCGGGTCGAAACCCGACAAACAGGTATGACACGCTGATGCCCATAAACACCGCCGTCCGCTCAGTCGAAGCCATTCCGATTTCCTACCGGGAGCCGACCGACCACAACCGGTTCCGGTCTGTTTGCCTCGTCAAGATTACCGGCGAGGACGGTCAGGTCGGGTGGGGCGAGTGCTGTGCCTATTTCACCGAAGCCACCCTGGCTGCGGCAAAGATCGTCGAGGGCATGGCCCCCCTCGTTGTCGGGCAGAACGCCTGTCACACCGAGCGGGTCTGGCACGCGCTGCGCAAGCACAGCTGGTGGTATGGCACCGGAGCAGGCATTGCCTCGATTGCCATTTCCGGCATCGACATCGCGCTATGGGACCTCAAGGGCAAGATGCTTGGCATCTCCGTTCTGGATCTCCTGGGTGGCCCGGTGCGGGACGAGTTGCCGGCAATCGCCAGCCTGCATGGCACCAAGGCGCGGATCGAGGACATGGCCGAGGAGATCGCCGGCCATACCGCCACGGGACTGCATGGGGCCAAGGTCGGGTTTGGCAAGCATGGCAATGCCAACCTGGGCTTTGATCGGAACCGCGACATCGCGTTTGTGCGCCAGGTGACGGAAGCGATGGGCCCCGGCAAGAGCCTGATGATCGATTGCGGCGTCAACAATTTCTGGGACATTCCGACGGCAATCGACCGGGCGAAGGCTTTTGAAGACATGGGCGTGGCCTGGCTGGAGGAACCGCTTGGCCACGACGATCCCGGAGGCTATGCCGCCCTGCGCGCCGCAACCGGCATCCGCATCGCCTATGGCGAACGCGAGTCCACCCCGCGCGGCATCAAGCGGATTGTAGATACCGGCACCGTCGATGTGGTCGGGCTCGACCCGGGCCGCATCGAAGGCATCACCGGTTTTGTCAAAGCTGCGGACATCTGCGCGCTATCCCGGCGTCAGGCCAACGCGCATAACTTCTCCACCGCCATCGTCGGGGCGGCAAGCCAGGCACTCAGCTTTGCCAGCACCGCCTGCCAGCTTCTCGAATTGCAGCCCGTTTACGGACCCGCGCAAAGCGAACTCGTTGACCGTCCGATCTGGCACAGAAACGGTTTCGTCAACATGCCTGAGGGCGTCGGCCTTGGCATCGAGGTCGACGAGGGCCTGGTGCGCAGCATGGTGATTTGAACACTAAGCAGGGCGGACATTGTTTTACGTCTGGTATTAGGCCTACTCAGGAATATCGCAACTACTGGCCTTCCGGTTGCAGCGCACTAGGATTCGAAATCTCCATAAAGACCTGAGATCATATGTCGGAGCCCACTCGACCTCTTAGAAATTGACCGGCCTCCACACTGGACTGCGGTCGCTCACCGGTGACGTCTGTGGCTTCAATATTGTCATCAACAACGCGGCGAACTATCCGTCAGATCACTTCGAAGCCTACACGATCGAATGTTGATTGCCACTGAGAGCTGACCCAGTAGGCAGGGATTTTTCCATCGAGATTTGGCTCTGGCGCATTTTTGCTGAAGCTTTGGCATCGGGCTCCGATCAATTTCGCCTGCAATAGGTCGAGTTTCCCGCGTCCATACATTTGCCGCTTAACGAGCTTCAGGCGCGTGATTTGACCTTCTGTCTGCCCATTGGACCATGGAGAGATGATCGCGTTTCTGACGGCGGCCATGTCCCTTTCGACGCCGTTGGCAAAGGAGCCGACAAGGCTGAGTTTTGCCGCCTGCAGCCAGTCGCCCAACCTCGCCGCGGTTTTGGATCGGATCATGGACTGGAAGTCGCCGATGGTGGTGCGGGCACCACCATCGGGTACATTCATTTCGATCGCAGCGACCAAGATCGCTTCGGACTTTGCGAGATCGTACCGCGCTGTGGTCAACAGCCTAGCGATGACGCGCGCCGACGGTGTTCGTGCCAACCCGCTTTGACTTGCTTTTTCAGCAAGACGCCGGCGTTGCGCCCATTGTGAGACGACACCGCGTTGCCCTGGAAAGCCAGCATTTCGCGCCAGAGCGCAGAAGCATTGCGGGCCCCTTCGTCCCAACGGGTATACAGCCACGGGAGCCAGCTATTCAGCGAACTTGGCCTTGTGCGGAAAACGTCGAACCTCTGGCCGCGCAGGACATCACGCACGACCTTCCGGCTGTGGCCTGTTTGACGGACGATCTGTCGGATCGAGGTTCCCTTCATCGACAGCTCCTTGACCGCCTCGTTGGTTTCCTGTCGGCGCAGATATCCTTCATTGAGCAGCCTCTCGGCATAGGTCAGCAGCTTGGGATCGACGACATCACTGCCGACGGCCTGCCTAATCTGGCGCATGGATTTGCCGACCGCGTCGAGGAATGCACGGCTGGAGTTTTCCATCAGGTGCCAGCGGTCGGCGACCTGGTCCGCATTCGGCAATCCTCTAGCGATCGCCTCGCCGTGGCCACCACCACGATCTCGGGCAACAACTGATGTGGATGGATGCTCGGCCAACCAAGCGCGAGAGGTACTCAACGCGCTATCTGGCAGCAAGACAACCGGCCTCCTGCGTTCAAGGTCGCAGACAATCGTCCCGTAGGTTTGCCCACGCCGGAAAGCAAAGTCGTCGATTCCAATCACCGTCAGCGTGTCATCATGCTTTGTGATCCGTTGACGCACGACGCGGAGCAATGTGTCTTTGCTGACCGGTATCATGAGACGATCCGCAAAATTGGCTGCAGGCCTACCGCCTAAAGCTAGGCCGAGATTGTGCACGATGGTCTCGAGCCGTTGCGTGCGCCGGCTAGGTGGAAACCCAGGGTCAGTTCTCGACGGAAATCAACAGATACTCGATCTGATCAACCTTGGCTCGGCTCCTGGACATAGCGGCCCTCTGCGTCGCACCCGAATGTCCGATTAGTATCGCAAATTGGCTCCAAGTCACCACGACGGAGCGAGAGTCGGACCGTTATTACCACTCCCACGAGCTGCAACGCAATCAAGCGGCAGTCCAGGTAACGAGAGACAGAAATGACAAACATCGATATCGCAAAGAGCTACATCACAGCGGTTCAGACCGGCGACCAGGCAACCCTTGGCAGCCTCATTTCCCCGCACGTCGTCTGGCATCAGCCGGGCGACAACCAGTTCTCTGGGGTCAAGAACGGCATTGCCGAGTTCGGCGCGATGTTCGGGGGCATGATGGCAGCGTCAGGCGGAACCTTCGCCATCACTCACGCCCATCGCTTCCTCGCTAACGGCGATCTCGTGGCCATCGAGATCGAGTTCGCAGCCCAGCGGGACGACATCAAGCTCGACCAGCCCGGCATCGACCTCCTGCGCATTGCCGACGGCAAGATCGTCGAGGTCTGGCTCTTCTCCTCGAACCCCGAGCAGGAAGATGCCTTCTGGGGCAAGTGAGCCTCCAACTCCGGAGGGCGCCGGACCAAAGGCATCAGCGCCCTCCCCTCCCATCCCCTCACCTCAAGTGAGCTCGTAGTGAGCACGAACAGCAAGCAGATGCGCCGTGCTTGGGGACGGCGAGTACCGCCTCGACTTCATCCGAACGGTGGCCGAAGTCGGTCGCAAGAAAAAGAGTTTGGCCAAGCGCGGAAAGCCTTCGCTGGCGGGCATATTGGCCGGCCCGACCTTCAAGAAGCGCTGATCCTTGCTGCACGTCCGGGGTCCGCTGTAGCTCTCGCTCCTCCTCCCGCTGACGGGCAGCAAGGGTGGCAGGTCGTGCCCTGTTCGCTCTGGCCGCGCATCAGCACCTCGCGGTGTCCCCGAGCTAACGCCGTGGAGCCATGAGCATCGGGGCATACTCGAGGGCGAAAAGTCCAAAGGCAGCCAGCCAGCCGGCGCCCGCCACCGTCAGCAACAGGTGATACGCGGAGGGTAACAGCTCGGCGAAGGGACGAACGATTGCGCTGACCATCAGCGCAAGGTAGCTGAGCGCAGTCAAAGGACTCGCCTTCAGAGGCCGTCCGGTGTGCCCCAGGCTGGCACGGGTCATGATGGCCAACGTCATGCCGCCGATCGCGCCGACGGTGAGCAGGTGCAGCGCCGATGCTTCGGCGAGCCATTCCATCCCTGCGGCTGCAACGGCGGCAAGGCCGATCGGGACGAAGGCATAAGCCACGTGCAGCGCCAGGAAAAGCGGTTCATCGATGGTCAGCCATCCACGCCATCGCGCCAGCCTGAAAGCGTGCAGCACGGCGACAGCGGCCGTCGCCAACGCGGTCGGCACACCCTGCGGGATCGCGACCCACAGCAGGAGTGCCGGGACTAGCGACGCTGTCGCAATGGTGTCGAACCGGCCGAACGGCGCCGGAAGAACCTTCGATGCAGCCTTCACCAACCAGTTGCGGGTGAAACTCGTTACGACGCGACCTCCGACGATAGCGATCAGCATGATGTAGATCGCAACCCCCGCCCGCGATGCTTCGGCAGCACTTCCGAAGACAAGCACGGTGGAGTGGAAGGCGACATTCGCAGCCGATAGTCCGCACAGCCCGGCCAGTATTTTCAGGTTCTTCCAGTTCCTGCCGGCAAAGATCTCTATCCCGGCGACGACAGCGAGCGTGGGCAGGAAGAAACTGTCGACCAACGCTGCGCCGGGGGCTCCCAGAGGGCCGGGCCATATCATCAAGATGCGCCCCAACAGCCACAACAATACGAGGCCCAGCAGTTGGGATCCAGAAACCGGCAGGCGACCTGTCCAGTTGGGGATGGCAGTCAGCATGTAGCCGGCGAGCGCCGCGCTGGTGTAGCCGAACAGCATTTCGTGGGCGTGCCAGTTGAGGGCGCCATAGCTACCCCCGACCTCCAAACCGGCTGCGAGAGCCCCGATCCACGACGCCATCGCCACGACAGCGAACAGCCCAGCACCCAGGAAAAACGGACGAAACCCGTATGACAGCACGGCCGGCCCGCTACTCGCGATGCCGCGCGGGACAGGCTTTCGCGTCTTCCGGGCTAGTCCCACTGTCTCACCACTCATCGCTCACTCCCGGCATTGCGCTTGGATGGCATGCGAACCGCATCTCTTCTTTGCGGACGCGCAAAGAGGGCCCTGCTCGGAACGCCTATCGTCCGTGCATGGAGGAGGTATCAGGCATGCCCACAAACCGACTCACCGACATGAACCTGTCGGAAATCATGAACCGGTGGCCGCCGACCATTCGCGTGTTCATCGACCGTCGCATGCACTGCGTGGGATGTCCGATTGCCCCGTTTCATACCGTTGCGGATGCTGCCGATGAGCACGGACTGGACCTCGCCGACCTGACGGAGGAACTCGAGGCTAGAGCAGCCCAGGGCGGAGGCCGTCGGCCAGCATGACGAGGCCGTGCGGATCGCGTACCAGGAGCTTCTGTCTGCCACTCTCGACCAGGCCGGCGCCGGCCCATGCAGTGAGGATGCGCGAAACGGTGTGAAGGGTCGTGCCGGTCAGCTCTGCAATGTCCTGCTTGGAGATGGGAAAGTCGATCCGTAAGCCATCACGTTCCTTCGTGCCCGCCTGATTGGCTAGTCGAAGGACGGCATGGGCCACGCGGCGCTCGACCTCCTCGGTCGACAGTTCCCGAACGCGCTGGTGCGCTTCCGAAATGCGAACTCCCATCGCCTGCATGGCATGCATCGCCAAAGCCGGGTAGCGCCCCATGAACTCCGTCCATAGGCGCATCGGCCAGCAGAGTGCGCAGCTATCGCTGACGGCGGTCGCCGTTCCGGGGTAGTCGTGCCGCGCCAGAGCCCTTGCAATGCCGAACAGGTCGCCCGGGTTGACCATCCGGACGACGATCTGCTCGCCCTCGCTCGTCACCTGCGTCACCCGCAGCCGGCCACGGACGAGAACAAAGAAGTGGGCCGCTGACTGGCCCTGCTCGAACACCACATCGCCCGGGTGGTATCGCCGTCCAGCGGCGGCGGCGACGACTTCTTCGAGCTGCTCGGGCAGCAGGCCCGCGAACAACTCGAGGCTATCGACTTCATTCTTCTCGATCGCGATGTACATGTCAGGTCCGGCCAGCGCAGCCGGCTGGTTCGCGCCGGTCGCCGGAAACGATAGGTGATCCCGATCGTCACGCCTTGATAAAGATCAAGGCACGGACACCTGTCGCATCATGTGACCCGGAACGGCGTGCAGGAAGCCATTCGAGTACTGTGCACCGTAAAGAGACCGGACCTTGGTCAGCGCCTCCTGCCCTGTCAGCCGGGCTTCGGCGGTCGCTCGGAACAGTGCTGCAACTGCTGCCATGTCGCACGCCTGCGGCGACAGTCTCAGTCCCGACACCCCCGACGCGAGCAGTGCGGGAACATCGCCCAGCAGGCATTGCACGGTGCCGGACATCGTCTGCACGCCGTTGAGCGCCAGGAACTCCTGCCCGTCGAGGGTATCGACCATCAGCCCATCCGGATCCTCGCCGCAAACGAAGCGGCAATTGTCCTTGGTCTGCCCCTTGATACGGGCATGGGCACAGCGGGCCGAAATCGCGAGCGGTACTCGACCGAAGGCGAACACCTCGATGCCGACTCCCGGCGAACCTGCAGCAATGGCGCGGATCGCACTCAACGGGAGTTCGGGTGGCAGGCAGATCGAGGTCGCTCCCCCCTTTGCCAGCACGTTGGCGGTCGGTGCGTTGTAGACGTTGACCAACGGCCCGACAGCGTGCGGTCGGCCGCGCATGGCTGCATGGCCACTGAGTTCCGAAACCTCGATGGGCAGGCCGCGTTCGACAAGCCGGTGCGTGAGTTTCAGTTCGCGCTCGAGCGTTACCAACGCGAGCGACGCTAGCCGAACCGACTTGCCGGCGGCGACCAGTCTTTCGACGACTCCATCGAGAAGAGCGTCGTGGAAGTGCATGCGCTTGGAGCAGACAACCTCGCCGATTACCACGGTATCGACATCTGCCTCGTCGGCAATGCGGTGGTAGAAGTCGCGCCAGGCACCGGGCTCCCAAAGATAGAGCACCGGGCCCAATATGAGTTCGGGACGCATTCCGGTATCGACGCTCACCGCCATTTCTTCTCGTACGCCCCCGTCGTGGTGCGCTGACCTTCGCTCAGCCTCACGAGCGCTTCGCGCCCACCATGGTCGCCATCATCGAGAACGCGACGGATTTCGCGAATGACCTGCGCCACGTAGGCGCGGCCGCGCTGCCGGCCTTCGATCTTGAGCGCCTTGACGCCTGCGGCGCGGAGCTGCCCGAGCTGCGAGAGGACGTCGAGACTGGCCGGATCCTCGAAGATGTAACCATCCCTGCCCTCCACCGCAAACCGGCCCTTGCACAGGGTGGGGTAGCCGGCCGCCTCGCCGGCGGGAAACCGGTTGATCGTGAAGGCGCCGAGTTCCGACACCATCTCGTCGCCTACCTGCCGGTAGCGCACATGGCTGGCCGGGGAGCAGACGCCTTGCATGTTGGGCGACAGGCCGGTGGCGTAGGACGAGAGTGAACATCGGCCCTCCTCCATGACACAGAGGCCGCCGAAGACGAAAACCTCCGTCTCACATCGCACCTGCCGCGAGATGGCAGCGACCTCGGAGATCGTCAGGACGCGAGGAAGTACCACCCGCTTGATGCCGAACGCTTCGACCAGGTACCCGATGTACTCGGCATTGCTGGCGGCCGCCTGGACTGAGAGGTGCAGGCGCTGTTCGGGGTATCGTTCGGCGGCATAGGCCAGAAGGCCTAGATCCGCCAGGATCAGGGCATGCGCACCCAGCGCGACTGCGTCGTCGACCGCCTTTGTCCAGATGCTTTCGGCGCCTGCGCGCATGAAGGTGTTGATGGCGACAAGCGTCCTGACGCCGTGCTCCAAGCCGTGACTGACAGCCTCGCCAAGTTCACCCGGGTCGAAATTGAGGCCGGGGAAGTTCCGGGCGTTCGTCTCGTTGCGGA
>Ga0247844_1002067_pt1 | contig 34016 bp, 22 predicted proteins | sample LaCtaG_FD_192421 | JGI IMG/M metagenome (GOLD analysis project Ga0247844, IMG submission 192421) | Freshwater microbial communities from meromictic Lake La Cruz, Castile-La Mancha, Spain - LaCruzMarch201714.5m_1 | ecosystem: Environmental > Aquatic > Freshwater > Lake | place: Spain: Castile-La...
TTATAATCTTTGGTAAAACATGAAAATAAAAAAAGGTTTATGAATGTTACTTCATAAACCCCTGAAAATCAGTTTTTTCTTATGTGGGCCCAGTAGGGCTCGAACCTACGACCCCCTGATTATGAGAATCGAAAATCAATGTTTTTAATTGTCTCATCGTGGGTTTTTGGTTGTAATAATGTCTTAATTTAGTTCATTTTAACCGTTGTGTATGGTAAACCCGGCGTGATGACCCGGCGTGATTTAGAGTATGTGTTTATTGATTTCGTTTGTCTTCTCAATCGTAATTCCGGCCAAGTAATGTTCGGTGATGATAGAGTTGGAGTGTCCTAACATTTCACCGATGTCCTCTTTGGATACACCATTACGGTAAAGTGTCGTGGCATAACAATCTCTTGCTGTTTCCGTCAGTAGTGGAACAGAAAGATTTAGTTTACTTGAAATTTCACGCAGGTGTTTATTGTAAATCCCCTTCAATTTTTCACACTTATTGGTTATCGTGTTTTCGTTGGACCCTTCCTTCAACTGACCAATGATGTATGGACTACTTCTGTCTCCAACGGTTTCCAACAATTCCTTAATACCGTTAGTGATTGGAGATTTGATTGGTTTAATGTTGTTCTTTCTGGTTTTTCTTGTTTTTCTGCGGTAGAACACAAAGTAGTCGCCTTTCATGTTGTCCCATCTCAAGTTGAGAAGGTCAATAAAGTTAATACCATTACAACGATAAAGGAACAACCAAATATCACGGGCGTATTTTTGTTCTGGACTGTTGAACTCTTTAAGGTCTACAACTTTTTGTATCTCCTCCTCACGCATTACCATTTTGGTTGGGAAATACGAGCCAATCGTATACCCGCCATTACCATACGGATACTGATAAGTGGCTGGTACTATCTTTAATGTGTTTGTGGCGTAGTTTATCAATTTCCTTATATCTCTATTGTAGGATTGTAGTGTTGCTGGACTGATTAAACCTTCCTTGCTGTTTTTAAACCCTTCAAGGAAGGATGGTGTAATATCTAAAATAGTCAACGCCGCTTGGTAGTTATTAAATACATTTACCGATGTCCTTAAATGACTTTTGTATTTAACGCTACGACCACTGGAATTATCAATGTAGTGATTACAAATGTCGGTCAACACCAATGAATTGAAAGGTTGATTAATTACTATCTCACCATCATTCCTGTAGAGTTTTACGAACTCATCCCTTGTGTAGTTATCTCCTAGCGAAGACAATATTAATTCGCAACGAGTAATGTGTGTTCTACACCTCTCCCTAAAATAAATGGATTGAGTATCCAATGATTTTTTTACGAATACCAACTCAAATTGTTGTTTAGTTAATTTAACAAACTGGGTCATTGTTCTGTCCTGACTAATTTGTAAATAGATGGTATCGTGTTTGATGTTGGCACGCACGCACAAAGGATACTTGTAATCGTCAGGTTTGTTTTTCTTACCTCGTTGGTCTAGATAGAAAATGAATTTCCCCATATTTTTATTTTTTGTTTACACCCCTTCAATGATTGGTAAATCAATGCCACTTCCATATCCTCTCAACCAATTGTCTATGTCGGCTGGATAAAATAATCGTCTCTTACCAACAGTGATTGATGGTATGGTGTTGTTTTTTATGTGTCTGTAAATCGTGGCACGTGATAGGGTCGTGTATTCACATAGTCCCTTGATGTCTAAATATTTCATAATTTTATTAGAATTTGGCTAATTTATGCCCAGTTTTATATTTTCCGGAATATTCCTTTGTTTTTTTAACAACTATTCAAGGTATCATTGGATTAGACATAAGATTTTCTCAGCTGATCAGCTTGATCAATTGATAATGATTTATCATCAATCCTTTTCAATAATTGCAATCCATGAACCACCTCAACTCCATTTTTTTCAAATAGATAGAGATTAAATAGTTTCCGGAGTGTTGATTCCGAAAAATCCAGTTTAAGGAGATCAATGACAAGTTCAAATCTTGTTTTATTTTGATTTTCAATGGTATAACCAATCATGGTTTCCCATTTTTTTAAATCAATTCTCTTTCCTTGTGTTCGACCTAATTCACCAAAAATTTTATCAATTACTTCCAGTTTTTTAACCAAAGGTTTGGTCGTATGGAAATTCTTCAAATATCTAAATGGTAATATCATAGATTCATCGATATCTATAATTTCTGATTTTAACCCCTCTAAACCTATTTCCTTAGCCACAAAGAATCTAAATATTCCATCTACAACTAAATAATTCCCATTCCCATCTTGTTTGACAGATATTGGCTCTAATTGACCCATAGAACCAAAATCATTTAAGTATTCATGGTCCCTAGTGTCAAAATCATTATTTGCTATGGGGTGTGGAGAAATCATCTCTAACGGTAAAGTATGGATAATCCTTTCTTTTGGGGAATTATTTTTTTTCTCCCTGTTTGAATCTATTTGATTATTTGTCATTAAAAAATTTTAAAATAAAACAATATTTTTAGGTACAAAAAAGATGAATACGTACATCTTAGACAAAAAAAATCTCCATACCTTCTCTTGACGAACCCTATTTGATTCATCAAATGATTACTTCTATCCCAGTAATCCACCCGTTTAGTTGGGACTAGTAAGAACCTATCAAATAAAAGTTGATTAAGAATCATTTAATATAAATTTATTTTAGGTACATTATTTGTGTCTAACTTAAAAAAAGACAAAAAAAATTATACCCCATAAGTCTTCTTATAATGTAACCACATTTCAATGGTCATAAAAGTATCCAAAAACAAATCTATGTTCCGGATTTTCACCTCACAGTAGTAGATTTTATCCTCTTTTGAAATGAGAAAATCGAAATTAATTTTTTCGTATTTTCTTGAGGCTGGTAAAACATCATAACCTATGTGAACAAGGAGTTTGGAAACATAATCATGAAACTCATTGGATCTTTGACCAAAATTTTTGTTGAATACCCTTTCTCTTGTTCCTTGATCCGTTACCCAAAAACCTTTGGCTGTTTCATAGAGTTTTTGGACTTTGGTGTTATTGGTAATTGAAATTGAATAATCTGGCCGAACCAGTTCCAATAATCGATATACTCGAATCATGTATTTGAAAAACAAATGATATTGGACTATAAAACTTTCTTGATTCAGTGATTCACTGGAGAGTAATTTATGTAAATTTCCAGATGTTGAAATCAACTCTTTCTTGATCTCCGAAAAAATATCTTTAAATACATCATAATCAGATTGATATTGACTCAATATTTTATTGGTCTGATCTTCTCCTATTTCTGTCGATTCATCCAATGAAATGGATACACAACCAGAGTTATCATTAACTTCAATAGTATCTAAAACCTCTGTTAAGTTTAGTATTTCCTCTGAAGTTGGAAAAGATTTAAAAAAGGTATTTTTCAATGATAATTATTTAAAGGACAAAGATAAGATATTTTTTATTATTCACAAATATTATACCTAATTTTTTTATTTTTTTTTGTCTGCCCGTTAAATTAAAATGGGGGACATTGATTTATCCCCCATTTTCATAGTTTTACGCAGCCTGAAAGAATTCATTCTCTTCATATTTCTGCCCCACTAATTCTTTAATTTCCTCAAATGATTCCTGTTCGTAGTGTTCATGAGCTAGTTCCAATACCCCACAACCGATTTGATGGTAACTCGATGAAAGTTCTGATGCTATGGACCTACGATTAAGTAGCGTTGCATAATATCCCGTAACATTAGTACCAGCAAATGGATCAAAAACTAAATCATTCTCATCCGTTGTCATCAGTATTGGAATTACCGGAACACATTCTGACATTACAGCAGGACCTCCATCAGAAAATATTTTCCTCACAATTTGATTTTTACCTGCAGTAGACTCAATAAGATTCATGATTTTCTGCTGTTCTATGTGGTTTTTGATCTTCTGATAAGGTTTAGAAACACTTTCCTTTTTCCTCATGATTTGTCCTTTACTGGAAACATCCTTAGCACCATTTGTGATTTTGATGTCTCTTTTTTCACCAAATGTTACCACGTTGAACTTGGACTTTTTGGGATCAACGACGAACCATAATAGATACTCAATATTATTTGATAATCTTTTTACCCTCTCCCCTTGTGGCTTTTCGTTTAGTTTCGACCAAATGATTCTGTCCTTATAGATCAATTTGGTTTTGGAACAAATGTGTTGAACCAATTTATCCGGAACTGCAAGACCACAACCATCTCTGTACGTCTCTCCGATGTTTATTATCACATTCGATGTTTCTTTTAGGGTAACAGTTAATTTCTCTAGTGTTTCTGCAATTCCTGCACAATATTCATCCATTGTGTTTTCATGTCCTTTTTGATTTTCTCCAGCTCCATTGTCATAAAATCTGACATCATAATAGGGTATGGATGTGAAAATCAGGTCCACCGTTGACTTATACTGATTCGTTTGAGCAAGTTCTATGGCATCAGAAGTGTGATACGTTGATACTTCAGGTATAACAAAGGTTGGTTCCCGAAACTCCAGGTTTTCCATTTCTGAAATCAAATCCACCGTAACTTTTAAGGTATTGGAACCATTTAGGAATTTTTCATGGTATCCATATTCCTTTTCAGTATCAATGTTCATATATTTGACCAAATATTCGTAAGTCAGTTCCACGGAGTTGGTATTTGAAATGATACCAGCAATAAAAACCTCCTCCCCATTTTCAAGAATATATTCCAGTTTTCTCATAGTATTTTCAGAACTCCATCGATTCCCCAAGGCTTTCTGAATACTCTGATATCTGTTATAGGACGTATCATTATTCCTGGAACCCTGTTTTTTGGGGAAACTGGAAAATATGACCTTCAATTCCTTTACCTTGTCAGATACAGACTTCTCACGATAATGGTTCAATGTTACTCTTGATTCCTCTGTTGGATGTGAATCAATAACATTCACCGCAATAACATCGATACCTATCGATTTTAAAATATTAAACCTACGATAACCATCCAACAGTTCCCTATTTTTAGTGATGGTAACAGGGGTAAGTTGACCATGAGTTTCAATACTTGATCTCAGAGAATCATCATCCTGTTTGTTGATGGTATAGAATTCTTTAAGACCTTTTATCTCAATGATTTGAGAAATTTGAATTGTTTCCATTTGAAAGTTATTTTAAAAAATGTTGAAAATTTAGTTTTGTTTCTGTTTACTGGGTTTCGTCTGATTTCAGGGTGGTTTAAGAATAATCATTTTTCAAGGTTTAATTGTGTCAAAAAAAAAGACTTAATATTCAGGCATGCGATTACCACGTGCATGGTTAATGGTCACGTGTTTTATTGGAAAATATGGTTAATTAGGTTGTTCTCGATCGATTTTGTGCCGTAATATTCGGCCCAAATTTCGAGCAAAAAAAAACCTTCCTAACCGGTTTCCTCTTTTTGATTTGTCCCAAAATACTCCATTTTGTAGGTCTCCCACATCATTTGTATGATTTCATTTTCAGATTCTCTTTTAAGAGATTCATGAATTTTTCCATTTTTGTCATAAACTGTATCACTCGTTCCTATATTTTTAGAAAATTTTTTAAACTTTACTCCAGCATTATTGATCCATAAACCCCTGGCAGCAACATAGACTACGGAAGTAGGTTTATGGGTATTATTAGCAGTCATTAGTTCGTAGTTGATCATTAACCTTAGTTTCTGTATTCTCAGTTTGTGTGATTCTACTTGTTGATGGATCTCCATGGGCGTAAGTAATTTTTCATTTCTGTCATCAATTGGTTTATCAGTAAGTTTAAATTCACGAAAATCATTTTTGGCTCTTTCTAGCTCGTTGATGATAAACTTTTTTCTACCATCGTTTTCAACACCTTCTTTAAAATTATCAGCATTCAAAAATTTTTCAGTCTCATCATCTGCTAATAACAACAAAAGTAACAGAGTATGATATGTTCCTTCGTTATTCATTGTGTCATTAAAAAAAGTCCAAAAATCCATGCTGTTTTTTTTTGATAAAACAAAGATATGCAAACTAATTTATTATGCCAAATATTTCGACACAATTTTTTCAAAATTTTTTATCATTCCTATTATATTCGAAGTAAAACCTATATTCCATATCAGTTGAAGAGATTATTTTGTTCAAACAAATTTCATCCACTGGATTAAAAACCCTCTTATTCCGGTCAATAGAATTAGATTAATTGGTCCATATTTTGAGCCTGGTGGGTTTTCAAACAGTAATTTCATGGGTTGTCTATATTCAACTCAGATAATTGATCCTGGTCCGATTATGAAGAAATAATACCTTTTTTAGGATACATTATTATAAAGCATACTTTAGGTTTATTTCAATAAGGTGGACAACATAGATTGTATATATTATTGTTATTTTTAATGTTATTTACCTAATTTCAGATAGTTCTATTTTATTCCTAGTATGCACAATAATAATATCCATTATAAAACATCATATCACTGGTCCTTTGAAATTTTAGACAGCCTACATAAGTAAATGTATAGTTTACCCCCTTTCCTTTGTGGCTGGTTAAATCATTGGAAATATACCTTTATCAAATTTGAAGATACATTAGTTCATCTGCACAAAAGATACTCTCTTATTAAATTTTTCCAAATTTATCTTGATCTAAAACTATCATTTAAAAAAATAGGCTTTACTTTTTGATCCTTGATATTTATAATTATGTCATACAAAATTATTGAATTATGGAAAAAAAATATCTAATCACAATTAATCCTAAGCCCAATAGTAAAAAACCAGTCAATCATGAAAAAGCTTCTCATTATAAGGGTTTATGTACGAGAACAGGTGTAACTATCAATGAGTTTTCGACTATGGTGTCCGCCCCCAACTCCTTAACCTGGTATGGAGGAACTTACAATGATAAACTACTTAATGAAAATGTCGAGGCAATTAGCTTATTAGCTTTTGATTTTGACGAAGGAAATTCAACCCCCGAGGAAAAAATATCTATCCTCAAAGGTTGTGGAATTGAGCCAAATCTCTGGTATTCTACTTTTTCTAGTACCATTGAAAAACCAAAATTCCGGATTGTACTTTTTCTGGAAGAACCTATCACTGATACCAAAGATCACACTTTAATTTACAAAGCTTTCCTAAATATTTTAAAGGATGCGGATTCTAGTTGCCAAAATCCATCAAGGCATTTCTATGGTGGAATTGAGTCCCACATCCTAGACCATAAGCCTATTTCAGTAACTAGTCTGGTTGATAATCTTAATATTGCACTAATTTCTAGTGATGGTGGAAGATCTAGAAAAATCTTTTCATTAAATAACAGGTATTCTGGCAATAATGGTACTTTTCTATTAGAATATAATAGAAATGACCAGTTTCTGCCAGAAATAAAGAATAATAAAAAACATACTCCTATAAAAGGGGGGGTAAAAATAGATTGGGAGATTGCCCGAAAAAAAGTTAAGATTTTGGATAAATTTTTGTTGGGTGAATGGTTATATCACAATCAACTATTCCCCCTAGCCACTAATATGTTGCAGGTGAGAGGAGGACAAGCATTGTTTAAAGAAACAATGGAAAAATTCAATAAAACCGGTATGACCCAATATACCCAAAACAATTTTAATATTATTACTTACCTCAAGATAAAGCAGTACCCACCAATACCTATTTACTCATTCAGCCCCTACGACGAAGATTCCTCTTTACATGATCTGGTGGGGGAAGTATTAGAAAAACGTGGGAAAATTGAGATGTTAAATCCAATAGTCACTATATCATTAGAAGAAGCCGAACAAAAATTTAGGTCTGATTTTGAGGAAATATTAAGTAGAAAAAAGGATACCGGAATCTATTTAATCAAAGTACCCCCTGGTATCGGAAAAACAGAATTGTTAACAAATGTTACAGCTACTCTCGCTTTTCCCACTCATGTATTGAAAAATGAAGTTGCTCAGAGAATGAAAATCCCTTTTATTGTTTCTCCAGACTCAATAAATTTCTCGGATAAAAACCTAAATAACAAGTTACATTTTTTTTACTCGAAAGGTGAATTTCAAAATGCAATGTCCTTAATACATAGTGTAGCAAAAAATGAAAACTCTTGGTACACGCATGAGGATGAAGTCCAGGCATCAAAATATATTACATTACTGGAAATATCTAAAAATACGAATGAATCTGTCCTCACGACCCATGCTAGGGCAATGATACTCTCTCATAGTCATGATACCATTATTTTTGATGAAGATTTGCTTGAAACCCTTTTACCAATTAAAAAAATTAGTCTATCAGATTTGATAAAAATACAATCAAACTGTGATAAAGATTCTGATGAAATTGGTGAATACGTTGATATTTTCCGACTAGCTAAACCAGGTGTACCAAATAAAAGTCCAAATCTGGAAAAAGGTATTGATACTTTTTTTGAATCTTTATCTACTACTTCAACGTCCGGCAACATTATTGATTTACTTTTCAGCCACTATTTTGTAAAAGATACAAAAGATTTGGATACCATTTATTTTATTAAACAAAACTTTTTACCGGTCAACAAGAAAATAATCGTAATGAGTGCCACTGCACCTGAAAAAATTTATTCAAAAATATTCGGAGATAAACTTAACATTATAAAAATGGATGAAGTGGAACCAAAGGGTAAAATAATCCAACATACGTCCAGATCTTGTTCCAGAAGTGAGTTAAATCGATATCATAATATTATTTCTCAAAAAGTGGGGGATCAACCTGTGATAACTTTTAAAGGTTTTGATAATTATTTTTCAAATCCAGTCGAAAATATGTATTTCGGGAACACCTCTGGATATGATGATTTAAAAGGCATGAATATCTCCGTGGTAGGGACTCCACACAGAAATAATGTGTTTTATCATCTCGTCTTTGCACATATATATGGTACGGAGGAGCATCTTAACACCTCGATGAAATATCAAAAAATAGAGTATAACGGGTTTCGATTTAAATTCAATTGTTTTGATGATGAGCTGTTGCGTGAAATTCAATTTTCTGTCATCGAGGGAGATTTAATACAGGCATGTGGGAGAGCAAGAGTATTACGAACCAATTCCACTGTGAACTTATATTCTAACTTTCCTCTAAGGTCATCGTTTAATTTTGTATTCTAATTTTTTTTCGAATTCAAGATATTTATAATAAAAAGACCGTATGAAAATACCAAAAAATGTTATCGTGCAATTCAGAATTACCGAACATGATCTAAACAGACTTCAAGAATATCTCCTAAAAACCGGATCAAAATCCAGGAGTGATTTCTTTCGAAAAATGTTACTTAAAAAATTAAAATTGTCGTAAATGAACCAGAGGAAAAAAAATCCCACTTTTTGGGGTCCATCAAGGAATTTAAACACCAGTCATTTGACTATTGTGATACCTCTTTATAAAAGGAAGATTGTCCCATTCTTCAATCTTCTTAAAAAATAAAGCCCACGATTATTTGATTGGTAATTATGTAGTTAACATATATAAAATTCTATACTATCATTTGTTTAATTCTATAATTCAGTTTTTTTTGGTGGGAGGGAAGTGTGGACAAAAGTCAACATTTCCCCTCCCCTTTTGATTAATTTTTAATAATTAATTGACTAATTTGTTAGAAATAATTCATTCAACCAGTTATCATCCTTTTTATCCATATGTATGCAATCCATATCAACACCTTCAAGATTAATACCATAAAAGTCTAAATTATCCACTTTTGCACCCATTAAGTCTGAGTCCTTAAAATTTGTATTTTTAAGATTTGCTCCTCTAAGTTTAGCCTTCAACAAAATTGAACCTTCCAAATTTGCTCCTTCAAGATCAGCATGTGATATGTCTGCACTTGTTAAAATAGAATTTTTTAGATTTACATTTATTAATTTTGAACCTAAAAGATTTGCTGATTCAAAATCAGCAAATTCTAAATCAGAATCACTTAAATCTGTTTTCAAAAGAGATGCATTTTTTAGTTTTGCATATCTTAGACAGACACTTTCTAGATGCGCAATAGCCAGATGAGCATTTTCAAGGTTTGCATTTTCAAGGTTTGCTTTTTCTAAGTCACAACTATAGAGGTCCGCACCACATAGATTCGTTTCTTTAAAACTGGATGAGGTTAAATTTGATTTTTTCAGATTAACTCCTTCCATATTCGACTTATCAAAATTCGATTTTTTACAAATAGCACCTTGAAAGGTTGCTCCAGCCATTTTTGAGTTATTAAAAAAGGTACCCTTTATGTTCGCATTTTTAAAGTTTCCACCCCTAAGAATTGTACGGTCAAAGAAACACATAGAAATTAATGAATTTTCCAGGTCTGCACCTTGAAAATTTGAACCGGTAAAATATGATTCTTCCATTATTGCTAGCTGAAAGGATGCATTCCTGAAATTTGCATGTAAGAAAGAACTATTATAAAATTCACATCTTTTAAACTCTGATGTTTTAAAGTTTGCCTTTTTTGCGAAGACTTTTTTGAATACTGAATTTTTTATGATAGTATCTTCAAAGTTTGTATTTTCTATTATTGTTTCATTAAAATAACACCCTTCAATTTCTAATTCTTTAAAACATGCACCTGTAAAGATAGTGCTGGCAACAATACAGCCATTAAGTTTGGAATTCTTGAAGTTTGAACCAATTGCATCAACAGCACAGAATTCTGATTTTCCAAGGTCTGAACCCTCAAAGTTTACATTTTCCAGATTGGCCATATCAAAGATTACTTCTCTCAGGTCCACACCCTTAAAAAATGCTCCACTTAAATCACCATAAATTGTGCTACCACTTAAATTTGAATTCTCAAATCTTGAAGAAACTAAATCAACCTCATAAAAAGTTGATAATTTCATGCTGACTCCCTCGAAATTAGAATCACAAAGATCAGAATTCTTAAAATAAGCACGATCAAAATTTGTTGCCTTGAAACTTAAACCCTTTAAACTACAATCGTAGAATTTACATCCTTCAAGGTTTGAATTTCCAGCGTTTTCTTCATCCATATCAGACCCCTCTGAAGTTGAATTTTCAAGGATTATCACATCAAATGTTGAACCATCAAGTTTACAATCCTCGAAATATCCATCTTCAATGTTTACATTCTTGAAAATTGCACCTTTTAAACTACATCGGATAAATCGTGATTTGGTCAGATTACAATTTTCAAAGGTTACACCATCAAAATTCTCATCTGAAAACTCAAGTTCGCTCAAATCTAAATTTGATAGATTTTTGTTGTTAGGAGGGAAAACAACATCAGGATTGGTGACGTAATTCTCAACCTCTTGTAAAGAAGAATTTTTCATAAAAAAATTTAAAATTAAAAAAATAGTCCCAACGGGGATTTAATCTTTGTGTCCTTAAGTGGTTAAAAAAATTCTAAAATCTGTGTTAAGGTTGTAATTACGGTCGATTCTCGTGGTATTGTGAATTAAATACAGCGCCATTCCAGGAATAGTTTGCCTGTCAAATGCTAAATAAATGCTAACAAATAATCCATTAAATAAAATAGATTTATTTTTAATTTTTATCAAATTTGACCGGAATATACATGATAGTTAAATTAGATTTTATGGTTTATATTCAACTGTATAAGAATGAAATATCAGAAAAATGTGAAGAGTTCATCAGTGAGAAAATCTGTTATTACAATAATAAAAACTGCCAATTAAAGTCATTTTCCATTTGTTCCATTTAGATTGGTTTAAAATTAGAAATCCATCCCTATTAAAGAAAAACAGTATTTAATCAATTATTCACTTTCCTCACTTTTGCTTTAAGTGATAATGATTGACTCCCATTTTTCATATTTTTTGGTTACTTTAGATAAATGGAAATTATTCCTGAACACAATTATCCAATAAACGTGAGTGATACTAACGAAATAGCAACAAAAGATAGTTGGAAAAATCTACCAAAAGATAATCCTAAACAACTACAAATCTATTTGGAATTCAACGAATCACAGTTCTCCAAAATAAAAAATGGTTTAATTCCTGAAGAAATGGAAGACAAATGGTTTATTTATTATGAGGAAGGATTCCTTTATTTCCATCGATCATGGACAGGTTTTGGAATATATAAGGCTAAAATCACAAAAGAACCTACAGGTTATATCATTAGAGAATTTTGGGTTGAAAGAAATATTGAAAAATATTCAAATACGGATGATGAGCAAGATAGAACCACCTTAAAACTTTTAATATCGAATGGCCTACTAAATGAACCTTTGAGTTCACTTAAAACTGATAGTTCTATGGATTCATCTGATGAAATATTAAAAAACTATGTGGTTTATGGAAATATGATTTTAGGAAATGAAGAAAATAGAATTTATTCCTAATATTTACCGAAAAATAAAGCTAAATTTAACATCATGATAGAAGATTAAATATTATATAATAATGGGGATTCAAATCGGAGATATCGTAAACCAAATAGTTGCTACTGAGCCTGTAGTTGTTAACTCAATTAAAGTAATAGGTACTTGGGTGAACATTGGATATACTGGAAAAACATCAAATATTTTTGGAAACAAATCAATTCCAGTTAATGAATTTAATTTATTAACTGCCATCACCAGTGACAATACTTTTAACTTTTCGGGTAACCCAGAACGATTCTTACTATTTGCTGAAGCTGAGCGGATCAATTCTGCCTATCAGTTCGATCCTATGTTTGCTGTAAATTGTAGTATCGTTGACCCATTACCTCACCAGGTTGAAGCAGTTTACAAATATCTTCTTCCCTTACCTAAAATAAGATTCTTACTTGCTGACGATACCGGAGCTGGGAAAACTATAATGACAGGCTTACTAGTAAAGGAGCTGCTTATGCGAGGGTTAATTGAGCGTGTTTTGATTGTAACCCCTGGTGGTTTAACAAAACAATGGCAATTGGATGAAATGGGAATAAAGTTCAATATGACATTTAATCTTGTAAATCGAAGTGCATTTCAATCTGATCCAAATATTTTTCAAACCTCGAACAAAATTGTAACATCCATTGACTTTATTTCGAGGGAAGATGTAATGAGTGTTGTCAAAAACTCACATTGGGACTTGGTGGTTATTGATGAGTCACATAAATTATCTGCATATGAATATGGTGCTAAACAATATGAATCAAGAAGATACATTGCAGCAAAGGAGCTATCAGAACGATGTGAACATTTATTACTATTAACCGCAACGCCTCATAGGGGTAGACAGGATACCTTTAAAAAGTTATTACAGCTTCTTGACGAAGACATCTTCTCGACCGAAGACATTGCAGCAACTCGAGTTAAAGAGCACGAAAAAGATGGTGCAAATCGTTTTTTCATAAGACGATTAAAAGAAGATATGAAGGATTGGAATGGCAATCCATTATTCAAAAAACGTTCTACTTCAACCGTTTCTTATGAGCTAACCTTTGATGAAAAGAGTCTATATGATAATGTTACAAAATATCTAACTAAAAAGAAAGAGGAAGCAATAACTACTAATAATATTCACGTTTCATTAGCATTAACTGTAATGCAACGAAGGCTTGTGAGTTCAATCTTTGCTATTAAAAACACCTTATCAAAAAGATGGAAAGCATTGGATGCCATAGTAGCAGAATTAACTAAGTCACCGGATCTATGGAAAATGCGTCACAGGGTTATGATCGCTGACATCCAAGATATGGAAGGTAACAGTGCCGAAAGCCTTATCGACGAATTTGAAGATTTAGAGGATGATCAAAGAGATGTTTTAGAGGGAATAATATCTGACCCAAGAAAGTTTAAGCTTTTTACAACTGCGACAAGCCCTCAGGAATTAATGGATGAAGCTAGAGAAGTAAAAAAATTATTCGATCAAGCAGAAACTCTTTATAATAATCAACAAGAAGAACAGAAATTTAAGGAGCTACAAAAACTACTAATATCTAAAAAGGTCATTGAAGGCGAGAAACTTGTAATTTTTACGGAGCATAAGGATACATTGATTTATCTCGAAGAACGATTAAGCAGAAGTGGTGGTTATAAGGTAGCAACCATTCATGGCGGTAAAAATGTTGATGAGCGTACAGAGGCTCAAAGGTTGTTCAAAAAGGATGATTGCCAAATCCTTATTGCAACAGATGCAGCAGGTGAAGGTATTAACTTACAATTCTGTCCCTTACTTATTAACTGGGATATTCCCTGGAACCCAAATCGCCTTGAACAACGTATGGGACGTATTCACCGTTACGGACAACTTAGAGATGTTCTTGTCTTTAATATGGTGGCAAGTAATACCAAAGAAGGTGCTGTCTTGGAAAAGCTATTAATTAAGATGGATGCAATAAGGGAAAGTATTGGTGATGATCGTGTCTATGACGTTATACAGGATGTTTTGGCTGGGATAAGTATGGAAGAAGTTTATCGCTCTGTTTTGAACGGAGAACGTACTAAATTCAATGATATTATTGATCAGGACTTGGAAACTTCAAAAGCTACATGGTTAGAAAAAATCAAAGAAGAAAAGGAAAAGCTAGGATTTAGTCAAATTGATTATCTAGATGCCCGTCTCCTAAAAGAGCAATCTGATGAAAAGAGATTGCAACCAATTTATGTCAAATTATTCTTTGAAAAGGCCTTCCGATATTTAGGTGGGGACTTCACCGAGCTTCGACAAAATATTTTTCATATTAATGTTTTACCCGATTCAATAGCGAAGGTCCTCAAGTCAAACTATAATATCTATGCCGATATAAAAAAGGTAAATTTCTGTTTTGACAAACAAGTTTTTCTTGATTATCAATCTATTGGTGACCTTGGAACCGTGCATTACATTAATCCAGGAAATCCTTTGTTCGACTCAGTAATTGAAGTGGTTAGAACCCATTTTAAAGAGGACATGTTAAAAGGAACAATCCTGGTATCACCTGATGATAAACACGACTACTTTGCCTATTTTGTAAAATCCCAAATAAAAGATAATAGGGAAAGCAGCAAGATGGATAGCATATCAGATGAAAGAATAATGTTGGTATGCCAAGATCCTGCTGGCAATTTTTCTGTTACATCTCCAGCAAAATATATAGATTTAAAAGCGCCGGCAAATTTCACTAAGCCAATTGAAACACCTAGCAATATCAATACAGAAGCTGTGGTAAATTGGTCGTTTGAAAATATAACACTACCTCAATTCAGCGATACAAAAACGCATATTGAAACAGACTCTGCAAGAAGAAGAGAGTATCTGGAAAAAGGTTTTAGCCAAGTAGTATTTGATCTTACAGTTAAACGGACTGAGTTTGAAGCTAAGATTATGATTGGCGACACAAAAGTTCAAGACAAAATTATTAGTATAGAAGACAGGATCACAAAACTAAATATTAAGAAGGCAAAACGATTGGAAGAGCTTGAACTCATGCTTCAATTAAGCCCCAAGATGCCAGAAGTTATTGGATGTGCATATGTTGTTCCTTTATCTCAATTAGAATATCAAAGCCACTATGGCATGAGTCGTGATGACGAAGCTGAAGCAATTGCAATGCAGATAGCTATGGAATATGAACTTAACCAAGGATGGCTACCAGAAGATGTTTCAGTTAATAATGAAGGTTATGATGTAAAAAGCATAAGCAAAGACCATATAAAGCGTTATATCGAAGTAAAAGGTCGAAATATGGACGGTGGTGTAATGCTATCTGAAAATGAAATGAACAGATTGGGACAATTAGGCGATTCAGCGTGGTTATACATTGTAACCAACTGTAAATCCAACCCAACTTTATATAGAATACAAAACCCAGCCAACGTTATGGTATTTGAGAAAAAGGACAAAGGAGTTCAGTACTTTTTGCCGCTTAACGAATGGAAAACAAATATAGTTAACTAATGAGCGAACCCAAAAAATTAATAGAAGTAGCAATGCCGATAAAAGAAATATCGGCTGAAAGTGTGAGAGATAAATCTATAAGACATGGTCATATTTCTACACTTCATTTATGGTGGGCAAGACGCCCGTTACCTTTATGCAGAGCTGTTGTATTTGCTAGTTTAGTTCCAGACCCTTTGGATGAAAATTGTCCTCAGTCTTTTAAAGATGTAGTAGAAATATTATTAGGTAAAGAAAATAATATAGGTGACCCATATCGCCCTTATAATGATATTCCATGGACTTCAGTTTTTGACCCAATGGAAGACAACTTACGAAATCGATTGCAAATGTTTATTGGTAAATTCAGTCAAGAAATGCAAGAACATTTACTAGGTCGAAAATCTAAACCAGAGACTGGCAATATTTTGCAAGATCAAAGTTTAATTAAATGGGATAGTAAAAATAATAATGATATTATTAATAAAGCTCGTAAACTTATTTGGGTTGCACATAACAGTAAAATAAATAATAAAAGTGCAACTGAATTACTTGAAGAATTTAATAACCATCATCAAGATATTACTATTACGGAACAAAATTATTATAATTTTGAAGACAGGCATATTATTTGCGACCAATCAAATACACTAAAGAACAATTTAGAAAAATCAATAGAAAAATTCCAAAATAGAATGCCTAAAGTGTTCGACCCATTTGCAGGTGGTGGAGCGATACCGCTCGAGGCGGCACGTTTAGGTTGTAGCAGTTTTGGAAATGATATAAATCCTGTTGCACATATTATCCAAAGAGGAAGTTTAGAATTTCCTCAAAAATTTGGAAAACCAATTGTATATAGTAAATCAGAATTTTTAAATCTTTATAATAAGCATGAATGGGAAAAAATTAAAAACGAGGATTTTATTTTTAAAAATGGCGAACGAGTTGGAGTAAGAATTAAAAATCGTTTGAGTTTTGACGTTCAGTATTTTTCTAAAAAATTATTATTAGAAAGCGAAAATCAAATAGGTAATTTTTATCCAAAAGATGAGTTTGGAAATAAATCAATTGCATATTATTGGGCAAGAATTGGAACATGCAGCAATCCTACCTGTAATGCTGAAGTTCCTTTATTAAAACAATTTTATTTGGCAAATACTCATTCAAAAAAAATATATTTAAACCCTATAATAAAAGACAATACAATAGAATTTGAAATAAAGAAAGGTGAATGTAATATAGATGCTTGGATTTCAAGAGGAAATTTACTTTGCCCATGTTGTGGAAATACAACAGATGTTAAAACACTTAAGAGGCAATTCGTAGATGGACTCACTAAAGAGAGGCTTATTGCAGTAATTTGGGATACAAAATTTGGTAAAGAATATAGGTTGCCAAGAGTGCAAGAATTTGACGTATTAAATTCTATACCTAATAATCTTGAAAGACCTCAAGAAACCATGCCAGTTGAGTATACTCAAGCATTGCCTTCATGTACTTGGGGGCTTAATAAATGGAGTGATATGTTTAATGATAAACAAATCATGGTAATGACAACCTTTATTAAAATATTAAATGAATTAAAAAATGATTTAAAATCAACCTATGAAGAAGATTATTACCGTGGTTTAATTACTTACCTTGGAATATTAATTAATCGAATTGCTCCAAAACAAGTACGATTTATTATTTGGGATGTTTCCAGGGAAACTGTTAGTAATTTATTCGGAAGGCAGGCCATATCAATGATTTTTGATTATGCAGAAAGCAATCCATTTTGCGAAAGTTCAGGAAGTGCTTCGAATCAAATAGATTGGATAATCAGGTATATTGAAGCAGAATCAAATAGTCCATTTTACACTGTATGTAATAATGCTTCAAGCGGTGATAAAACTCAATTTAGTGAAAAATATCTTACAGCAGTTGTGACAGATCCCCCATATTATGATGCAATTGCTTATGCTGACTTAAGCGATTTTTTTTATGTTTGGCTTAAAAGAACATTAGGTGACGTCTATCCATTAAATTTTTCTACACCCCAAACACCAAAATCTGATGAATGCACAGCTTTGAAACATCATCACTTTGGTAATGTTGGAGACGCAAAAAAACATTTTGAAAATAAACTATTTCAAATCTTTGATGCAATTGAACATCAAACTTCAGATATAGTAAGTATCATGTTTGCTCATCAAAGTACTGAAGCATGGACAACACTTTGCAATTCCATTTTGAAAGCAAATATGAATATTAAAGGAAGCTGGGCATTAGATAGCGAATATACAAATACTGGATTAAAAGCTAATAAATCATTCCTTTCCTCATCAGTTACTGTTTCATGTGTTCCATACCAATCAGAAGGTATTGGTGATTTCAAGCTAGTTAAGAATTCAATAGAAAGAAAGGTGGAACTTGAGGTTGAAGAGTTGTATCGTTTAGGATTTAGAGGTTCCGATTTACTTACCGCATGTTTTGGTCAAGCAGTAAGTGAATTTGGGAAATATAAAAAAGTTGAAAAAGCAGATGGAAGCGAAGTTACTGTTTCAGAATTATTAGAATTAACTAGAGAGTCTGCTTTTAATTCATTATTAAAGGGATTTTCAGGCGATGAATTTACAAAGTTTTATATCGGTTGGCTTCAGTTAAATGGATTTATTGAATCAGATTTTGATGATGCTGCAAAATTCACAAAGGTTGGCTTATCAATAAATGTTCAGGATCTTTTTAAAGAACACATTTTAATAAAAAATGGGAATAAACAACAATTAGCTACTCTGAAAGAAAGGTTAGGCGAAAATTCTAGACTTGGAGAAGGTAAAAATTCTTCAATGATTGACATTGCACACAAGCTAATGGCACTTTATGGAAGTTCAAACAGGAATAATTTATTGAAATTTATTGATTTAAAATCCTTTAATCTTGAGAGTCCTGTTTGGCGAATAATCACATCCTTGGCCGAACTATTACCGAAAGATATTGAAGATCACAAATTAGCAGTTGGCTTATTAACCAATAAAGATCAACTAATTCGTGAAGCGAAATCTTCAAATACACCAAAACCAGAACAAGGTAAATTAACATTCGAATAAATATATTGTCATGATATCAAAATCAGAACGCAGCAAATTATATACAGCCTTAGATAATTTTACAGAAGCATTTAGGCCATATATAGTAGAAACTCTTACTAAAGCTGAAGGTGAAAAATGGCCAGCTAAATATGTTGAGTGCTTAACCTTCGATCAGAGAGAAAATTGGAATAACTCATTAAAAAGAGGATCTAGCCCGATTGTGTTAATTGATTTTCACCATTGGAAGTCATTTGCCATCAGGAACAAAGAACTTTTAAAAGCAGACTTTGGACGCAAAGTTGGTGATTTGCCCAACTGGCTTAGTGAAATTGCAGATGTGAGGCATAAAATTGCCCATTTTAACAATGACATTGAAGATGACGAGGCAACTAAAGCTTGGATTCATATGCGTGCCATTGCGAAAGCAATTAATATGACTGAGCTCGAGGTGGAACTTCTGAAATTAGAGAAGGGTCAAGTAGATTTTATTGTTCCAACTCCGATAGTTTCAAACACAAATATTTCAAATACTACTCCATGGTACAACATCATTCAACCTCACTTTGACATTCGTAACGGTCAATTAGACGAGTCTGTTTTTGCTGCGAACTTGGCTGAGGTATCAAATAATGCTGGTCGTGAAGTGTACAGATCACCTGAGGTATTTTTCTCTAAAACTTATTTTACTGCTGGTATACGAGATATAGCAAAGCGTGTAATCTTAGGACTGAACGGTGGCCAAGATTCTCAAAATAGAGTTATTTCATTGCAAACTGGTTTTGGTGGTGGTAAAACGCATACTTTGATATCCCTTTATCACATTGCGAAATCAGGTAAAAAGTTAATAGGCAATGAAAAAATGGATGAAGTTTTTAAGCAAACTGGCATTCCAACTTTTGACAATGTTAATGTTGCTGTATTTACCAATACAACTAACGATCCAGTTCAAGGAAGGATAGTTGATGGTATTCAGCTAAATACCATATGGGGAGAATTGGCCTATCAATTAGGTGGTCAAAAAGCTTATGATATCATTAAAGCAAATGATGAACAAAAAACTAAACCATCCGGTCTTTTTAAAAAGGTATTAGAGCAAGCAAAACCATGTCTAATATTAATTGATGAGCTTGCAGATTATTGTGTTTCAGCCTCAGCGGTCACGGTTGGTAGTTCAAATCTTAAGGATCAGACCATTAGCTTCATGCAAGAATTAACTGAGGCTGTTTCTGGTACAGATAATTGTGTTTTAATTGCCACTCTTCCAATTAGCGCACAGGAAGTTGCAGCTTCACCAGAATCACAACAAATATTAAGTGCTTTAGAAAATAGGATTATTCGTGTGGGAGCCAATTTAAAACCCGTAGAAGACGATGAAATCTTTGAAGTAGTAAGAAGGCGTTTGTTTGAAGATAATTATAATTCGGACGTTATAAATACGGTAATAGATAGTTATTCAATGATGTATACATCATTGATGGCTGAAATTCCCTCTTATGCGTTGAGACAAGATTATAGAGAGAGGATGAAAAAGTCATATCCATTTCATCCTGAGTTAATCGATGTTTTTAGGCACAGATGGGCTAGTACACCAAATTTTCAACGTACTAGAGGAATCTTAAGAATATTAGCTAGCGTAGTTTCAGATTTATGGAAACGCAAAGGATCGTTAGTTGGAAACAATAGCATGATTCATACATCGGATATAAATTTTGCCAATGTAGATGCTCTTACCAGCCAGATAACAATGTTATATGGAGCTAACTGGGATTCCGTTATTTCTGCTGACGTATCTGGGTCAAGTTCAAATGCATTCAGAATAGATAGCGAAGTAAAAACATTGGGGGATTACAATATTACCCAAGGTATTTCAGCAACAATTCTTCTAGGTACATTTGGTTCACAAGGTCAAAACCGTGGATATACTATGCAAGAATTAAAGCTTTGCATTATTAAACCAAACTCTTACAATCATAATGATATAAATGGTGCCTTAGACAGATTTGAAAATGCTGCCCATTTTTTGTATTATAATACATCCAATGAAAAAAGATATTGGTTTCACACAAAACCAAATATCAATATCTTAATCAATCAAGCAAAAAATGAAATTAGTAACGGTGATATTGAAGCTGAGATACTTAAAAGGCTTAATGCCCAAACAACCAATATTGAGTTATTTGGCAGAGCCTTGGTTGATCCAGCAAACGATATTCCTGAGCAACAAAAACCAACACTTGTTATTCTGAGTCCGAAGTATCGTGCAAATCAAACAGAGATCAATGGAAATGTTAAGCCGTTCATTGAAAAAATTGCAACAAAAAAAGGTGCAACTGATCGAATTTACAGGAACACAATTTTGTTTTTGGTATGTAATGAGATCGGATTCTCACAGCTAAGTTCAAATGTTAGAGACTACTTGGCATGCAATAAAATCAAGGGTGATTACGCCAATCAATTGGAAAAAGACCAGGCTGACACTATTAACAGGACAATGAATGAGTCAACTAAATTAGTTGATTCTTCTCTTGCAATAGCCTACTCCCTCATTGTAAAATATTCTGCTCGTGATGGTGTAAAACTTTTGAAAATTGATCAATTTAAAGACAACATTACAAATCAAATAACCAGTATTATTTCTAAATTATATGAGGAAGAATGGATGCTAAGGGCTGTTGGTTATAATACTTTAAGAACCAATAATTTGGTTCCAACCTTGGGTAATCCGATTAAGGTTAAAGATGTTCACGATGCATTTCTTAGGTTTGATGACAAGCCGATGATAGCAAACAGGGACGCTATTCAAAATTCAATTTTGAGATATTGTAATGAAGGTAACTTTTCAATTGGTTCGGGAGACGGAAGAATATTTTCAAAATATTATTACAAAGAAAGTGTTCCGTTTTTTGATGTGTTGCATAATGATTATTGGTTGGTGGCACCAGAAGATTTACCTGCTAAAGAAAATATTACAGAAAATTCCCATAATGGTGCAAATAATATTCCTTCGACACCAACAATTAAAAATTCTGACTATTCTATATTAGATGATGATTTTTTTGCAGCAAATGATACAGATTCAAATGAAGTTATTATCCCATCTGTTACAATATCAGGAAAGTTAACAGATAAAATCCAGTTTATGAATTTAAATCAATACTTTTTATTACCATTTAAGGACAATAGTATAGAAATGGAAGTGAAATTTAAAATTAAGACATCTCCTAATTCACCATTAACAGAGAACGATCAGAAATTCAAACGTATGAAAGAAGCAGTAAAACAACTTGGTTTTGATCTTGAAATTGAAAAATAGCGTGCAGTATTAAATTAAAACAAAAAAAATGAATATATATAGTATTAGAAGTCACCTAAAATCTTATGGTATCTATCAAAAACGTAAAACTACTATTAGTCACGCTTTCGCATCCGCACTTTCAATTCCTGACGAATTTGAAATTATCTTAGTTTCAAATGCTATCTGTTTGTTAGGACAAGATCCAAATAATGATTTATTATGTGCATATTGTGATAATGAAGCAGAAACATGGGACCATATAAATGCTATTGTTCTAAATGGTGAGTTTTCAGGAAACGGCCATCAAATTAACAATCTTATTCCTTGCTGTAAAACATGTAATTCCAAAAAGGGCAATAAAAACTGGGAAGCATTTCTTCTTAAAAACAATCAATCGTCATCTGTTGACTTGGAAAATAGAATTCAGAGAATAAAAAATTATATCGGTGATAATAATGTAAATTTATTAGAAATAATTATGGTTCAATGTCCTGAATTATTTCAAGATTTTCAAAGTAAAAAAGAACAAGTTTTGAAATTACTTCAAGAAGCAGATGAAATTGCAACACAAATTCGAAATGTGGTAAAGGAGAGACTGTAATTGAGGTTAGTCTCCGGCTTTCATTTTTCTGAAATTTTGTATTTCCTCTATTGAAAAAGGTGGTTTTTTTGAATGAATCATTGCATGACAATTGGGACAAACCGGAATTAAATCTTGTTTTGGATTTATATTATATACACTACCCATTGAGGAAATTGGATTTATGTGGTGTACATGGATAAATCCTTTACCAATTTCTCCATAGAAATATTCAAAGTTAAAATCACATATTTTACAAGAATATCCATGAAATGCCAAACAGGTTTTTCTTGCTTGTGGATTACGTTCATAACGGGTTTGTAATACCTCCGTTGCCTTACCCTCAAAAAATGACGTTTCTATTTCAGTGTGCACATCATTTGATAAAAAACTATTTCCAATAAGATCATTGTTCGATAAGAAATCGAACCAGCTTGATTCTAAATTATCAATAATGTCCGGTTTTATTGAAATTCCACTTTGTTGAGGAAACCATTGTTGCAGCTTATTGGGGTCAACTTTTGTCAATAATTCCTGACCAAAGATATTTTTACTAAATGGATCAATTAAAATATCAAATTCTATATCAATATAATTTGTCTTTTTTCCGGGAGTATCATCCCAATGAGGCGCAACGTAGCATGAGGATGTGGCATATCCACTACCCATCAATCCTCTTGGTTCAGCTCCAAGTTTCATAAGGAATATCCTATTACCCCTTATTATACTTTTTGAATTGCCACAACTCCATCTTCTATTGTAATAACCAATATTCTCAAGCTGATATATTCCATCTGTTAGATCTTCCCAATTCCATTTATTTGAATTCCATGTAAATAAATATGAATTTGGATATAGAGGTTCTTCATTAGAAGGAGATGAAATATATCTTTGGATTTCTATTAACAGATTATCTAAAGTGTTGTCATTTTCCCTGTTAGTCCATGCTGGTGTTCCATCAAAGGTATCAATCGAATTTGGACTACAGAATTGTTTTAGATTATAAAGATGTGAAGATTTTCCAGTTACTAAACCAAATTCAGAATTTGGCTTATCAGACAAAGGTTTAATATAAAAATTATTTCCTTTCACCTTAAATCCATTTGACTCCAGTTTATTGATTAAAGATGGATTTATAAAAACATATTCCACTTCCCTTTTACTTTGAATATGTGGTTTTTGTTCTCTTAGAAATTGAAAACCAGCTATTTCCAATTTCGATTTTAGTTCGGCAAATTCTAATTTAATATCCGGCATCAAATTTTATTTATAGATTGGAGAATTACTTTTTCGATTGGAACCTCACTAAAGTAAACATTTTTGCACTTAAAATTCATTATTAAGGTTGATCTTTCCTAATTTAGTCTTTTATAATTTAGTCAACAATTACCTGAAAAGATTAAATATCATATAAAATTCAATAATATAGGTATCTTTCTTTTTGTAAAAAATCATTACAATTTAGATACGTTATGAGATCAGAACCAATCGAAATTACAGGCATTACTTTACTCAATAAAATCCTGGAATTCAAATCAAATATTTCAGATACAAAAAAATGGACACTAACTGATCTTCAGGGAGACGAAACAAACCTTGTTAGATTCAATCAAATACAGTGTTTAACTAAATTATTTGTACCTGATGTTTATACACCAAACGACCTTACAACTTCCATTGATAGTATTTTAAATGGTGATTTTATAAATATTCGAGAAGAAAGGATTTACAAAAATTTATTCTTGAGAATGGATAAAGTCATTACTAAATCGATTGATTTTCTCGATAAGTATAAGGAATGGGAATTGCACGATTTATGTTTTAATTACCGAGATTTGGTGGAATACAAAATCAAATTGAATATGCTTCTTAATTTCAATGCTGGTATAATGGAAATTAGTTATCCGTATTGTTATTCAGCAATAATATCCGGTGATATTTCGGAGAACATAAAGTATAACAAATTGGACAAATTTTTATCTACAGTCATTGATCCGGAGAACCGTATTTTTTCAAGAGATCAACTTGTCAAGGACTATAATTATCCAAAGGAAGATGTTTATGACATGGAATTAGAAAATTTTTAGGTTGTGTAAACAACCTTCAATCTGAATATTCCAATACTAATAGTTCAATAAAAAAGATCCACAGAAACAATTTGTCTGTATGTTCAAATTGCTTGCTTTAAAAATTTATAAGATTAAATTAGGAGTTTATTGAAGGGATGATTCTCTAAATCTAGGCTTAGTTAAAGTCCGGCACTATAAATAAATGAATTCCATTTTATTGAGGAATACTACTTTCCTCAAATTAAAAGGAAGTTCATGAATTTCATTAAATGAGCATTATTTCCATATATTACCCTAATAAAATGTAAACTTACTCTGTAGATGATCTAATTACAGGAAAAATGATGTAAAATCTGAATAGAAATGTTGGAAAGTAAATATCTTGAATGTGTTAAAATAGGGGACCAGGTTTGGATCACAAAAAATCTTGATATTGACCATTTCATGAATGGAGATTTGATTTCGGAGTCAAAAACATATCAAGAATGGATAGAATACGATTTGGCTGGAGAACCAACTTGGTGTTACTATGATTTTAATCCTAATAATGGAAAGAAATTTGGCAAGTTATATAATTTCCATGCCATCCATGATCCTCGTGGATTATCCCCTGAAAACTTTTCTATTCCTACTTTGGATGATTTTTCCCAACTTATAGATTTTTTGGAAAATGAAAATGATGAAATGGGATTCAAAGATTGGATTAAAAACTACATTGGAACTTTAAAAAGAGACTTTGTCCCAGTTGGTATAAAACTAAAGTCAGATCAAAATTGGGTTCAGTGGTTTGATATTAATGATGAGAATTGGTACGATGGAAATGGGAACAATAAATCAGGATTTTCAGCTCTTCCCGGTGGATATCTTTCAGACAAGTTCAAACATATTGGAGAAATTTGTTCTTTTTGGTGTAATACGAGTATCAATGGGGATAAAACAACTTTTGAAATTTGTGGAGCTTATGGTGGATTTACAAATGTAGAGGTATATCAAAAAAATTGTGGGTCATACGTTCGTTGTTTGAAGAAATAATACTTAAAGGATACAGGACAAATCAGATTTTATTTCCCTATTTTTTTAACCAAATTTAACAACAAATGGCAAGGAGACCAATTGAAAAAGAATTAATAGAAACGTTGAAAGAAAATGAATTGGATTTCATATTAAGGGGTATTTACCCAATTCAGGATATCTATGAACATATTAAGAATAAATACCCTCATCTTTGTGAGGATGATTATTTATGCAACCAACACTGTGCAAATGGTGTAAAACAACCGGAATGGAAACATGCTGTCAGATCATTTTTAAGTACTTATAATAGAAACAACAAAATTCAAAAAATTCCAGAAAGGGGTGTCTGGGAATTGAGATGAAATCATGAATACTTTTACTGATGCATCAAGTGTTGTCAAAATACATGACTAGAAAACTTGCAATTTTTTTTGAAAGTAAAAATCTAAAATAGTGGGGCAAAACCTCATTCTATGATCCATCGGAATCATTTTTCCTCTACCTTTCACAGAATGGAATTTATTTATTGAAAAATCTCATAATCCAGTCATACATTCTGGAATACCTGAATATTTATTTAGATTAGCCCCATTTAAATTAAAATATTTATTTATGGTTCCTGCATCCAAACCTACACCCGAATTTTTGAATCTGTTAAATTTAATCAAAAGGATTCTGCCAGCATGTACCATCTTTTTTATTCTGGTCAGTTACTTGGTCATTGCAATCCTCAACAGCCTGTTCCTACCGTTTCATTGGACCCTTTCATTATTGACAGGTCTAATTTTATCATTTGGGAGATTTTTAATGATTTTTACTGAATTTTTGTCAGATTCCATGACAAACAACAAAAATAATTGGCAAAAAATAGTTGCTGGTATTTTAACCTTTATTGGTTTAGTGGAACTGTATATTTCTCTCAAAAATCATTATCCTGATCAGTTCATACCAATCTTTCTTAATATCGGTGCTATCATAATTCTTGGATACGCCCTTGAATTATCTTTTCTAGAGAAATCTCGATATCCGGCCCAAACTATTTTAACAGATAATAGTATTAAGGTACTGCAGGTAGATGATAAGTCAAATTTTTCCCAATCCACAAAAGTGAGTTAATTCCTGTAGATGGGAAAACGTGTTCACATTGTGGGCTTCATTTTATGCCGTTAAATCCCAAGTCAAAATATTGTACTCCTATCTGCAAAGAGAAATTCCATTATATTAAAAGGAAAAAATTAATTACTCAAAAAAATAATTAGAGCAATATCTTCAATAAAATATTATCTCTTCAGGAAAATATCGAACCTAAAATTAAGTCGGCAAAACATTAAGTTTTCAGCGAATTTGTGGTTAAAACCAACCCATTCATTGATCAAGCAATGTTCATGTATTTTTTGATTTTTGTGACCGTATTTGGATGCAGTTCCGTGATTTTTGCTACCTCGACCGGTTTATACCCATTCTTTAAAAGTTGTACTGCCTTTTTGTTTTTTGGTTTGGTCAGAAAACTAATAATATCCTCATTAGATCCATTTTGTCTTCCCTTATAGAGTTTCCTTGCCTTAGCTAATTCAATACCCTGTTTTTGTCTCTCTTTTATTTGGTTTCTTTCCATTTCTGCAATTATTCCTAATAGATTTATAACCATCTTCGATATGGGGTTTTCGTTTCCTTCGCTGTCAAGTGTTTTAAGACCTTGATTTATAAAATGAACACATACTTTTTTTGAGGTGAAAATGTGAAGTGTGTTAATGATATCCCTGATGTCACGTCCAATTCTGTCTATTTGCCAGACAGATACTTCATCGACCACATTTTGATCCAATAATTGAAGGATTCGTTTACCTCCAACTCGTTCTTGAAAAGGTACAGCGCCGGAAATAATATCTTCGATAACCATATCATATTCGTCAGCGTTTACTTTTTGTCTGTCTGTTTTCTGATCAAGAGTACTGATTCTAACATATAATATTTTCATAACCTCACAATTTTAAAGTCCCTTTGGGATAAGGCTAAAATAAGGAGAATAAACCGGTATAACTGCTTGAAAATAGCTGATTTATTTAATTTATTTTATCACAATCCAGGGTACACCCTAAAAATGTGAGAACTTAGGAGATGACCTGTTTTGTCTGATATGTTATTCCAGGAAAACTAATCTTTTGATTCATTATATCTAAAACTTTTACTCCTGAGTTTTCAAATTAGTGGGGCAACGAGTATTTCTGAACCTATAAAAACGTTATAATATAAGGGTTTTGACATCTTGCCCCACTATTTTCGATTTATTTATTCCTCAGGATTGTGTCAGGCATCCCCCTCCCTGCCGGCCCCCCTGGTGCCGTATCTTCCCTTTATTTAAAGGTAAGTTTACCTTGTTTAGAAGGGTCTTAGATATCATCGAGAAATTTTTTCCTAGAAAATCTAATAATTGACGTTTTTATGAAAAAATCGGGAAAAAATATTTCTGCCATTTTTACCAGAATTTGGACTTTTAGATATCCTGAAGATTTTGATAGTTAATTGTATCATGAAAAATCATCGATCAAATCTCTTATACCACTTCCCTCAAAATAAAAGGAAGTTATTCTATTTAACCACGAAATAAGATATTAATGGAAAGCTTGCACAGCTCTATTTCCCAAACATTTCAAAGAAAAGTGCCAGTGCTCAATTACGCCGATGGATCAAATTGAGTAACACGGTTTTACCGATGTTAAAAAGCTTTGGGTACAAGCCTGGAAATCGCTTATTGACACCAGCTCATGTGAAGGTTATTGTTGAGGAGTTTGGAGAACCGTAAGGTTGTTTAACGTTTTGTTGCTGAGCGAAGAAGGGAAATAAGAAGCAAAATTATATCTGCGGAGCACTGAACCATCACTTTTGCCAAATCAGTGTTATGCCTTCGTTTTTCTTCTGTCGTCCGTTGTCTTGTAATTTTACTCTTACGTTTTGCGCTGGCATTATACTTTTGGAAAAACTGCAAATGTGCAACCAAATAGATTGGTTAAAATGGAAAATCATTGTCCATAGATGATTCATTATTTCCATTATTCCTTGTAGTCGCTTTTCTTTCTCTTAAATGAATATGTGGTCTCTTAAATTTGAATATAGTCGTGTCATACTTTACATTACAGTTAGAGCATTGAAAAACATCATTTTCAACTTCTGTCATTTCCGCTTTGCATTTATAACAGAAGTATTCTCCTCTTTCAAGATGCCCTAATTTATCGCTTACACATTTTATTAAATTTTCGTGTATGTAGCCTCCTGTCAATTTCAAATTAGCTAATCGTCTTTCTAACATATTATGGGAACAGCAACTACCACAATTATCGCAAATGAAAAGCCCGTTGTCGCACCTTTTTGAAACTCTACTATCAATTATACAATTACATTGTCCATTAAGACAATGATTTAAATATATTTCATCGTTATTTGAACAGCTTTCATTTCTGCATTGAAATCTTACGATTGTATGGGCTGCAAAATGGCTTGTTCCAAAATCAGATGGGTATAAAATGTGATTACAATCACGGCAATATAATTTATCCAGCAATCGGTTAAAGCGATTGATTAATGCAATAAACTGATAGTAATTTCCTTTAGGGATAAAGTCTCCCATTTTATTTGTTTCATCGGTATTGAAACCTAATATCTCACAAAAATCAAGTACTGTATATTTTTCCCATTCTTCTTTCGGGTGGATTGTTTCACATTTACTAAAGCAAGGTTGTCCGCCACACCACCAAAATTCCTTTTTGAACATTTCGTGAGCACGGTTTGCTAATCTGCCTTCGCAAAAGGAAATTCCGTTTGGTATTTCTTCTCTTTTAAAGTCTGCTAAATGGGTGTTGTTTGCATAATTACTGCCTTCAAGGTCAAGAAAAAATCGCTGATCTTTAGCGAAATTCAATACTTCAGTTTCATATTGGGAGGGTACGCCCCAATGTTTTTCATTTGGGTTCCATTTAACTGCAGGAAGTTTTTTAACCGACTCTTTGAGATTTTCGAAATTTGGATTTGGCGAATAAACTTCTCTGCCACCCCAACGGTTATTTACCCATTTTGTATCGCCAGTAGGAAAATTAATTGCAAAATAAAATTGGTTCATGCCAAAATTTACTTTTTTAATTTCACCTTCCCTTGACCAATTAAATTTTGCTGTTTGCCTACCTATGCAATTTTCAAAATAGTTTGATAGCCTGAAACGTTTGGTTTTGTCAATTTTTAGATCATTCAGAATAACGGTCAATAACTCACTTTCGACAAAGAAACGTTTACTTTGATTGTAAGATAATAATGCTTTGATAACTACATCCGTTGAAATATCAACTGCTATGTCAGGGTTGAAATTTAAATTGGTTTTGTATAAATCTAAATCAAAGCGAGTTAGTTCATTTAACTTTTCAACAGTTAAATCAAATGCCCCATTAGCTTTAAGAAAAAATAATTTCCTTATTATTCTAACCTGCTCAGCAGGTGAAAAGTAGATAAACTTCTGTTTAAGTTGTTCAAAATCAAAACTATCATCTTTGTCTAAATACCATAAAATAATATTATAGAAATTATTTTTGAATAGTTGTATTTTTTCAAGGTGCAAAATATCTAACTGTAAAAGATATTTTATGTGGTTTAATTGCTTGTAGAAAACTATTCTATCAGTTACACGAAATTGATTATTTAAATAAGAAAAGAGAAAATCTTCTATCTCCGCGGATGTAGTAATATTATTATCTATCCATTTTTTTATTTGAGTATAGTTTTCAAATTTATCATTAAGAATTTCTTCAATTTCCTTTTGAGGAAATATTTTTGCTTTCCCTTTTTCCCAAAGAATAAGGTATTCAGGCTTCTCAATAGTTTCAAATACTTTACTATCAAAAAAGTCGAAATTACTTTTGTCTAAAAATTTATTTGCTAAATCATAAAGCCAGTCAAAATTGGAGGTTTTATCTGTCGTAACTTTACCTATTAATATTTCTTTTATAAAAGTTCTGTTTTCAGGTTGACTTTCAAAAATTTTGCAACATTCGCTTTCTTCAAGACTGCCTATATTTTTATAAACTAACTCTTGCGGAATGTTCTTTATATATCCTTTGAAGAAAAGTACAAATTTCTGTTCATCGCTACTTTCCTCCCTTACATATTCACTAAATATCTTTGTTAAATCATAGCACTTTTTTTCATTCCAAAATTCACTGTCAAAAAGCACTTCTGAAAGATTAAAATAATAGCCAAGAGAATTTTCTTTTTTCAATAACCCTTCAATCAAAGTAAAAGCATTTTCAAAGTCATATTCATTTGAGTAAAATTTTAAAAGTTCTAGTTGTTTGTCAATTTGTAATTTTGATAAGATAGATATGCGTTTTTCTGATTGAGTATTTGTATCAAGAAACATTTTTGATATAAACTCAAATGGTACTTCTTCAATTATTCCTTTAATCCAAAGGTCTGGCTTAAATTCTTCTGAACAGTTTAAAGCGATTTTTTTATAAATTGTTTTACTTATTTTGTCTTTGTTCTCATCATCTATTTGACTTGGAATTAGTTGTAAAAGTCGGTTGTAGTTATTGAAATCATCAGTAGTTTTTATAATGCCAAGTTCATTGGCTTGCTCTAACAATTCTGAAGTAATTTTTTGAGTATATAAATCGTTAAGTTGTAATTTTCTTTTTTCACGATCACTTTCACTTTCAAACTCAAGAAATTGGTATAAATCCTTTATTTCGGAAGTTGTATAGTTTTCAATATCATTAAATATTAAATTGATAAAATGAGAACAAAAATTAGAGCCAAAACTAAAGTTTATTATGCGTTTCAATTCAGACTTTCCAATTTCAAGAATGTTTGATTTCAAAACATTTTCTGGTATTTCATAATCATCTTTGTCTGTGTATGAAATGAATTTGAATTTCTTCTGTTTCCAAACTTCAAAGAGTATTTCTTCGTTTAAGTTATTTCCAAAATGGGAAAAAGAACTACTTAGAATATTGGTTGATATTTCGTCAGGTAAATGTTTTTTTATTCTTGTTTCAATTAGTTCGCAAAACAAAATGAAATGCTTTGTTTCTAAATCATTATCAAAGTAGTGAGTAATAAGATTTAGTATTTCTTCTTCGCTTTTGTTTTGTAAGAAATATTTTAAAGACAGCCCTATTAAGCTAAAAGATTGAATTTCTTTACGGTGATAAGGATTTCCTGCCTTACCCCGTCCTGTTATTTCTACCTCTATATTTACACTATCAGATTTATCTAAATAGCCAAGTATTATTTTCCAATCTTCGGGATCACCTACAAAACGGCTTTTTTCAGCAGAATTTCTATTTTTTCTATTGTCGATTTTAGGAGAAAATGTGATAGGTGTACCTTTTAATATTTTTTCTGGTTTTGATGTAAAACTATTTATGTGAAGAAAATACTCTCCCTCGTTTGGTGTTCCAATAACACCAAATCCCTTGTCTGGGTCAAACCATTTTACAAGTCCAATTAACATTCAATCTTGGTTTTTACGAGTCTTGTGCAATTGCAAATGTATTGCGACTGGAATTTGACTTGTGCACTAGATTGCACCTTTTTTGATTTTGCCGAAGCTTTGGATTTGCTTTCCGTCATATTTCAAGTGTTCTTTTTTTGCTCTGTCGTCTTTTAAGAATGAGGCATAACTTATTTATACGAAACAAAACATCGCTTAGCCCTGCTAAAATGGAGTGATATGCGAAACTTTGTATTCCGTTATTCTTTGTTCAATTACCAATTTGTTTATAACTAAAATACTTACAAAAATAACAATTTACCCTCATATTTTTACATAGACCTTTACACACCCTCTGTACGTCGTCAAACTAAAGTGAACTTTTCACTAGTTGGAGTTTCGTGCTGATTCAAAACTATTTATTTTATTTTGATTTTCAAAACTTTGACTTAAAATTTCTCGTTGATATTCTTTTCTTCTAGCCAATAGCGTTAACTTTTTGATGCGTTTTCTTTCCGTTAAAATGGCATCTCCACGACCAAAATAGACATCTGCAGGCGTTAAATTATTTAATGATTCATGATATCGCTCATTATTATAACGTTGAACAAACTTTTCAAGTGCTTTTTCGAGCTCTTCTGGCGCATAATAATGATCAAGTTTCACTACATTTTTCATGGTCCGGTGGTAGCGTTCTATTTTACCTTGTGTTTGCGGATGCCCAGGCCTGCCATGGATTTGATCTATTCCAACGCTTTTTTTTAAGTATTCTTTCAAGTCTTTTGCAATGTAGCATGAACCATTATCAGAAAGCAGCTTAGGGCGTTGTTTCGTGATTAATTTGGCCTTTACAATAGCTCTGTCTATTGTTCTTTTTACATCATCAGACTTCATATTCGAACAGAGCTCCCAGTGCACGATATAGCGGCTGTAATCATCTAAAACCGTACTTAAGTAGTACCAACCCCAACCAATGATTTTGAAGTAAGTAAAATCAGTTTGCCACATTTGATGAACGAACTTTGTTTTGTCGGTAAATTCATCTCCCGCCGAAATGAATATGTGAGCAGGAGATGTAATTAAACCGCGATTCTTCAATATTCGGTACACACTAGACTCAGAGATGAAAATTTGTTGTTCGTCAGTAAGGTGATATGCTAACTCCCTTGAAGATAATTCTGGGCGATCTAATGCCAACTCAATAACCAGGTTCTTTTGTTCCTGAGGAATGCTATTCCATTGCCTTCTTGTGTCCCTTTTAACCGATTCTAAGCCCTCAACACCATGGTCCGAATAGGATTTGTACCATTTGTAGAATGTGCTCTTATTTAAGCCGATTTCACGCAGCGTTCTGTTTACCCCAAGATTCGATTCAACGACCATTTTAATTAATTCTTGTTTTTCTGATACTGTAAAACGCATGTACTTTTTGAATTTATCTTTTATTCCAAAATGTCCAATGTTTTTTTTACAATGTCATAGCGTAAAACCAAGTCTGCAACGATTTCCTTTAATCGTTGATTTTCCTTACGTAGTTCCGATACTTCATCGCTTGGGATGGCCTGCCTTCTTCTATTAATTGTTTGGGTGACTCATCCATACATACAACCGGAAAATCAGCATTATATAGCCTTTTATATACGTCCAATACCCGTTCCATGTTTGCTACAA
>Ga0247844_1002068_pt1 | contig 33992 bp, 36 predicted proteins | sample LaCtaG_FD_192421 | JGI IMG/M metagenome (GOLD analysis project Ga0247844, IMG submission 192421) | Freshwater microbial communities from meromictic Lake La Cruz, Castile-La Mancha, Spain - LaCruzMarch201714.5m_1 | ecosystem: Environmental > Aquatic > Freshwater > Lake | place: Spain: Castile-La...
GATGTGAGCGGTGCGAGCAGCAGGGCGGCGAGTAGGGAGATGGTGTGTTTCATTGTTTAGTTCCAAATGTGAGTTTCGCTGCCATCGCATCCACCTCGCTCATCTTGAAGCGCACGCTGACGATGGATGGTTGCTCACCTGCGGCGAGGACGCCGTAGGTGGCCTTGCCGTCGCGGATGATTTCGAGGGATGCGGCGTGTAGCGAAAGCAGCAGGGCGGCAAGGAAAGGGAAGATGTGTTTCATGGTTTCTGATCTTGAACGTCACTCCAGCCCCGGCTCCCTCAGCTCCCGCAGCGTCCGGCCGCTCAGCGGTGCATCGGGATGCAAACCCATGACGCGTTTGTTGCCATCGCCGCCGCCGTTGCCGGGTGGGCGGAAGACGGATTGCCAGTTGATGGCGTGAGCGGGGGCCTTCTGCTTCATCGCCTCGGCGCGGGTCCAGTTGGCCTCCACTTTGGCTTTGGCGGTGGTGTCCTGGCCTTTGCTAGCTTCGAGCTTTTGCATCCAGGCGCGGGTGTCCACGACGAGCTTGGCGTAGTCGAGGCCGTATTGGATGAAGTGCAGGCGGCGGCGGTATTTTTCATCGGCGGCGGTGAGCTTCTTCGCGGCGGCATCGAGATGGGCCTGCGCCTGCCCGAACAGCGTGGGCGTGTATTTCTTCGGCAAATCGAAGGCGCGGTGTCGGCTCGGTTCCTCGGTTACGAACGCCATGCGGGTGCGCTCCAGGAGCTGCCAGTAGGCCTTCACATCCGCAGCGGCAGGGCCGAAGCCGCGCTCGTAGTAGTCATTCATCACAGCGGCGACATCGGCCTGCGGATTCCACGCGAGATGCGCCAGTGCGTAGTAGTGCGGTCCCTGAGTGGCCCAGTGAAGCCAGAACAAATCGAAGTAAAGCCCGAGGCAATGCGTCTCGGCGGCGAATCGGAAATCCTCGCCTGCCTGCGTCATCGCGACATCGGGCATGCCCCAGCTCAGACCGGCCTGAGAGCCGAGATTTGGCCGCCACATGAGGTGTTTCGACACTTTGGCCCAACCTGCGTGCTGCGACATGGAGAGCTTGCGGTCAGCAGGCGAGCGCAGGTGGAAATTGGCCACGCTGGAGATGATGACGTTGTCATCCGGCTTGATGCCGATGGGCGGATTGCGGGCGAGGCCATACGCATTGAGCTGCACGAACAGCTCACGGTCGGGAAAGCGCTCTTTCAGCATCCGGGCGAGCGTGTTGGCGAATCGCACATCGCGATCCGTCTGCGACACGCCCTGATACTTCACACCACCGCCGAAGCCCCACTCCACCTTTTCGCCATCGGGATGATCCCAGGCGAGGCAGTTCGCACAGGTGCAGTGACCGCTGGTGTAGCCGTCGTTGGGCGAGACATTGATGACGCGCAGCAGCGGATTGGCACGGACTTGGGCCGAAACATCCTCAAGCCACTGCTGCCACACTTTGGGGTTCGAGGCGCAGAGTTTCGTGTTGCTCACGCTCGGCTTCACTGCCTTGCGACTGCCATCCGGCGCGGCGGCGAAGTAGTCGGGATGCGCTGCGCCATACTTCTCCCACCAATCGCCAAAGCCATGCCCGCCGGTCATGTCCATGGAATCGAGCTGCACCCGCTGAAACCGCGACCACAGCTCCTCGCCGGTCTCCTTGTTGTCGCCGAGCGAAGTCTTCACCAGCAATCCGCCGCGCGACCGAATCTGCGGATGATACCGCCGCTCCATCGGCGCGATGGCGATGCGCTCGCGCTGAATCACATCCTCCTCGCCCGGCCATAGCCAGCGAACGCCCAGCTGCTCTTGGGTGAAGGAATACACTGCGTTCGCCGTGCCGTATTCCTGCTGGATGCCCGTCTTCATTGCCAGACGTCCCTTTGCCTCCATGTGTCCTGGAAGCCACCGATCCCGTCCCGCGATGACGAGATGTTTCTCATTCGCCACGATGAGCGTTTCCTCGGCGTGCTTGAAATCAAAGTCCGTTCTCGGAAACAGAGTCTTCACCACCGGCTGCACGCCGACCCAAATCGCCCGCTCCGGCAAAGGCTGCGGCTCACCATCCAGCACCGCAGGCTTCTGCCCGCTGATCTTCTCGATGTATTCCGCCAGAGTCACCGCCGCATCTCGCGTGCGCGGCGGCGCGTCTTTGAAAACGATGATCGGCGCAGGAGGAGTGTCCTTGGTGACGAGGATGAGGTCGGCGGCGTGAAGGTTTGCCGCAATGCTCAGAAGGGCGAGGCAGCGGAGAACGAGGTGTTTTGATTTCATGGGAGAATTATCATTTTGCGTCGAAGAAGGGGAAAAGCTTCCGCAGTTCCTCGGACGAGGGCTGGCGGCCGTATTCACTAACTTCGAAGGTCTCTGCAAACTGGACGGCACGCCCCGCTTCTTCGCCGTAAAGCTTGATGAGCAGGTCGCGGTATTTGTCCGCCTCGCTGCCCTGGCGTGCTCCCCAGCGCATTTTCAGCCAGTTGCGCCGCGCTGCTTCGTCGCTGGCCGGTGGAATGAGTCTGGCGGCCTCCGGGGTGCCGCGCTCATAGACCTGCGAGGCGATCTCGTGCAGGCCGTCGAGCTTCTGCACGAAGGCGTCGTCGGGGTGCCCGCCGAAGATGATGATGCGCAGTTTGCCATCGTCGTCGGCGTGGAGCGCGGGCGTGAACAGTGTGAGGAGCAGAGCGAGAACGAGGCGTGTTTTCATGATCATGAGATGGCGAGTTTGTTTCGTTCCGACACTGGATCGAAACTTACGGTGCCTTGGTTGGCTCTTGCAGAGGTGTCTGGCCGAAAGCGGACGGCACCATGCCTCCGACCATCGATAGGAAAGCCACAAGACTCAATGCCAGGCACGCGCTGCTGAGTTCGCCGCGCGGGAGTGATCCAGGAGGCGCATCAGTGATGAAGCTTTGATGATTACTTTTCATTGAGTTCCATTCGTTGGCGTCTTTCCGCTTCTTGAGAGCCGCTTTGTTCGCCAGCTTCCTTTGGAAGTTGCACTTTAGAACGCCTGGGGGCCTTGCATCTTGCCGTCTGTGTCGCTGCCACCTCCCCGCCTCCTGCCACTCAGACAGGGTTTAGTCATGTTGACATTGATTTGATGGAATCACTAAAATCTCCAGCATGACCAAGACACAGATTCAAGTCCCCGAGGAGTTGTTTGAGGAAGTCAGAGCCTTCGCGAAGCGGCGCGAATGGTCCCTGGCCGAGACCTTCCGGCGCGGAGCCGAACTGCTTCTGCAAGTCTATCCCGATCACGCTGCCAAGCCTGCCGTCGCGTGGACACCGCCTACATCCAAGCACGTCGGCTGGAAAGGGCTGAGCGCCGAACAACTCCTTGATGCCGCCTTTGCCGATGGCGACCCGCGCCTCGCCTGAACTCCGCCGCTCCGCGGTCATGATATCCGTGGACGCCAACCTCCTTGTTTACAGCTATAGCGAAGCCGCGCGGAGCACGATGCCGCGCGGAAGTTCATCGAATCCCTCTCGCGCGCGAGGATGTGGGGCTGAGCGAGTTCGTCCTCACCGAGCTTTGCCTCCTGCTGCGCAATCCCGCCCTTTTTTCACCAGCCAAAACCCGCCTCGAAAAAAAACACACCCTATCAAGCGGTGCCCTTTTTTTGGGTAGTCCTCTCGTGGACAGAAAGCCTCTGCCTTCTCTGCCCCTCTGCGGCAAGGCCGGTCGTCCATCAGCCTTCATTAAACCGCAGTGTGGCAACGGAGGCGGAGGGTAGGGGATGAAAATGACGAACGCGGAATGCCGGAGCGGTTGCCTACGGAACACGCGGAATGCGCGGAACCCGAAAAATTCAGCTTCAAAGGCCCGCCCACACTTCCGTGTCTCGCGCCTCCGCCCAAAAGAGCATTGATAGGCCGTGAGCCTACGAGAAAAATTTCGCCCCGTCACCCAATGGCGGAGTACGCCAGCGGTGGCAACACAACCAACACCTCAACCACCGCACTCCTATGGCTCGCATGCTCACTGACCGCGAATCCTCCGCCCTCCATCTCAACACCGCACGCCGACACCAGCGCCTGGCCCGACGCTACCGCCGTGACAGCCTCGTCACCTCCATCGATCCCCTCATCGCCGACCTGGAGTCCAAAAGCGGCATCACGGATACCAAGACCTTTGAAATGCAGGCAGCCTACGACAACGTCCTGGCTGCTGATGCCGATCAGGACGACGCCGTGCGCAATCTCTTCAACGCCGGGGAACAGCACGACCGCAGCAACCCCACCGCCCCGGCCCTGCCCACCCCCTTTCCAGAAGGCGGCTTCGGCGATCTGATTGATGAACCCCTGGCGCAGGAGCCGGAAAGCGTGTCCGCCTTAGCCACCCGCGTGGACGCACTGGGTGCCCAGCATCCCCTGGCCGCCCACGCCGTCACGCTGCGCACTGCCGCCCAGGACGTGCGTGACGCCCTCAAAGCGCAAAACGATGCCGTGCGTGCGCAAAAATCAGCCGAGGCCGAGGAAGAAATCGCCCAGGCCGCCCTGCGCCGCCAGTATGAGGCGAATTACCTCGACGCCCGCCGCCAGTGGGGCCGCCCCTTTGCCGAGCGCCTCTTCCCCCGCCTGTATATTGGCAAAACCAAAGACAATGGCGGTGATGCCGCACCGGAAAGCGGCTCCAAACCCGCGTAATACCCATCCGAACGCTGCTAAGGCCATTCCCCCGTGGGGGAAACGCCAAAAGTCCGTTCCGAAGGCCATTCCCCTGCGGGGGAATGGCCTTTCCTATGTGGCGAATGCCACTCCCCCGCTGTGGAAGCGGCTGGGGAAGGTTCCCGAGCCGATTTCCCCACGGGGGAACCACCTTTCCCGCGTCCTGAAGGTCATTCCCCCACGGGGGAATGGCCTCACCCACGTTTCCAAGCACCTTCCCCCACGGGGGAACGCCAAAAGAACAGGCCGGTGGCCATTCCCCCACTTTGAGGTTTTGAACCCAAGCGCGGCGATTGGGTTGGAGAAACCCAATGAGTGCCCCACACAAAGGCACGAAGCCACGAAGTGTGTGTGAACAAGATCGCACCCGGCCTTCGTGGCTTCGTGCCTTTGTGTGGGCCTCTTGACTCGGCCCCGTTACGCGACCGGCGAGATCGTGGGCCAGCAGCCGCGTATGCTGGGAGGATGCACGCGCAGGGTGGTGTCATGGCCGATCCAGCCCGGCTTGCCCGCCGCATCCACGAACGCCACGCCGATGGGTGTCTCCGGCATGGTGTCGGCAATGCGGGTGATCTCCGCCTCAGCCCGGTCCGACATGGCGATCCAGGCTTTCTTCAGCTCGATGGGGTCGAGGTTGCGGGCTTGGATGGTTTCGAGCTGGCGTGGGTTGATGCGGGCGAAGCGGCGCATCATTTCGAGCAGGAGCATGGGGCTGAAGCCTGCATCCTTGCCGCACGCAGCCCAGATGATGACCTCCAACGGGTAGGTTTTGTCCAGCTCCACCATGTCCACATAGTCACGGGTGACCGAGCGGGCCGACAGCGCAAGAGCTTTGTTCGTGGCCATGTCGAACAAATGCAGCCGCCAGCCCAGCAAGGTCTATGGCTCGATGGGAAAGAAGCGGAACGCGGCATCGACCGCCCAGTCGATCTACAGTTCGGCACCCTCATGCGTGATCCTGGCCTTTCGAAAGCTGGTGGGGTTCGACCAGTCGCCAACCTTTCCTTCGACCGCGTAGCCCGCGTTCCGAATCAGTTGCACATCGGCTGCACTGGCTCTGGCGACTTCGATTTCGGCTTCGTGGAAGATGTCGAAGTCGTGGCTGAACCTCGGCGAGTCAGGTGTGGCGTTCAGGACGATTCAGTCTGCAAAGTGACTGACCTCGCTGCGATTGGCCGCGATGAGCTTCAAGATGTCGATCTGGAGCGGGCTTAGAGGCATGCGTTGATGGTTTGCGCGCGTTGCCAAGCCCGGTGACCTCCGGCTTTGCGCAGGTTGAGCACGATTTCCCGAACATCTTCGTGCGAGGTCGGCAAGAAGTCCTGATTCCACCACCAAAAGCACTCATGAAAGTCCTTCACCGCCTGGCGCGCCATGGCGAGCACGTTCTCGGGAACGGGCTGGTCGTGGATTTCTGGTGCGGTCGCAGGCATGGACTTGCGGCATTATAGGGGGGTGCGCTGATGAAACTCAAGCGATGCAGCAGCGCCCTCGCTCACCGTGGGCGTCGCGCGCGGACGCGGTTCATGCTGAGCATTTGCCGGAGCTGCTGAGGCGGTGGCTTCGAGTTCCCAGATGCGCACGGCGTCGTTGGCGGAGCCGCAGGCGAGGCGTTTGCCGCTGGGGCTGAAGTGGAGGCTGGTGGGGGTGTTGATGTGCCGCGCAGCTCACGGAGGATTTCACCGGTGCCGAGGTTCCAGAGCTTCACGCTCAAGTCGTCCGAGGCGGTGGCGAGGATGGGCCAGGGTGAGGTGCCAGGCGAGCGCGGTAATGGCACCCTCTGGGGAACGGGGGCAGGGGGACGGGGTCAGTGCAACTGTTTGACAGAATACCATGAAGTCATTGCCACTGATACTTTGTCAGCCAGTAGCACGCTGCCCCGTTCCCCCGCATGGGGGAAGGGATGCGTTTCGGTTGCACTCAGAAGCTCGTGTAGCCCTGCAATTCAGAGAGGCGTGCGGCGACATCTGCCTTGCTGACCTTCTGGAGCTTGTGGGTGCTGAAGGCTTCGCAGGTGTAGCTGGCGGTGACGCTGCCGTGGACGACTGCCTGGCGGAGGTCGGCGAAGGTGGGCTTGGTCTTGTCATTGGCGTGGAGCCAGCCGGCCATGCCGCCGAGGAAGCTGTCGCCAGCGCCAGTGGGATCAAAAACGGAGTCGAGCGGGTAGGCGGAGCAGGAGAAGAAGTCCTCGGGCTTTTCACCAAAAAGGTAGCTGCCGTGCTCGCCGCGCTTGACGACGACGAAGCGTGGGCCTTTTTGCTGAAGCTTGCGACCTGCTTCGATGAGGTTGGTGGTGCGGGCGAATTCCTTGGCTTCGCCGTCGTTGATGACGAGGAGGTCTATCTTCTTGAGCACGTCGTGCAGGCGTTCATTGGCGATGCTGATCCAGAGGTCCATGGTGTCGGCGATGATGAAGTCGGCACCGGTGCATTGCTCCACGGTCTGTATCTGGTTGTCGGGGCTCATGTTGGCGAGGACGGCGATCTTGGCCTCAGCGGCGGCGGCGGCGGGCACCTTGGGCGTCCAGCTTTCGAGGACGTTAATGCCCACGGCGTGCGTGGTGCGGTTGTTCATGTCTTCATGGTATTCGCCGCTCCAGGTGAAGGAGGCTCCACTGCTGCGCTCCAGGCCGTCGAGGGTGATGCCTTTGCTGCTGAGGAGGTTCAGATGGGCTTCGGGGAAGTCGTGCCCGATGATGCCGACGAGGTGTACGGGCTGGGTGAAGATGCTGGCGGCCAGAGCGGCGTAGGAGGCGGAACCACCGAGGAGGTTCTCCTGCGTATCCTGCGGGGTTTTGACATTGTCCAGGGCGACGGTTCCGGCGATGATGACAGACATGGTGGCGATAGTGTGGTGGAATAGTTCTTGCCACTGGCCGCAGGGATGGAGGAAACTATCCTGGCGGCAGGGCGGCGGAGTATCCGTTTCCTGCCTGGTGTGTCAATCACTCTCCCTACCGCAGTTTATCTGGTCCCATGCGCTTCACATTGATCCTGATCTCCCTGGTGCTGCTGCCGGTGATGGTGGTCGTACATACTTGGGATTACACGGAGCATAGACAGGGGAAGCTGGCGGCGAGGGCGGAGGTTATCTTGCGGGAGGCGGGCATCCGCGCGGGGACGGTGGATCTGCGTTACCTGGACCTGATTGTGACAGGGGATGCGCCGGATGTGCCGACGCTGGAGCAGGCCACTGCGGCGTTGGAGGCGCTGCCGCCACTGCGGCTGGTGAGCAACCGGCTGACGATTCTGGCACGCGTGCGGGCGCGTTTGCAGGAGCGGACGCTGACGCTGGATGGGTGGCTGCCGGATGCGGGGAGTGTGGCGGGGGTGGTGGGGCTTTTGAGTGGGTTGCGGCCTGATCTGGAGATCGCGGCGGAAGGGTTGCGGGACTCTGTGTATGTGCGCTGGCCGGAGGGGGAAAAGTTGCCACTGAGCGGGGCGAGTGCGTTGCTGAAACCCATCGTGGAGGCGCTGCGGGTGGCACCGGTATTGGAGATTGAGCGGGAGGAGACACGGCTGGTGGTGAAGGGGCTGCTGCCAGAGGCGGGGCTGAAGGCGGGAATCATGAGTGCGCTGGGGCAGGGGATGCATGGCTTGAGGGTGGATGCGGAGGGTCTGGGAGTGACGACGCACGCGCTGAGTGTGCCGTTTGTGCAGGGGAATGTGCTGCTGCCGTTTTTGCGCAGCTATTACAGCACGCCTTCGCCGGGCAGTTTTAAGATCACGCAAAAAGATGGGCCGAGGCTGACAGCTCCGGCCACGCGGACGCTGGAGAGTGCCTGGCTGACGCTGCTGCGCCCGGTCTCTGGTGGGGCGCGGGTGGATATGCGGCTGACGCTTTACCCATCCATCTACCATTTCCCCGGACGCCGAGTGGAGACGCCGCTGGCGGAGGATGTGCTGATACCTCTGCGGGAGGGACTGAGGGGGCAGTTTGTGTCGTTTGCCCTGGGCAGTAGTACGCTTGGTGCGGATGAGCAGGCACGTTTGGCGGCGCTGCTGCCGCTGCTGTTGGAGGCCGGGCCGTTGCTGCGGTTGATCGTGGGCGGTCATCCTGATCCAGAAGGAGTGCCGACAGTGGAGGGGCGGCTGGCTCTGGCGCGGGCGGAGAAGGTGGTGTCATGGCTGGTGGAGCAGGGGACGCCAGCGGCAGACATCCAGGCGGTGGCCTTTGACCCGGTGCTTGCGGGGAGCGATGGTGCGCCTGCCGCCACTCGTAGTGTTGAGCTTTTGATCCGCTGATACTTCCCTCTTTTCCCGCTGCATGAAGATCGAATTTCCCGCCCTCCAGTCTGAGCCGTTGATCTACTTTCTGGTCCACAGCGGGGTGTTTGTGCTGGCGCTGGCCTCGGCGTTTTTCATCATCGGTCTTTGGTTTGGTGCGCTGGTGTGGGGGCGGTTTAAGAAGCAGACGAACTTGCTGCGGGCGGAAAATGATGGGCAGCGCCAGGAGATCGCCGTGCTGAAGCGTCGGCTGGCGGAGCTGAGTGTGCGCCCTAGCACTGGCCCGCTGCCGTCGGCGGCGCTGCTGACGGAGGTGCTGCCGGGCGTGGTGGAGATATTCCCTGAACGCTATGGTGCCATGACTGCTGCGACACAGATGCCGACGCCTGGTAGCAGGGTGGAGATGCTGCCGGAGCGCTTCTTTCCCCTGCTATCTGCTTTGCCGGACCCACCGGCCGACCCGCCTACGGCAGACACTAAGATCGCTACGGGAAAGATGCGCCGCCCGAAGCCGACGATCCGCTCCAAAATGAAGAAGGAGCCACCACCGGTCCCAGCCGTTGTGCCGGAGGCTGCTGTGCCAGAGACTGCGGGGGAAGCTGCGCCGCTAGAGCCTTTCGGCTTTCTTTTGGGGCCAGCGCCAGTGCCTGAGGCGCAGCGTGTGCCGCATCCGGCGGTGTCAGCTCTTAGTGCCATCATCCAACGTGGGGCGCGTCAGGAGTCTGCGGTGAAGCCAGAGCGTGTGCCGGAGGTGGCAGCGGTGCTGCCAGAGATGGACCCGGTGCTGGGACTGATTTACAGGGAGGTGCCGCCGGATGCGGATGACTTGACGCGGATCCGAGGCATTGCCGCAGTGTTGGAAAAGCGGCTGCACGATCTGGGCGTACACACATACAGGCAGATCGCGTCCTGGAATGAGGCGCATGTGCGGGCCTTTTCCGCGCGGTTGGCCTTCAAGGACCGCATCGTGCGGGAGCGGTGGGTGGAGCAGGCGCGGGTGCTGGGTGGCGGTGGTGCGGTGTGAGAGAGGAAAAGATTTCACCTGGCCAGCACGGCACAACTGCGCTCTTTGTCGTTATGCTTTACCGCCACACGCTCACGGAACGCGTCCAGTTTGCTGATACGGACATGGCGGGGATCGTGCATTTTTCGAACTTCTTCCGCTACATGGAGCGGGTGGAGCATGACTTCTTCCGCGCGCTGGAGATGTCCATCTGGGACACGCGGCCCACTATTCCTACGGATGAGCGGGTGGGCTGGCCGCGCGTCCACGCCTCCTGCGACTACCGCGCGCCGTTGCGTTTTGAGGAGGAATTTGAGATGGAGTTGCTGGTGGAGGAGGTGCGAACGAAGACGATCCGGTATTTGATCCGCTTTTGGGGGCCGGGCCGGGAGCTGTGTGCGGAGGGGCACCTGGTGGCTGCCTGTGTGCGCAAGGACATGGAAACGGGCCGGATGAAGGCGGTGGCGATCCCTGAGCGTATCCGCAGTCGGATCCAGGCCGCACCAACAGAGCTGCTGGCACCTGTGAAATGATTGTCACGCATTTGGGTTGGTTTGGAGATTGCTTTCAAGAGGTGCAGCACCTAAAAAGTGCGCACATCCTGCTTGCTATGAATAACGAAGCGCTCCACAGCACGAACGATAAAGAGACGAGTGTTCCACCGGCGAAGACCATTCGGGATGAGGTAAAGAAGTACCTTTGGCGCTCGCTGCTGCTGGTGGTGCCACTGCTGGGCGGCATGGCCGCAGGTGCCAGCTACTTTTTTAACATGGTGACGGACATGAAGGCGGAGTCAGAGGCAGTGAAGCTGGTAGAGAAGAAGCTGCTGCAGATCGAGGAAAAGACGGTGAAGCTAGAGAGTACTTTGGAGCAGGCGCTGAAGACCTACGTCGAGGCAAAGACGCGGGCAGAGGATATTGAGAAGATGTTCCAAGACATGAAGACCATGCACCGGGAAATGGCGGGGCAGGACAAGGACTTGAAGGACCGCATGGTGCGCCTGAAGGAGGCAGATGAGGCTTTGAAGGCGGCCTCCCTGGTGGTGGAGAATACCAACAAAATGGCAGAGTCGCTAAAGACCACTGCTGCCTTTACGCAGTCCCAAGGGAAGCAAGAGGAAATCGCCCGCGCGCTGCTGGGGGATCGGAGCTTTCTGGATAAGGTGATCGCTGGGCTACAGCCGCACCTGCCTACGCCTGTTACCGGGCCTAGCGGTACGGGTTACCGTGCGGAATATGATGGGAAGGACGGGGTGACCTTTCACAGCGCGCCGAACCAGAAATCTGAGGCGGGGGTGGTGTATCGCACGGGTTGGGAAGGGCCGCAGTTCACCCGGCTCTCTACCTCTGTCTATTGGAATGGCGGTACGCCGCGCTGCCACGTGCGCTTCCAGGGCTGGCTGCCGGAGCGTGCTTTTGACAAAGCTCTGCTGCCCGCTCCGGGCCGCAGCACCCAGGTGGAGACAGCGCAGAATGCAGCGGATGAGGCGCGCACGCTACACCATCAGGCGGCTGCAAATTCGCCAATGCTGGCGGTTTTTTTGCCCGGCGTTCCGGTTTTCACCACTGGTCAGCGTCAGGCTGGTTGGATCGAGGTTACTTTTGACGGCTGGATCGCTATTGAGACGGACAAGAGCGGGCGTAGGCTCGTAGCTCCCATCGCTAACTGACCACTATTATTCCCCCAACACCATCATGACCCCGAAAATCCACGAAACAAAACCCTGCGCCCTGGAACTGGAAGCTGGAGACCACTGGTGGTGCGCCTGCGGACACAGCGGCCACCAACCGATGTGCGATGGTGCGCATAAAGGCACTGGCTTTGGCCCGACGAAGTTCACCCTGACGGAGCCGAGGAAAGTCTGGCTGTGCAACTGCAAGCACACTCAAACACCGCCTTTTTGCGATGGTAGCCATAGCGGTCTGACCGTGGTGGCTCAGTAGCTGCTGGCGTGTGCGTTGGCGTGGTGGTGCGGCTCGTGGTGCGGGTCAGGAGGCGGGAGTGTGATACGTGTCGTGTGCTTTTTGATCCCGTCGGCGAAACTCTTTGGCACGGAGTTGCTGAGGGCGTTGCCGACGGCGTTGAGGAGGTCGAGCACATCAAAGGGCTTGGGCAGATAATTGATGCCGAGCTTTAGGGAGGAGGTGTGACCGAGGATTTCCGGGCAGTAGCCGCTAGTGAAGATGACGGGCAGGGTGGGATCGTCAGCGAGGATGGCGCGGCCAAGGTCGAAGCCGCTGGAGGCACCGGGGAGATTGATGTCGGTAATGACGAGATTGATGGAGTGGCGGTGCGTGCGCCAGTGCTGCCAGGCATCGTGCGCATCATGGGCGGTGAGAACGGTGTGGCCCTGGCTCTGCAGCACATAATTGATGACGTGGCAGACGCTAGGGTCGTCATCCACGATCATGAGCGTGCAGGGTGCCACGTCATGGAGCAGGCCTTCAAAGTCCTTGGTGTGGATCAGGGGAGTCTGCTCTGGGATGTGGCTGCCAGCCAGGGGCAGATAAACATGGAAGTCACTGCCAACACCGATGACGCTGGAGACGGTGACCCAGCCGCCCTGGTGGCGGGCCAGGCCGCGCACCATCGCCAGCCCCATGCCGGTGCCGTGCCCTGGTTCTTTGGTGGTAAAGAAGGGGTCGAAGATGTGCTGTAGGATCTCTGGGGCCATGCCGCAGCCATTGTCGCTGACGGTGATGACTGCATAGCCGCCTGCGCGCGCCTCGGGGCTTGTGTTCTGCGCTTCATCATCAGTGGCGAAGTGCTCGCAGCGGGTGCTGATGCTGATCTTGCCGCCCTTCTCCATGGAGTCGCGGGCATTGATAGCGAGGTTGACGATGATCTGGCCTAGGGAGCCGGGATCGGCCATGACCTCTGGCATGTCTGGCGCGTGAGTGATGCTGAGCTGTACATGGCTGCCGAGGGTGCGCTGAAGCATGCTAATCTCATCGTCAATGGCCGCCTCTAGACGCAGCGGTCGGGAGGGCTGAAAGTCGCGGCTGCTGAACAGCAGTAACTGACGGGTGAGGTCGGCGGCACGCCGCGCGGCGACGAGCACCTCCTCCATAGATTCGGCGATGCCAGCGGGCTGGTCACCGCGCATGAGGTTCATGCTCAGGTGGCCTTGGATGACGGTGAGGACGTTGTTGAAGTCATGGGCGATGCCGGCGGCGAGTCCGCCGAGGGAGTCTGCTTTCTGCATTTGGCGCAGGCTTTCCTCCAGGCGCAGGCGGTCGGCGTGCTCCTGGCGCAGGCGGGCACAGGTGTCCTCCATGCGTTTGGTGTTGTCCCACAGCTTGGTCTGGAGGCCGAGCTGGCGCAGGGCCACCTCGCGCTCAAAGCCCCACTTTGAGGTCAGGGCATTGGCCATTTGGATGACCTCAATGGGGTCGAAGGGCTTCTTCAAAATGACCAAACGGTGGGAGATGCCGAGCTGGTCCACAATCTCGTCCCATGAGTAGTCGGCATAGGCGGTGCAGATGGCCACCTGCAAGTCCGGCTGGATGCGCCAGAGGGATTCGATGGTCTTGATGCCGTCCATGCCTGGTGGCATGCGTATATCCACAAGCGCCAGAGCAAAGGGACGCCCCTGTTGCTGCCCCATCTCTAGCAGCCGCACTGCACCTTCCCCCTGGGCGGCAAAGGCGAGCTGGAATTCTGGCATGGAGCGCGAGGGCTGCTCCACGCCAAAGACGGCGGACTCCACCATGTTCAGGTCGGCCTCACCGTAGTCTGTGGGGGAGAGTATTTTGCGGAAGTCCTCATGGATCGTCGGGTTGTCATCCACGATGAGGATACGGTGATTGACCTGGAGAGGGTCATTCGTGCCCAGGTCAGATGCCGTTTCGGGAGTGCGGGGGGGGATCATGCGGTGGTGAGGAGAGGGAGGGTGGCTGTGGAGGATGCGGACTGCGATGCCTGTGGAGCCAGGGAGGAGGTGGGAGTGGTGGGGCCAGCCTTGCGAACAGGGAGATCGAGAATGAAGCGGGCACCCAGGCCGATGCCGTCGCTCTCTGCCAGCAGGGCACCGCCGAGATCCTGCGCCAGCAGGCAGGCATGGTGCAGGCCGAAGCCGTGGCCGTTGCGCTTAGTGGTAAAGCCCTGCTTGAAGATATTGGTGAGGTGGCGCGGATGGATGCCGCAGCCGGTGTCCTCTGTGATCATGCGCACACGGTCTGCTCCGTGGGGGACGATCCGCAGGGTCAGCACTCGTTTGTCGGCGGGCTTGTCACTCATAGCCTGACAAGCGTTGGAGAAAAGGTTGACCAGGATTTGCAGCAGTAGCCCGCGGGCAAGGTAAACGGGTGGCACGTCGGCAAAGTGGCGCTCAATCTTTACCTGTTGGTGAGCGATGTGAACGTCCATCTCCAAGCGCAACGCATCCTCCATCACTGCGGCGAGGTCTAGTGACTCCCAGAGTGTGCGCACACTGCTGTGGGACTGCTGGAGCATGATCATGTCACGGATGTGTTCAATGCGCTCATTCATGTCACTGACGGTGGCACCCATGCGCACCTGTTCCTCGCGCAGGTAGTTTGCCAGGTCCAGGAGGTAGCCTGGCAGGGCGCGTCCGCGCTTGTCGTGAACAAAAAACTCCATGTTCTCTGGTAGGTGCTCCTTCAGCAGCCCAGTGGCCTGGCAGAGCTTGTCCAGACGGGAGTGGCGTAGGCGCTCAGACAGTAGTTTCGCACCCACATTCAGGCTGTTGAGCACGTTGCCTACATTGTGGAGCACGCCAGTGGCGATCTCTGCCATTCCCGCTTGGCGCGAGGCTTCGACCATCATTTTGTGCATTTCTTGTTCCTCAGCTTCTTCCTCACGTTGGGCTGTCACATCTACGATGATGCCGCGCAGCACTAGGCCGTTGAGCGGATCCCGCGTGGCGATCCCGTGCTCCGTCACCATCGCTGTGCTGCCATCCGCGCTGACTACGTGATATTCTAGGTGAAAGGCTTCCGGCTTTGATTCGATTTCTGCCCAACTCGCCCGCACTCGCTCGATATCCCCTGTGTGGATGATTTTGGCCAGGAAGCCCTCCTCGTCCATCCACTGTTCTAGCGCATAGCCCAAGTAGCCCTCAGCCGTCTGGCTGACGATGGTGAAGGCACCGGTGCCGGACTGCCTCTCCCACACGACGCCCTGGACCGCATTTACCATGCCGTCTAAGCGCTCCAGTTCTTGGATCAGCGGCTTGGTCACTCTTTCCAGCTCTCGCTTCCGCCGCGCCTCTGCATTGGTCACCAGGACGCCGCCCATGACGAGGCAAATGCTCATCAGCCCCATGAACTCGCCCGCCACACCCCATTGTGCATTTTCATATTGTCTTGTCCACTTCTCGGCGGCGTACTCCACCACCAGCACGCCTTGTAGCGAGTCTGCAACTTCGCCCATAGGGATGATGGCCTCAATTTGCAGTAACTTACCTTTCGTGTCGCGATCTTCATACCAGGTCGCTTGGCGGCTTTCCCGGGTGGCTTGAGCCTGCAAAGCGCAGGCCTCGCTGAGCGCACCGCCCGTTGTGTCTGCTGTCAGTGGCAGACTAACCTGCTTTTGTGTCCCATCTGGACCAGTGCTGACCAGGGTGGCTGCCACGCAGTCCCGTGCATCTACCCCCAACTGGTCTGTCACCCGCGTCAGAGCCTGGCTGAGTCCCTCTAGGTCTCCCTCTGCTACCTTTCCCGCCAACCGCTCCAGCGCCACAGCGTAGAGCCGTGCTGTGCCCAGCCACACCTGCTTCAACTGTTCCGTCGTCTTCTTCGCGGTCATGGTCATCTGCATTGGTGCCAGGTAGCCTACTGAGCCGACCAAAACGAAAAGCAGCAAGTGGTGGTCTGTGGTGCGGTACTTCTTTTTGAGGTAGCTCAGGCACGCGCCACCAATGGCGAGAGTGGTCGCCACAAAGACCAGTGCTGGAGTGTCCATTTGCATTTAATATATCTATTATAAATACCATATAATTAAATGCCAAGCTCGGTGTTGCGCAAATGACGAAATATTTTGTCACCTAGGAAAACTAAAAATCCTCAATGTCTGGTCTCTACACTTGGACAAAAGCACGGCAATTGTGATTGTTTCAGGCATCTCTAGCTTAGCCAGCGGCATAAGCAGCGCCCACATAGGCTACTTTGCAGAGGATGTGCAATATCTGGTCCTGATTGAAGCTGGTCTTTCCTTCGCACTTCGCCATATCTATGCCCCAGTGCATCATGAACTCAGCTAGGCCCACTATCACCGATCCTGTGATGATCCACACAGTCCCAGCATGAATGAGGCAATGCGCACCCATGCAGGCGACCCATATCTGTGGCGGACGTGAGGGATCCTGGAGTCGGATGAGAAAGCGGCGGTTCTTCCCGATCGCCAGATATTCCCCCTGCAATGGGTAGTCCGCCACCGCATGACCGATGCTCAAGGCAAACAACGCCTGCAAGGCGGCGAGCAAGGTCTGCGGGGGAAACTCCACGAGTTCAAACATGAAGCGAAAGTTCCCATTCGCCCCCGATGCTGGCAACTTGAAAATCAATCTTCTCAAACCGGGACGGCAGTTTTAAACCGCACGTTCCCTGCGCCAGACTGCGCAACAGACGTCCCATCACGGCGGCGGCAGAGGCACATCACCCGGCTGTCCAGACGGGGCAGGCGCAGGCAGAGGCTGTGGTGCGGGGGCGGACAGAGGTGGGACGAGCACGGGTTTGAGACCTGCGGGAATGACAGGCCGGGTCTGCAAAGCGGGTGCCTGCGCAGGCTCGGGCGCCGCAGGCGTCTCGCTAAAGGCGATCCATCCCGCCTGGTCGCCTTTCTGGAGCTGCACACGCGTCTTGTCCATCGTGGCGCCGGGCTGGACCTTGCGAATCTTGATGCCTGACTCGTTTTCACTGCCGATCCGGGCTTCGGAAAACTGGGTGGTGCTGCGGTCCACGATCACGGCGACGACCTGCCCGTCCACCTCATAGATGCCTGAAAGGCTCAGGGAGTCCGTAAAGATCGGCCCCGCCGGCGCATCTGGTGATGGCAGATCGCGGGTTGTGAAGATGGAGCGCTCCCACAGAGCCGCGAACTGCTCCAGCGGCGGGAATGGCACGGGCGGCTCGACTGCGTGGGCAGGGGCGTCTGGGAGCCAGATGACCCCAAGGACGAACAAACTGTAAATGCGGTGTTTCATGGCTTGTCTGCTTTCGTGATTTTCGCCGCCGGTCTCTCACGGTAAAACTGCGTCACCTCGACCTCGACATTCACTGTCTTGCCCTGGCCGCTGGGATTGATCTGAAGGCGCGTGATGCCGAGGAAGGCGTCCGGCTGCTGCAGGGCGTGCATCCAGGCAAACAGCGTCTGCTCTTTGGCATTGGCGAGAGTGATCCGCACGGCGGCTTGATCGTGATAGCCGCTTGCTGCCTCCACAGGCAGGCCGTCGGGGCCGAGCTGTTTGACGGGTTCGAGAAACTCCTTGCCGCCGATAGTCAGGCCGGACTTCTCGGCTTCTCTTTGGATGGCCTCCAGCAGGCGCGTGGACGCCTCCTGACGTGAGGTGAAGGCGGGCACATGCGCTTCCAGCCATTCGCTGCGGCGCTGCCATTCGCTGCCTTGGGCGATGGCTTCATTCATCTCAATGAGGCGGTCTTTGAGGCCGGCGTTTTCCTCCAGGAGGTCGCGGTAGTTCTGAATGCCAAAGGCCAGCACGCCGCCGCCAATGATGACAAGGAACAGGATGGAGAAGAGGCCGAGCAGCACTTTTTCACTGCGCTTCATGGCGTGATGCCTCCTTTCAGCTCAAAGGTGGCGCTGTTGTCGCTGGCGATGGTGGGCGCGGGCGTCTCCCAGGTGAAGCGGGTCAGCGCTTCGACCTCGGTGATCTCCTTGGCGTATTGCAAAGCGAGCGCCGGAGTCTGTGTGCGGCCGCTGAGGATGAGGCGGTCCGGTGCCCACTCAAAGTTGGTCATAGAGACCTCGGTGCTGGCGGCGGGCTTCATGCAGTCCAGCAGCACCTGCATGGGAAAGGTCGTGGGATCCACGGCGGGCGCGGCTTCGATCCAGCTTTTCTTTTGATCGAGCACCTGGGATGCCTGCGGGCTGAGCGCGGCCACTTTCTCGCGCAGCAGGCTCCTTTCCTGCATGGCAAAGGTGGTCAGCACCGACATCATGGCCACACACGCGGCCACGGCGAAACCGACGCTGAGCGCGACGAGCCGCGTGCGTGCCGCAGCCTGCTGCTTGGCGCGTGCGCTGCGGATGTCAGCGGGGGTCAGCGTGCTCGTGCCCTTGGCGGGCAGGCGCGGCGCGGGCATCGGCTCACGACGTGCGCTGAGACCTGTGACGCGCTCCACCTGGCCCAGGTCGCCCTCGCCTTCCAGCCAGAGCACGATGGACTCGATGCGGCCCAGCACCCTTTGAAATCCGAGCTGGATGCAAATGTTGTTAAGCTCGCTCAGCGCATGGTCATCCAGCCGATGCGCGGACAACGCGCTGGCATAGACGAGCTGCGTGCCGTGCGTGATCGCCACGACGAGGCGGCCTAGCTCGCGCAAGATGACGATGCTGTCCGCAGGCAGCGCGTGGCACGCTGCGGCGAGTACGATCTCATCCGGTAGGCGGCTCATGTCCCACAGCGGTGAGGGCATGTCTTTCAAAGCCAGGATGCAGGTGAGGTGAGCGCCGTCCTTCTCGCTCAAGCGCAGCGTCTGCAATCCATGCTCGATGTCAGTGACACGCACGCCGAGACGCTCCAGATGCAGCCCGGCCATGTCACGCAGATGCGCGGACTCGCCATTCAGCCAGGCGGGCAAAACCCACACATGGGCGGCAGGCAGCGCCAGCACGCGATGCTGCACTTCTTTTCCAAAAACACCCGCGCTCTGCCCAAACTCGGCCACGCGCAGGCAGCCGCCCGCAGGCGTGCCTGTCCAGCGCGTCCAGCCTGTGGCGGCGGGCAGCAGCAAATCGTGGGTGGGTTTAGGAGTCCTGGCCATGCAGAGGAAGTTCACCGCGCCAGAGCGCCTGTTGATTTTGCGTGATGAGCACTAGCCGACGCCGGATGTCACCAAATCGGCCCGTGCTTTCGAGCCGCCGGATCGGCCCTGCGAACTGCACCCAGCGTGTGAGAAGCTCCACCGTCTGCGGCTGGTACACGCCAAGAAGCTGCGCCACCTGCACGGCGGAGGTGAGGCGCACGTCATCGCGTGTGTGCTGCGCTCCGTCCTTGCCCGCGCGCAGCGTGAGGAGCGGTGTCACGTGCTCGACAGGCACGTTTGCCAGCAGCGCGATAAGCTCGGCGCGTGCGTCGTTCACATCCACACGGCCATCGCCATAAACAGTGAACCACTCGCGCCAGTCAGGCCGTGTCAAATTCACCACAGCCATGCCACGCACCATAAGCATCTCCTCGATCTCCTTGAAGGGGCGGTTGAATGGCATTCCATCCAGCTCCGCTTTTTCATAGTCGCGCTTCTCCGCGCCGTTGAGGCTGACGTTGCTATCGGCATCCACCCAGTCTTTGAGCGCATCCTGGAGGGCGGCCGCCTGCGCGGGTTTCATGCCCCAGCTTTGCAGCAGGCGCGGGAGCAGCACTTTTTCACCGGAGGCCAGCAGCACATTGATGTTCAGACGCGCCTCCTCGGCCACCAGCTTCACATCATAGCTGCCGCCCTCGGCACTCGTGTAATGCAGCAGCCCGTCATCCTGCTGAATGGCCGGATGCCGCGCGACCTCCAGCCCCATCTGGGCGAGCCGTTTGGCATAGGTGCGCCCGCGCATGAGCCGCGCGTACTTCGAGTCGGCATCCAAAGCCTTCGCGCTGGCAAAGATGACCATTCCCATGACCGCGATCATCCAGAACACCGCGATGAGCGCGGAGCCTTGGTGAAGATTGCGGCTGGGAGCGAGGTGCTTCATTGCGTCTGTAAAACAGGTGCGGCGGCGACTGCGGGCTGGAGATCATTGGCGATCCAAAAGGTGAACTCATGCTCGCGCGGATCGGCATGAAAGGCGAAATGCAGGCGCATGAACAGCGGCGGTGCGGGACGCTTCTCGGGGTTCCATGCGGAGAACCATTTCTTCTCTCCGGCATCGTAATACTGCACGCGGAACTCCTTCAAGCCTTCGAGGATCGGCAGCTCGGCGAGCAGCTCGTAGGCATCCAGCGCGGTGGGCTTCTCCAGCCGCTTCAAATGCCGGACCATGAGCGTGAGAGACTTCTTTTCCTCTCCGCGCACGATGGCGAATTCCACCGCATCGGCGAGACGCACGGAACGATCCCAGGCGAAGGGCGCGGGGCCGCCTTCGATGAGCAGATTGCCCGAGGCTCCACGCGCAGCTTTTTCCAAACCGGCGCTGAGACGGATGCCGGGCGGCAGATTCTCTAGGTAGTCGCGCCAGGCGTTGGTGAAATTGCTCACGCGCAGCTCCATAAGGCGGGCCTTTGACATGGAGGTGCTGAGCCGCAGCGCCCCGTCCGCGATGCCGTACACGCCGCCGATGAGCAGCATGATGAGAGCCATCGCGGCGATGACTTCGAGGAGGGTGAAGCCCCGGTCACGGACTGGTGGGTGAATAAACATAAGTCTCCATGCGGCGTTTCAGCGTCTGCCTGCGGCCATCGGACAGCCAGGCCTCGGCGTGTATGAGGAACATCTTGTCCAGCTCCACCTTGTCCTGGGTGATCAGCTTCACTTTTTCAATCCGAGCGCTCGCGTCCACGCCGTCGGCGGTTTTCGGAAAGCTGACGGTCATGGGCTTGAGTTCGGGCTGGTGGGAGACTTCGGCGAGCACGGACTCCAGCACGCGCAGCACCTGCGCCTCCTGCCGGGCCTGCTTCGAGGTCTGTGCGATCTGGTCCAAGGCCCGCGTCATGCCGACCGCGACGAGCGAGAACAGCCCGAGCGCCATGACGATCTCCAGCAGCGCGAACCCCAAGGAATGATGCCTTCTAGGCATCACGGCTGAGGGCTGGAAGCCCACACTCCTTGTTGCTGGCATTCGTGTCTTCATATCAACCGTTCACGATCACGCTCTTTCTACGCGCGCATCCGGTCAGGGGATCGAAGCCGAGTTCGATCACGCCTCCGGGGTTCATCACGCGGACCTCAATGGGTTCGCACACGCCTGTGGGGCTGAATTCCCAGACTTCGCCGCGCTGCGGATCGCGGAAGGTTTTGTCGCCGGTGCGGCGGACCTGCACGCGTCCCTCGCCACCGAGTCCGCCTGCGAGGTCGACCTCGATCACACGCTGCTGCGTGATGGCGCTGAGCAGGCTTTCCCGCGCCGTGGTCTCGATGCGCGAGGCCGCGCGCTTCAGCCGCGCCTCATCATGCAAGCCGGAGATGCCTATGACCGCGACGCCGATGATGAGCACGCCGAGCGCCATGGCGACGCAGACCTCGATGAGGGTGAATGCCGAATGCCGAACGCGGAATGCGGAATGACGAATGGCACAGAAGCCGGATGCCTCGTGCCATTGCTGCAAAGCCTTGGACTGTTCTGTATTCGTCATTGAGCGCGACGGCTAAAGATCCCAGTTGCCGATGTCATCACCGGTGTCCGCTAGACCGTCCGGCCCGGCGGAATAGGCGTCGAAGCCGCCTTTGTCCTTCGTGCCGGGGCGGCGGTAGTGGTAGGGGTTGCCCCAGGGATCGAGGAGCATCTTTTTCAGCTTTGGCGCCCAGTTGGTGGGAGCGGGACGGGAGCTGGGCTTTTGCACGAGTGCCATGAGGCCCTGCTCAGTGCTGGGCAGGAACATGTTGTCCGTCTCGTAGCTGCGCAGCGCGGCGGTGAGGGTGTTGAGGTCGGCTTTGACGCGGGTCTTCTTGCCGGAGTCAAGCACGCCGATAAGGGAGACGATGCCAGCGCCGACGAGCAGGGCGACGATGCCGAGAACGAGGACCATCTCGACGAGCGTGAAGCCGCGAGGTGAGTGAATGGGAAGTTGGATGTTTTTCATGGGGTTGATGGGTGGAAGGGCTACTGGCTCATGCCGGAGATGGTCTGGAAGATGGTGGTGATCATGAGGTAGGCCATGATGCCGACCATGCCTGCCATGAGGCAGACGATGAGCGGCTGCACGAGGGCGCTGAGCCTTTCGATCTTCTTGCCCAGCTCGCGGTCGAAGCGCTCGGCGGTTTTGGAGAGGGCGGCGGCGAGATCGCCTGTCTGCTCGCCGACGTTCACCATGTCCAGCAGCAGCGGCGGGAACATGGAGCTGCGGTCGAGCGCGCGGGAGAGGCTGACGCCTTCGCCGACATGCCGCATGACGCCCTCGAACTCGCGTTTGTAGAAGGGGTTCTCGATGGCCTGGTGGGTGAGCTGCATGGCGTGAACCATCGGCAGGCCGTTGGCGAGCAGGTTGGCCATCGTTTCGAGAAACTGGACATAGAAGCGCGCCTTCAAGACATTGCCAAACAGCGGCAGGCGCAGGGTGAAGCGCGCCCAGGGGATCTGCGATTCGGGGCGCTTGAGCCAGGCTTTGACGAGGATGAAGACCGTCACACCACCGAGGCCAATCATCCACCAGGTGCTCTTGAAGATGTCGCTGAGCTTCAAAATGATCTGCGCGCCGAGAGGCAGGGAACCGCCGGTGGAGTCGAGCAGTTCGGTCAGCTTCGGGATGAGATAAACGACGAACAGCAGCGTGACCGAAACCGCCGAGACGACGAGGAAGGCCGGGTAGATGAGCGCAAACAAGACCTTGCTGCGTAGTGCGGCGAGGGAGCGAAGGTACTCGACCTGCCGCTTTAAAATGGCAGGGAGTGAGCCGCTGGCCTCGCCCGCGCTGGCGAGCGCGCAGAAGAGATTGCCAAAGCTGGGGCTGGTGGCGGCGATGGCCTTCGAGAAGGACATGCCATCGCGGACCTTGGTGCGCAGCGCGGTGGCGAGCGTCTTGACGCCGGAGAGTTCGCGCCGCCGCTCCATGGTGCCGAGCGCTGGCTCTAGCTGGATTCCTGCGCTGAGGAGATCGGAAAGTTCTTCGACAAAAAGGAGCACCTGGGCGGACTTGAGCCTGATGGGGCCAATCGGTCCCGTGGGACATGTGCGAGCTGTGTCTTTCGCGGATGACGCGCCGCCCGCCTGTTCGAGCTTGAATGGCTGGAGGCGCTTCTTTCCCAGCAAGGTCATGGCCTCCGCGCGGTCGGCAGCCGCCAGCTCTCCGGTGATCACACCGGAGGGGCCGTGGGCGCTGTAGGCGAAGTTGGGCATTGCTGAAAATTATGAATGATGAATGATGAATTAGGCGGCGGCTCTCAGGGGCTGGGTGTTTACTCGCAAGGCAGCCTCGGGCGTGCGCTCCATTGCGGTTACGCTGAGCACTTCTTCGATGGTAGTTTCTCCGGCGAGCACTTTTTGGAAGCCGTAGCCGCGCATGGGGATGAAGCCTTCCTTGAGCGCCTGCTTGTGCAGCTCGGCAGGGTGGGCGCGGGTATTGATGAGGTGCTGCAGGGCGTGGGTCACGAGAACGACCTCGTAGATGCTGAGGCGGCCCTGATAGCCGCTGCCACGGCAGGCCTCGCAGCCGGTGGCGCGCATGATCTTGCCGGGGCTGCCCAGGGGGAAGCCGATGCTGTGAAGGTAGTCGCGCTCGACCTCGGCGGGCTGCTTGCAATGCGGGCAGAGCTGCCTGACGAGACGCTGGGCAAAGAAGGCGCGCACGGCGCTGGAGACGAGGAATGGCTCGACACCCATGTCCACGAGACGCGAGATGCCGCCGATGGCGTCATTTGTGTGCAGGGTGCTGAAAACGAGGTGCCCGGTGAGCGCGGCGCGGATGGCGATCTCGGTGGTCTCCAGGTCGCGCATTTCGCCGACCATGACCACGTTCGGGTCGCCGCGCAGGATGCTGCGCAGCCCGGTGGCAAAGGTGAGGCCGATCTCCGGCTTCACGGCGATCTGCACCATGCCGGGCATCTTGTACTCGACCGGATCTTCGATGGTGACGATGCGGCGGTGCGACTGGTTCATCTCGCTGAGGAAGGCGTAGAGCGTGGTGCTTTTGCCGCTGCCGGTCGGGCCGGTGATAAGGATGATGCCGTTCGGCAGCTTGAGCAGTTCCTCAATCACGGGCTGCACATGATCTGTTAGGCCGAGGCGACTGATGGTCATGGCCTGCTGGGAAAGCAGACGCAGGCTGATGGACTCGCCCTCGACGCTGGGGATCGTCGCCACGCGCACGTCAATGGGCGCACCATCCATTTCGAGGTTGATGCGACCATCCTGCGGCAGACGCTTTTCGGCGATGTCGAGCCGCGCCATGATCTTCAGACGCGCGATGACACTGGCCTGGAGCGACTTGATGTTCTCCGGCACGGCAAGCTCCTCCAGGCGGCCATCAATGCGGTAGCGGATGCGCAGGCGGTCCTGCTGCGGCTCGACATGGATGTCCGTGGCGCGCTGCTCCAGCCCGCGGCGGATGATCTGGTTCACAAACCGCACCACGCTGGCCTCCTCGTCCTCCGGGGCATCCAGCACGGTGACTTCATCGGCGAGTTCCTCACTGGCCCAGTCGGCGCGGCCGCGCAGAATCTTTTCAAAGGTGTCAGCCCCCAGGCCATAGAGTTTTTGCAAACCTTCGGCGATGCGCGTGCGCTGGCCGACATGCCAGACGATGGGATGCATCAGACTTGCAGCCACGCGCTGATGGGTGACGAGGTTCAGCGGGTCAAAGGTGGCGACATGGAGGGCGGGCTTGGTGTCTTCCCCAGCGTCCTCCTTGACCTCCTCGAAGGAGATCGGCAACAGCCGATGCCGCAGAGCAATTTCCGCCGGGAGATGCCGCCGCAAACCCGGCTCACTGGGCTTGTCCGCGCTGCCTTCCCACCAGGGCAGGTTCAGGGTCCGGGCCAGTGCGATAAGAAAATCCCGTTCCCGCACGCCTTCGCAGTCCAGCACCGCCTCAATGAACGAGGTTTGGTTGTAGCAAGCCTCATCCACAGCCTGCCGCACGGCAGTACTGTCCGCGCAGCCCGCTTCGGCGAGGATTTGCTGGATGAGGGGCATCATAGGTCTGATGAGAAAACGGCTGATATGTCAGCATGGAAATTATGGTTTATGGCAAAAATGGCAAGTTTTAAATAAACCTAAACTGTTCTGGATTGCTGACTTCTAGCCTTTCAGCTTTGGCGCGGTCAATCTGCTTGCTCACGATTGGAAGTCATATCTGGTCTTTTTGCAAGCGCTCCGGCAGATGCTTCTTGGACTCCGCTGACCTGTGCATAAAGTCACGCCATGAAATGGTTCTATGACAACGCTGGCGTGGCAGACGGCCCGCACGATGACGCAGTGATGGCGGCCCGTGTCAAAGGCGGGGTGGTGGGGGGGAGGACACTGGTCTGGTGTGCTGACATGGCAGCGTGGCAGGAGACGGCGGCGCTGAATCCCGGCTGGTGGCAGCCTTCCTTGCCTATGCCATCGGCGAAGTCAGCCCCGATCATCGTGGCGAGGCCCCAGTCTGCGACGCACCGCACGCCTGTGCCGAAAGCGCCATCTGATACCCCGCCTACGGCACCGGCTGGCGGCTTCCTCAAGCGGCTCTTTGGCTTCGGGAAAAAGGGCTGAGCAGGTGCTCAGCGCCTCCAAGCTACGAGCGCACCTGGCCGGTGCCGTCCACGAGGTACTTGTAGCTGCACAACTCAGCCAGCCCCATCGGCCCGCGGGCGTGCAGCTTGTCCGTGCTGATGCCGATCTCTGCACCAAAGCCAAACTCACCGCCGTCATTGAAGCGCGTGCTGGCATTGTGGAGGACCACAGCGCTGTCCACCTCGTGCTGGAAGCGCGCCGCCGTGACGGGATCACGCGTGATGATGCTGTCCGTGTGGTGCGAGCCGTAGCGGTTGATGTGGGTGATGGCCTCGTCGAGACCGGACACGGTTTTGGCAGAGAGGATGAGATCAAGGTACTCAGTGCTCCAGTCCGCCTCAGTCGCCGCCGTGGCGGGGATGCCGAGATGGGCCAGCGCTTCGGCATCTCCACGCACCTCGACTTTGGCATCAGCCAGCCTGCGACCAATCAGGGGATAAAACTCCGCCGCGATCTCGCGATGCACCAGGAGCGACTCCAGCGCATTGCAGACGCCGGGCTTCTGCACTTTGGAGTTCAAAATGATCTCGGCGGCCATCTCCAGGTCGGCATCGGTGTGGACATAGACGTGGCAGACGCCGTCGTAGTGCTTGATGACCGGCATCCGCGCGGTGGCGACGACTTTTTCGATCAAACCCTTGCCACCACGGGGGATGATGAGGTCGAGGAACTGATCCATCCGCGCCATGTGCTCCACGCTGGCGCGGTCGGTGAAGGGGATGAGCTGCACGCTGTCGGCTGGCAGTCCGGCGCGCTCACCACCAGCCTGGAGGGCGGCGGCCAGGGCCACATTCGACTGGATGGCCTCGCTGCCGCCGCGCAGCAGGGTGGCATTGCCGGTCTTGAAGCACAGGCTGGCGGCATCCGTGGTCACATTGGGACGGGACTCGAAGATGATGCCGATGACGCCGATGGGCACGCGCTTCTTGGTGATGTGCAGGCCGTTAGGGCGCGTCCAAGCGGCCAGCACCTCGCCCACGGGATCGGGCAGCGCCGCTACCTCGCGCACGGCTCCGGCGATGGCTTGCAGGCGCTTGGTGTCGAGCGTCAAACGGTCGAGCATGGCTTTGCTCAAGCCATTCTCCTCCGCGCGTGCCAGGTCTTTGGCATTGGCTTCCAGGATCGTGGCTTCGCGTGCGGTGATCTCGTCCGCCATCGCTAGAAGGATGGCGTTTTTCTGCGCCGTGGTTAGCTTTACCAACTCGTAGGAGGCGGCGCGGGCGCGGCGGCCCATGTCGTGGATGGCGGTCTGGATTTCGGAGTCGGTCATGGCAAAGGAATGTGGCTGATCTTGTCTGCCCTCAATGCTGGAAGATCGGCCATGAGGTTGGTGCTGCGCATCAATGTCTCTCCCACCAGCAGGGCGTCGGCACCGGCGGCGGCGAGGCGTTCAGCATCGGCGGGGGTTTTGATGCCGCTCTCGGAGACCAGGATGATGTCATCGGGCACCTCCTCGGCCAGTGCCTCGGTGGTGGCCAGGTCCACGGTGAAGTGCTTTAGATTGCGGTTGTTCACGCCGATGATACGCGCCTCGGTATCCAGCGTGCGCTCCAGTTCCGGGAGGTCATGCACCTCCACCAGTACATCGAGCTGGAAGGTGTGCGCGGTCTCAAGCAGATGCACCAGAGTCGGCTGGTCCAGCGCGGCGACGATGAGCAGGATGGCGTCCGCACCGGCGACGACGGCCTCATAAATCTGCGCCTCGTGTATGATGAAATCCTTGCGCAGGCAGGGAATTTCGAGCTGCTCGCGGATGAGCGTGAGGTAGTCGAGACGGCCCTGGAAGTACTTCTCATCGGTGAGGATAGAGATAGCGCTGGCACCCGCTTTTTCATAGCCACGCGCGATGGTCAGAGGGTCGAAGTCCTGAGCGATGGTGCCTGCCGAGGGGGAGGCGCGCTTCACCTCCGCGATCATGGCTAGGCGCGTGGGGTCGGCGCGTAGCGCGTCCGCCAGGGAACGGAAGTCATTGCGCAGGGTGGCGGCGGCGCGCAGCTTCTCCAGGCGGGGCAGGAGCTTTTCCACCTCGGTGCGTTTGTGGGCGATGATTTCGTCCAGTTTGTTCATGGGGCGCTGAAGATGGGGCGCAGCGGGCAGGGCGCAAGCCTCGCGGGCATGAAAAAGGCGGGGCCGCCAGGGCTTACGCATGGGGGTTATGGGAAATGGGGGCGATGACTTCGGCGCGGAAGCTGGCTGACAACCCCGCTCGCTTGCGTTTGAGATGCCACAGATATTTGGACCAAAGAGAATTAGTGAGCAATGGCTATATCGGCCTCGAAGCGGCTGGGGGGAGCGGTAGTTGGACTGCTCCCGCCCCTCACCTCGCCTCGCAGAGCGTCTTGAGACCTGCGGGGGGCCTCCTGCGGCATTCACGACGCGGAGTGATGCCTTCAAGGGACGCGCTGCATCTCTGACGGAGCGGCGTGAGGGCTGCACTGGGCAGGTCGCAGGCATCGCGCGGGATCTTGAGCGCCGCACGGGGCACCTTGCAGCGCTGACGGAGCTGCGTGGGAGCTACACGGGGCGGGTTGCAGGTCTCACGCGCGGCCGCGGAACCTGCGGCGGGCGGGGTGCGGGGCTCGCGGGCGGCCTTGGGAGGTGCACGGGGCAGGGCGTAGGCATCACGCGGAATCTTGATGCTCTTGACTTGCCCCTTGCAGGGGTGACGGCGCTCTGGCGGTTACTTTTGAGGCGCTGGTGCTGGCACGGGGGCGGCGGGCGGTGGGGTAGAGGCGCGGCTGGCGGGGAAGAGGCGCTCGGCGAGGGCGCGGTTGAGCTGCTTGCGGGCGTCGAGGTAATTTGCCTCATACTGCTTGCGCAGGTTGCTGGCGGCGAGGGATTCGGCGGCATCAGCCACTTGCACGGCGGTGACGGCTTCGTCATGCGCTTTGAAGGCGGCGTTCACCTCGCTGATGGCGGTGCGCAGCAGGGCGACGTGCGGCGCGAGGGTGTGGTTGTCGCCGAGGCTGGCGAGGCGGGTGATGAGCGCCTCGACGAGGGCGGGTTCGTCCGCGTCGGCGGCATCGGTGATGGTGGTGAAGCGGCCATCGGGGAAGAGAGTGTCCAGCAGGCGGCCCGTGAGATCGTTGCGCTCGGCGATCTTGGCGCTGTCAAAGAGGTTGCGCACGGCGTCGTCGAGGTCCGCATCGGCAGCAGAGACCGCGTCTTCCGCCGCCTGCCGGTCGAAGTCGCTCTCCTCGGCGAGGTCGGCCTTGTCCTTGAGGGCGTCGATGAAGGGCTTGATGGCATCTGCCATGGCAGTCTGCCGATAGCGCCGGGCCAGCCGCTGATGACGGCGGCTGAGGTTAAGATGGATGGTGGTGGAGTCGCGTGCAGCAAGCAGTCTGGCCATGGTGAAGAGTGGGTGGATGGTTTGAGCAAGCGAGACCTGTGTCGGGATTTTCTGACTTAATCCAGAAGCCCGCGTGAGACTGCCCCTTTAAACGTGATCATAAGGAAATGAGCCTGTTTTTGGCAATGCGAAATTGAGCGGGCATCAGGCAATTCAAGCTCGCCAGGGGAGCGCTGCGGTCCCGAAATGGATCACCGCTTCAAAGTGGGACTGAATGCACGGCATCTTCTGCCAGCTCTCCTAGTCTTTATGAGCCACCCTCAGGTGCAATCCCTTGCCCTCCGAGTCTTCCCTCGCTTTCATCAGCCAAACCTTTACGCGTCGCTCTCTGACCTCATGCAATGGATCGCCCCTTCTGAAAAAGACCTCGCCACCGATACCTTGGAGAAGCGCCTCTGGGCGGCGGCGAATCAGCTCTGGGCGGGGGCTGGGTTGAAGCAGTCGGACTACTCGGAGCCGATTCTGGGGCTCATCTTCCTTCGCTTTGCCGAGGTGCGGTTCAGTGCGCGGCGGGCGGAGCTGGAAAAGGCTGGGGCCTCGGCGCGTCGCGGGTCAAAGGTGGACGATCCCACCGCCTACCATGCGGAGGGCGTGTTGTTTCTCGCTTCCGGGGCTCGCTTTGCGGAGCTGCTCCAGCTCCCGGAGGGCACGGACATTGGCAAGGCGCTCAATGAGGCCATGAAGGTCATCGAGCGGGACAATCCGCAGATGGCCGGTGTGCTGCCAAAGGGGTATCAGGTCTTCGATTCCCGCCTGCTGAGCAACCTGCTCAAAACCCTCTCCACCATCCCCGCCGATCTGGAGGGCGACGCCTTCGGGAAGATCTATGAATACTTCCTCGGCACCTTCGCCATGAGCGAGGGGCAAAAGGGCGGCGAGTTCTTCACGCCCACCAGCATCGTCCGTTTCCTCGTCGAGGTGCTGGAGCCCTTCCATGGGCGCATCCTCGATCCCGCCTGCGGCTCCGGCGGCATGTTCGTGCAGTCGGCGCGGTTTGTTTCCGCCCACAAACGGAACCCCAGCGCCGAACTCAGCATCCACGGGCAGGAGCGTGTCGATGGAAACGTCCGCCTCGCCCGCATGAACCTTGCCGTTCACGGGCTGGAGGGCGACATCAAGCATGGCAACACCTACTACGAGGACCTGCACAGCACCGTCGGGAAGTTCGACTTCGTCTGTGCCAATCCGCCCTTCAACGTCAGCCAGGTGGACAAAGAACGCCTGAGTGCCGAGGTCGGCCACGGTCGGCGATACCCGTTCGGCCTGCCGCGCACGGACAATGCGAACTACCTCTGGATTCAGGATTTTTATTCGGCACTGAATGACACAGGCCGCGCCGGATTCGTCATGGCGAACTCCGCCTCCGACGCCCGCTCCTCCGAGCAGGACATCCGCCAGAAGCTCATCCAGGCCCGCGCCGTCGATGTCATGGTCGCCGTCGGCCCGAACATGTTCTACACCGTCACGCTTCCCTGCACGTTGTGGTTCTTCGACAAAGGAAAGGCGAAGACGCCCCGCGCCGACACCGTCCTCTTCATCGACGCCCGCCACATCTACCGCCAGATCGACCGCGCCCACCGCGACTGGACCGATGCCCAGATCAGCTTCATGGCCAACATCGTCCGCCTGTATCGCGGCGAGACGCCCTACTTCACCCTCGGTGGTAAAGATGCTCGGACGAAGCTGGAAGAGGTCTTCGGCAAGAAACCCACATTCGCGAACATCCCCGGCCTCTGCCGCGCCGTCACCCTGACCGAGATCGAAGCCCAGGGCTGGAGCCTCAACCCCGGCCGTTACGTCGGGGTTGCTCCCGGGGAGGCGGTCAGTGATGAGGACTTCAAGACCCAGCTCGGCACCTGGAACGAAGAACTCGAAACCCTCAACGCCCAGGCCCGTGACCTGGAGCAAACCATCGCAGCCAACGTCACTGAAATCCTCGAACAAGCATAAATATGAAAGCGAAAAAAACGAAACCGAAAACAGAGCCGAAGGACATCGTGAAGATGTGGATCAGTGTTTCCAAATTCACGTTTCAGATCAACAGCGGTCAGATAGACAGACCACAGACCGACCTCCAGGACCATGAGGTCGCACGCATGGTGCTCGAAGGGAAGGCCGGAGGCGATGCGCCGAAGAATGCTGTATGCTACATCCACTTCTATCCGAATGGGTCGGCACTGCTCAAAGCCGAGTATTCAAAGGAACTCAACCGGATCATCATGCGCATGAACTGGAGTCAGGTATCGACTGTCTTGGACGCCCTCACACATGCAAAGGACCCAACGGCATACTACCGCCTCACCGACGGACAACCCCACGGAGATGTGCATGGAACTTATGATCTGACAGCGCCCTCGGCTGGGCGCAATCGCGCCTGATGATGCCAGGGGAACGCGGATGCACCATCTCAATTCATACATGACCCAAAACTTCGACTCCATGATGGAGCCCTAGCAACCCAACAACCAAGAACAGTCCATGAAAACCAACAGAAAACCCAGGACCTGGAGCGTCGTGATCAAAGAATTCACTTTGGACCTGCCGGCGGGTCAATCGAGTCTTCCACCGACAACCGGCAACTTGCATGGGAAGAACATGGCCGACCTAATCCTATCAGGGACCCCAATCGGTGATTCGCCGCCCAATCTACAGTTCAGGCTGTCGTTTGTGCCTGATGGATCAAAACTCCCGGAAGCGAAGATCCGTCTCCCCACGGGCGAAGAAGCGACCGAAGTAAGGGCGTTCATGAACTACTGCCAGCTAAATGATGCCGTCACTCTCCTTCGCACTTCGAAGACATGTGCGGTGTCCTATGCGGAGTTCGAACTCCCCAAGAAAGGCATCCGAGTGGAGGTTCGGCTCACAGGCAGCACTCCTCGAAACTTAAAGAAAACCACTTCGAATGTGCAGATCAAATAAAGCAAAATTCTCCTTCGAGGGTTCACTGATGCTGTTTGGTTCGATGCCTTTGTGCGCACGCATCGAGCAAACCATCGCCTTCAACGTGGCGGAGATTCTGGAGGCATGACCTTGCAGCAAACAGATTGGAAGCCATGCAAGCTCGATGAGCTTGGCACGGTTGGGCGTGGGAAGTCCAAGCATCGGCCTCGAAACGATCCGTCGCTGTATGGCGGTGACTATCCATTTTTCCAAACTGGTGACATCAAAGCCGCTAACTTCCGTGTCACCGAATACTCGCAGACCTACAACGAGAAGGGATTGCAGCAGAGCAAGCTATGGCAGCCTGGGACGCTATGCATTACCATCGCAGCCCATATTGGAGACAGCGCGATTCTCGGCATTCCTGGCTGTTTCCCGGACAGTATTGTTGGTTTCGTTCCTCACGCCGACAAAGCAGATGTTCGATTCATCAAATACTACATCGACACGCTGAAGGTCAGTATGGAGGGTGTCTCACATGGAGCCACCCAGGATAATCTCAGCTTGGACAAGTTGCTCACGTTCGACTTTCTCGTTCCCCCGCTACCCGTCCAGCGGCGCATCGCGGGCATCCTGTCGGCCTACGACGAGCTGATCGAGAACAGCCAGCGGCGCATCCGGTTGCTGGAAGACATGGCCCGCGCCCTCTACCGCGAGTGGTTCGTCCACTTCCGCTTCCCCGGCCACGAATCCGTCCCCCGCCTCCCCTCCGCCCTCGGTGACATCCCACAGGGCTGGGAGGTGAAGACCGCGCCCGAGTGCATCGACTTTAATCCGCGAGTCACGGTGCCACGTGAGGGTGAAAAGCCCTTCCTGCCAATGGGCTGTCTCTCCACAGGCTCGATGATCATTACCGACATCGAGTCCCGAACTGGAAACAGCGGTTCCAAGTTTCAAAATGGCGACACGCTCTTTGCTCGCATCACGCCATGCCTGGAAAACGGGAAGACGGGCTTTGTGCAGTTCCTGCCCGATGCATCAGCCGTCGCCTTTGGCTCCACAGAGTTTATTGTCATGCGCTCCCGCACGCTGACACCAGAGTTCGTTTATTGTCTTGCCCGGAGTGATGAGTTCCGGGGTAACGCCATCAAGAGCATGTCGGGCGCGACGGGACGCCAACGGGTTCAAGAGAAGTGCTTTGATGGCTACCTGATCTGCCAACCACCCAAAAACTTGCTCGAACGATTCGCGGCAATTGTGCAGCCTAGCTTCCAACTCATTCACAAGCTCCATCTCCGCATCGAAAACCTCCGCCGCACTCGTGACCTGCTGCTGCCTCGTCTGCTGTCGGGGCAGGTTGCGCTGGCGGAGGCCGCGAACTAAGCTCCAGCCATGCTCTTCGAACGACAACGCGTGCTCTTAACCTTGCTGGATGCCCTGGACGGGCAGAGCGCGCCGACGGATTTTCAGAAACTGCTCTTTCTCTACACACGGGAGGAGGCGGAGCCGAGCTATGAGTTTGTGCCTTACCGCTTCGGCTGCTTTTCCTTCAGCTCTTACGCGGACAAGCGGCGGCTGATCGAGCAGGGGCTGCTGGTGGATGATGCGCAGCAGTGGCTCCTGACGGACGCGGGCCATGAGGCGGCACAGAAACGGGCGGTGATGCCGCTGCTGGCCGGGCGCTTCAGCCGGGAACATGCGGGCCTGCGCGGGGATGCACTGGTGGCGGAGGTTTATCGCCGCCATCCCTACTATGCCACGCGCAGCGAGATCGTGAATCAGGTGCTGACGAACCCGGCGGATCGTGCGCGGGTGGAGCAGGCCAAACCGAAAGCTGCCGCAGCCGGACTGCTAACGATTGGCTACGAGGGCAAGTGCCTGGAAACCTACCTGAACCAGCTCCTCAAGGCCGGAGTGACGCTGCTGTGTGATGTGCGGCGGAATCCGCTGAGCCGGAAATACGGCTTCTCCAAACGCACGCTGAGCCATGCCTGCGAAGGCGTGGGCATCCGCTACGAGCATCTGCCACAGCTCGGCATCGCCTCCGAGGAGCGGCGGGAGCTGAACACGCAGGCGGACTATGACGCGCTCTTTGCCGACTACGAACGCAAGAGCCTGCCGCAGCAGACGGCGGCACTGGCGATGATCCAGCGCTGGATCGCCGAGGGCGAGCGTGTGGCTTTGACCTGCTTCGAGCTGCATCCGCATCAATGCCACCGGCACTGCGTGGCGGAGGCGGTGGAGCATCTGACGAGCCATTCCCTGAGGGCCGAGCACCTTTGACCCACTGAACGTATGCCCAAGGAGCGCCTCCTC